>Ga0224512_10002072_pt1 | contig 18665 bp, 17 predicted proteins | sample SF_May12_sed_USG_4_FD_169103 | JGI IMG/M metagenome (GOLD analysis project Ga0224512, IMG submission 169103) | Sediment microbial communities from San Francisco Bay, California, United States - SF_May12_sed_USGS_13 | ecosystem: Environmental > Aquatic > Marine > Sediment | place: USA... | reverse complement strand
ACGAGGGGGGAGCGGGTCGCAGACGCAAGGCAGGCGGATAATGAGCCACAGACCGGGGAAACCCCGAAACACGGTAGGCCGAAGCCTAAACAGGTGTCACCCGCTCCCCTACTCTACTGGTGAATATATTTGTTGCTTTCACCGCCCCTTGCTGCGCTTGACCGCGCGCAGGGGTGGCCGGCCGTCCGCGCGGGCCTCGCCCCAGCGACTGACCTTGCCCGTCTCCAGGCCGAAGAGGTCGAGCACCCGGCCGACCGTCTGGTCGATCATCTCCTCGAGGGTCTCCGGGCCGGCGTAGAAGGCCGGCACCGGCGGCGCGATCACCGCGCCCATCTCCGAGAGGGCCAGCATATTCCTGAGATGCCCGCTGTGCAGCGGCGTCTCGCGCACCATGAGCACCAGGCGGCGGCGTTCCTTCAGGGTCACGTCGGCGGCCCGGGTCAGCAGGCCGGTGGTGGTGCCGCAGGCGATCTCGGCCATGGAGCGGATCGAGCAGGGCGCCACCACCATGCCCAGGGTGCGGAACGAGCCGCTGGAGATCGCCGCGCCGACGTCCTCGGGCGGGTAGGCCACGTCGGCCAGGGCCTTGACCTGAGCCACCTTGAGGTCGGTCTCGTAGGCCAGGGTCAGCTCGGCCGCCTTGCTCATCACCAGGTGGCTCTCGACCGCCAGGGCCCGCAAGGTCTCGAGCAGGCGGATGCCGTAAATCACGCCGCTCGCGCCGCTGATCCCGACCACCAGGCGCGCGTCCTGGCCAGATCCAGACGGGGCTCCCGGCCCGCTCACGGGGCCTGCCTCGGGCCGCGACTCGGGGCCGACTTTTCTTGGCAAAATGGGGTGCCAGGGGTTATCATGAATCTGTCACAGAGCTTATGTACCAGTAGTTGGAGGCTATCTATGACGCTTGTCGAGCATGTTGACGCTCTGCGCGCCAAGCACGCCGAATTGAAACACGCCGTAGACGAAGAAAACCAACGACCACATCCCGACGATTTGCGTATCGCCGAACTTAAACGCGAGAAACTCCGAATCAAGGACGAAATCGCCCGCCTAGAGGCCGAGGACGAGGTTCCGGCCTAAGGCCGAAACCCCTCCAATTCCTTGATTTCAAAGGCCGGCCGCCCCGCCGGGACGGTCGCGACAGGCAAAGCCGCGCTCCGCACAGCGGGACGCGGCTTTCGTATGGGGGCGTCTCGGAGGCTCCATGCCCGCCGCGGCGCCCATGGCCGCTACACCTGTCACGTGTTGGTGAGGGGCTTGCCCCCGCCATCGGGGGTGGCCATGATGCGGCCACAAACAGGCCCCGCAAAGCGGCCTTCGAACAGGGAGGAAAATATGACCAAGTTTCAAAGGGCGCGCCGCGCCGCGCAACTCTTCGTGTGGCTGCTGTCCGCGGCGCTGCTCGTCGCCGCTGCGCCGTGGGGCGCCTTGGCGCAAAACTTCGATCCTAAAGACGAAATCCCGGATGGCTTCGGCCATACCGGTGTCGGCGATTTGCCGACCAAGCGCATCGAGACGACCGGCGCGGGCTGGTTCTCGCTCAGGGGCCCCTACGAGGACACCGCCAACATGAACTGGCTCGGCCAGATCACCAACGCCGAAATGCAGCTTCAGAAGATCGCCCAGTTCAACGCGCCCTACATGTCGGACATCTGGGGCTAGTCCTCCAGGAAGCACGACTACGCCTTGGTCGGCACCAGCTCCGGCATCGTCTTCGCCCGCATCACCGATCCGACAAAGCCTGAATTCCTCGGCCTGGTGCCGACCACGAACCTGGATACGATCCGGAACTTCTGGTGGGACATCAAGACCTATGAGAACTACGCCTACTGGACGACCGAGGTGAACGACGCGGGGGTGGGCATATTCGATCTGAGCCAGCTCGATGACATCAAGGATCCCGTCGAGCCCGGGACCCAAGAAGCGGTCCTCGAGGCTACCGCCCGCTGGCGTCCGAACCGCGAGGAGGGCTACGTCCGCGCCCACAACATCGCGATCAACGAGGATAGCGGCCGCGCCTATTTGATCGGCGTGACCCAGGCGGGACTGACCGACGACGCGATCATGATCCTCGATCTCACAAAAAACCCGACGGATCCGGATGTAATTGGCATCATCGATACGTTCAGCGACGGCGGCGTAGGCGGCGTCGTGGATGCGCACGATGCCCAGGTCGTGACCTATGACGGCCCGGATTCCGACTATGTCGGCAGGGGCAGGAACGGCAGCCGGGAGATCCTGTTCAACTACAACGGCAACGCGCGGAACGTCCAGATCTGGGATGTGACGAATGCCGCGGCACCCGAGCATATCTCCAACGTCAGCTACCCCAGCGCGACCTTCACCCACCAGGGCTGGCTGACCGAGGACCGGCGCTTCATCCTGGTCGGCGACGAGGCCGACGAAGAGGTTGGGCTGCAGCAGCCGAACAATCCGGACCTGCCGGACTCGGCCCGCACCAACATCGTCGACGTCAGCGATCTAAACAATCCGTTCCATGTCGGCGAATTCGATTCCCCGGCGGAGAGCATCGACCACAACCTCTTCGTCAAAGGCGACAAGGTCTACCAGGCCAACTACATCGCCGGCGTGCGCGTGCTGCAGATCAAGGACGAGCCGGGAGGCTCGATCTCGCTCGAGGAAATCGCCCATATGGACACCGAGCCGCGCATCCCGAACCGCATCACCTGGAACGTCAACCGCTTCATCGGCCCTTGGGGCGTCTATCCCTTCTTCGACAACGGCACGATCATCGCCAGCGACGGCCTCAACGGCTTGGTGATCATGGAACTCACACCTCCGTAAAGGCCGGCGTTCTGGGAATGTCATAAATAAAAAGGCGTCAGGGGCCGTTCCCTCGGGACGGCCCCTCTCACATTCCCTTCGCCGCCTGTTGTAGGGCGCATACGCGGGTCCTCCCGCCCGCGGCGCTTACGCGCCGCCGCTCAGCGCCGTAGGTCCGTGACCTTCAGTTCCTCCCACAGCCAGGCCATGTCGTAGCCCGCCATGGGGTCGGGCGCGCGGTGTCCGCCCATGCTGTTTTCCAGCAGCTTCAGCCAGGCCGCCAGCTTCTTGCGCCCGGCGGGCGTCGCGGCGGCCTTGCGCGGCGTGATGTCGCCCAGCATCGGGACCGGCTGGTCGAGCTGCTCGCGGTAGTGCGCGTCGAGGCTGGCATGGACGATGCGGCGCTCCTCCTCGGGCGGAAGGCCCGACGATGGCATCTTCGCGCCTTGCGGGCGACGCTTCGCCATCATCTGTTCCACCGTCTGGCGTTCGATCAGCGGCGCGCTCGTCAGACCCTCGAGCGCCGGGGCAAGCAAGGCCTCTCCGCGCTCGCGGCGCTGCTCCGAGTTGACCTCGAGCACCAGCGTCTTGCCCTTCAGCTCCAGGGTGCCGAGAACGACGGTTCCGTCGGTCATGGTCGACATCAGGCGTATCCCGGACTCCGCCTTCGGCTTCGCCGGCTTGGCCGACGCACCCTGCGGCCCGAGCCAGTTCCAGAAGCTCGCCGAGTCCCGCTCGAGCCCGGGCACCCGGTCCAGCGCCTTGCGCACCCGCGCCGTGGTCGCCCCCGGCAGCAGGCGGTAGCGCAGGAAGATGAACACCAGCTCGTCGCCCTCGCTGTTGCGCAGCTCGGGCAGGCGCCGGTTCATGAGCTTGTCCAGCAGGTCGCCGAGCCAGAGGGTCGAGATCAGGGGCGCCGCGAGGCGCAGCCCCCGGCCCTCGGCGAGCGCCGCATCGAGCTCCGCCGCATCGGACCCGGAATGGATTTCGCGCAGCAGCGCGATGGTCCGCTTCGCCGGGCGCTTGCCGAGCCGGCGCAGCAGCGCCCCCAGCTCGTCCGCCCGGTCGTGGTCGAAGGGCAGCAGGCCGCCGCCGACCACGTTCTTGTCGCGCAGCGCCACGACCCGCGCCGCGACCCGGTCCCACTGCTTCAGACTCTGCGTCGCCGAGCGCTCGCTGATCCGGACCGGCGCGCCGCCGCGCACCAGGTCGCGGGCGAGGAACGAGACGCCGGGCCTGACCTCGCTGACTTCGTACAGGCTCATCGTCGAGGCCCTCAGCCCCTGCATGTAGGCCTTGGCCGAGGCCCCCTCGCGCCAGCCGCGGCGCCGCAGGTAGTCGTCGACGGCGTTGCCCTCCGGCGCCAGTTCGCGGGTCAGGAAGTCCTCGAAGGCGCAGCCCCACAGGACCGACGCCCAATGCTCGTCGATGATCTCCGGGAGCTCCTCCAGCTCGATGCCGGCCGCGGCGCAGGCGGGCTCGAGATGGCTCAGCAGCACCTCCCCGAAGGCGCTGCTCCAGGGCTCGCGTTCCAGCCACTTCATCAGGCCTGACAGCGAATTCGCGGAGGACATGGCGATTGGCTTTCTCGAAGGCGGTCGATTGGGTCCCGGATATGTTTTTACGTCCGGTCCTGGAGTTGCTCAAGGCTACTTTCCAAGCCCGTCACGCACGCCCTCACATTTCCTTGGCCATCTGCCTCAGGGCGAACTTCTGGATCTTGCCGGTCGAGGTCTTGGGGATGGCCTCGAAGTAGACCTTGGTCGGGCACTTGAAGTGGGCCAGGTTGGCGCGGCAGTGGGCGATGATCTCCTCCGCCGTGGCCTCGGCCCCGGGCTTCAGCTCCAGGAAGGCGACCGGCGTCTCGCCCCACTTGTCGTGCGCCTGGGCGACCACGGCCGCCGTCGCCACCGCCGGGTGCCTGTAGAGCGCGTCCTCGACCTCGATCGAGGAGATGTTCTCGCCGCCCGAGATGATCACGTCCTTGGAGCGGTCCTTGAGCTCGATGTAGCCGTCCGGGTGCCAGACCCCCAGGTCGCCCGAGTGGAACCAGCCGCCGGCGAAGGCGTCGCGCGTCGCCTCCGGGTTCTTGAGGTAGCCCTTCATGGTGATGTTGCCGCGCAGGAAGACCTCGCCCAGGGTCGCGCCGTCCCTCGGCACCGGCGCCAAGGTTTTCGGGTCGGCCACCATGAGGCCTTCCTGCACCGGGTAGGTCACCCCCTGGCGCGCCTTCAGGGCGGCCTGGCGCTCGATCGGCAGGGCGTCCCACGCCCGGTGCCAAGCGCAGACCACGGCGGGACCGTAGGTTTCGGTCAGGCCGTAGACGTGGGTCACCTCGATGCCCTGCGCGGCCATGGCGGCCAGGGTCGCGGCCGGCGGCGGCGCGGCGGCGGTCATCATCTTGACCTGCTGCGGGAAGGCGCGGCGTTCCGCCTCGCCGGCGTCCAGGATCATCTGCATGACGATGGGCGCGCCGCAGAGGTGGGTCACCCCCTCCTCGGCGAAGGCCCGGTAGATGCCCGCCGCCTCGACCCGGCGCAGGCAGACGTGGGTGCCGGCCAGCGCCGTCACGGTCCAGGGAAAGCACCAGCCGTTGCAGTGGAACATCGGCAGGGTCCAGAGGTAGACCGGATGGGCCGGCATCTCCCAGGTCATGATGTTGCCCACGGCGTTGAGATAGGCACCGCGGTGGTGATAGACCACGCCCTTGGGGTTGCCCGTGGTGCCCGAGGTGTAGTTGAGCGAGATCGCATCCCACTCGTCCTCCGGCAGGGACCAGGCGGCCTCCGGGTCGCCCTCGGCCAGCAGCTCTTCATAGGTGAACTCGCCGAGGCGTTCGCCGCCCCCGGTCCCATGGGGCCCCTCGGGATCGACGATGTCGATCACCAGGAGCTCGCGGCCGAGTTCGGCCAGGGCCGGCTTGATGACCGGCGCGAACTCCGTGTCGGTGAGCAGGACCTTGGCCTCGCCGTGCGCCAGGATGAAGCCGATGGCCGCGGCGTCGAGCCGGGTGTTGAGGGCGTTCAGCACCGCCCCCGCCATGGGCACGCCGTGGCTTGCCTCGAAGACGGCCGGCGTGTTGGGCGCCATGACCGCCACGGTGTCGCCCTGGCCGATGCCGCGGGCCTTAAGCGCCGAGGCGAGCCGCCGGCAGCGGGCGTAGGCCTCGGCCCAGGACATGCGCAGGCCTCCGTGCGCGACCGCCGTGCGCTCCGGGTAGACCATGGCGGCGCGCGGCAGGAACGACAGCGGCGACAGCGGCACGTAGTTCGCCGCGTTGCGCTCCAGGCCCGTCTCGAAGGGATTGTCGCCCGAACTCACCCTATCCTCCCCCTGTTTCCCGCCGCCGCCCATTCTAGCCCACCTGCACCGCGCGGGAAGAGCCCTTTGGCATTCCCTTCCTCGCCCGAAGCCCAGGTCGGCACGCTGCAGCGAAAAAGGGGACTGGCTCGCATTCGCGCAAGCGAATCCGTGCCTGTCCCCTTTCTTCGCGGACCCGGTCGCTGCGGCCTTTTAAAGTCCGGCCCGAATTGAAGCTCGCGATATCGCGATCTTAACACCCTTCCTTGTCATCGCCGGGCTTGATCGGCGACCCAGAGCGCCGCGGGCGGCTGGCTCCGCGTGACGGCAGGGAGGAGGGGAACGGGCCCCTTCTCCCGGCGGCGGGTACACCCGGCGCTCGCGTCCTGATCGACCCGCATCATTGCTGTCGAGCGCAAGCCGTGCCGCCTTAGGCCAGCGTCGCCTTCAACCGGGAAATGACGGCTCGTGATCATGAACACCCCGGTGCTTGAAGTGGGCTTGGCGCTGTTCCAAGTGCCAACTCTCACGATCTGGCCGGCGTCGGCATCCTCCGACGAGCGCAAGGAGATTGCCGCCCAAATCCATGGAGAGATACTGAAAGGGTGGGAGGAATACAGAAGGAGCCGCCAAGATTAGGTGCTTGCCGGGTGCATGAAAGTTGCCGGCGGTCTGGTCGTTTGGAACAATGCCAGCATCAGTGTTGTACAACCACTAATCGACCGGCAAGGAAATCCGTAGCACACTGATAGTGCCAGTTCGTTCTCGTCATCGTTTCGTAGCGTCGAAATTCGAAGCCGGGTTCCTCCCGGATAAAAGCCGAATTGTAAAACACGATCTTGTGGGCCCTAATGTTTCGCGTCAGGCGGTAGAACAGGGGCCGATAGTCCTTGCCGCCGAAGAACACGATCTCGTTGCCTCGGTCCAAAGGCAGCTGGCAGAAATCGTGGTAGATGTCGCGCGGCCTCCGGCGCTTGTATGCGTCCGCGCTCGCGCTGAAAGTGATGTCGTACTTTGGCGTGAGAAAATCGGAACGTATCAGCCCCCACCCGGCGGACAGGATAAAAACGTTCCCCTGTCCAAATCGATCCACGAGGTCACGGTAGACAGCGTTTTGATAAAGCCGGTACGCGGGCACAAGGCCGAAAGGGTTTTCGGCAGGAGCGCGGTTGTATGCGGACAGCTTGTCCCTCCAGGTTTTGCCTTGGATATCCGATGGATTGTCCGGTCTGGCGTAGATGCCGCGAGAGTCGAGAGGCGGCGCCTTCTCGGGCGGCGCCACGAAGTGGATCCGCTTTCCGTTGCCAGCGCAGAAAAATCCCGCGTCGGGAGTCTTCGATGCTGCGCATTGAATCACGATCTTCATGCTTGCCTAATGCCCCCGAATTGCTGGATCCAGCCATATGGCCGAACAGGTCAGTCCCCTGCATTTGGACTTCTCGCGGTGTGAAGCCCGGAAGATCATGCCACGAGGAACTCGAACGCGCCGAGGAAGCCGGGATCGCATGGCTCGTCGACGTGGTTCTGATTCCACAGGCCCGACCCCGTCACCCTTTCGCGCGGGCAAGCTTTGCCCAGCCAGCTCTCGGAGGGTGCGTCGAGATCAGGTTTGTTGTAGTTGCTGAGCAATGCGATGGCATTCCGCTCGATGTAGCCGCGGCGGCTTTTGGGTCCTGACGGATCTTCGATACCAAGCCAAAGGAAAGGCATGGCTCCGATTGTCCGGCTAACCAGAGCCTCGAGGTCGTGCTCTTTCTGCCGAGTCTCGCGCCTTGCCGAGCTTCCCTGCGCCCATGTTTCGCATTTCACCGCCGGATCTCGGCTCATGAGGGCGGTACCGACCAGCAGCCGAAATATCGATCCGCGATGGTTTCCACCGCCGTTCCTTTCAACACCCCGGTGTTGGGAAAGCCGGCCCCAAAGGCTCGTGCGCGAGCCCTCCTTGAGAGCGTGAGTGCCGACTCGGACGACCCTGAGGCCTGTGCGGGAGTCGAGCCCAATCTCTCCTGGTTCGAAGAAGAAATAGACCCCGCGCTGAGGCCAAGGCATTCGCCCGTTGCAATCGGACAGCTGTCGCCTTCCGCCTACTCGCCCCTCGAGCCTCTGCAATATGCTGTAGAAGCGCCGAAGATCATGCAGCCGATCAGAGGTCATCCAAGCACCCGCCCTCTCTTACAATTTATCATCCTGCCTTGCCGATTCGATTCGCGTTAGAGCAGTCCTATCAAACCAAGTCCACAAAAGGCACGTCCAGCATCAGGGGTCGGAATCGACATCCGACCCCTTGGTCTCCTGCTGGCAAGTTCAGTTCCGCTTTTCCAGGTGGTGCATGATGCTGATGATGTATTTGGAGAACCGTGTGAGATCTCTCAGCCGGTATCGGGGCATTTCACGAGCGATGTAAGCATCCCAATGTTCACGGAGTTTCTGGAACTCTCCGCGAGAGATATGCTGTATCATCGCGGCGGCTGGGGACGAGACTTCAACATAGGTGGGGCGCTTCGCGACTACCTTGAAGCTGTCTCCGAGATAGCCCCCGTGGGCCGTCCAGTTGTGGACCTGCGATCCCTCAATCAAATTCGTCTGCAGGTGACCCCAAAAAGACTGAAAGTCCATATTACCAGCGTTCGCAGTCATTTGTTCCTCCCTCATAGTTTGTACATGGGAATGATCAAATGATGTCTCTAAAGAAGGTTAACAAAAAGAGTCAATAGGTTAGTACAACATGTAGCTATACATTGCATATGGGAGAACGTTTGGCGTTTTTGCTTGCACAGGGTAAAGGAGTGGAAGAAGCATGAGCTGGGCAAGGCTCCCGCTCACTGGGAAAACAGCAACCTCTCTAGCCTCGATTTGCGCCAGTTGAACGCCTATTCCACCGACGTGGCCAGCGATCGGCCGATATTTTCGAGCAAGCTGGAAAGCCGCGCAATCACGGCCTGTGACCGGCAGCGCAGGTCCAAGAATCTAAACTGCGAATGCGTCCTGATCGGCGTGAACGGCAAGTCCGTCCTCGATGTTCCGACCTCCTTTGTCGCGAGCGCGAGCGTCGATCGCGCCGTCAAATGCCGCTTGCCCGACGGGGATGTCTTGATCACGGGTATGTCTCCTTGCAGGGTCATGGGTGGCAAGGTGATTGCCGAATAGACAAATCGCCCCTCCCATTCTCCCGTACGCTTCTGACTCTTGCCCCGTAGGCTTGCTGCGGCCCGCGCAAGTAACCGGCGGATCGCCCCGGCTCGACTCAAGACAATATGGGTGCTGCCACGCGATCCTTCGCCCAGCGGCGCTCACTCCACCGGCCGGATCTCCACGATCTGGCGCTTGGCCAGGAAGCGCATCGGGCCGCTCGCGTCCAGGAAGGGGATGAAGTCGCGCGGGTCGTTGAGCAGGTCGGAGATGCGCTCCTCGGGCGCGGTGAAGATGAAGCCGCGCAGGGTCCACGAATTGGCCAGGGTCAGCGTGACCTCGGTCTTGGTCTTTCCGATCGTCTCGACGCGACCCCCTTTGGTCTCGGCGTGCTCGCCACCCGCGCTCCGGTCGTAGGCCAGCTTCAGTTCGCTCTGCGCCATGCTCGATTCCCCGTCCAAATAGCTTGCCCGGCGAAACCGGGCGCTGCGTTGAAGCTTCAATAATTAGCAAATAGTAAATAAAAAATCAACAAAATATTTATATTCGATAGAATGTATTTATAATATATTCTATATACGAGCTATATTTGTTGGATATTTATGTAAAACCCCAATATATGATCTTCGTCCATTCCCGCCGTTGCGCCGGGGAGGCGCAACCCCAGCCACGACTCTGATCCGGACCACTGGCGGGTCCGCCTTGTCCTTGGACGGCATGGCCCCTGACTTGCCCCAAAAAAGCGAAGCGGCGGCGCGCGCCGCGTTGGATGCTTTCTTTGAGGTGGGAAGCCGTGTTCTCATGGCTTGGTGACAATCGGATTGGAGGCCGTCGATGTCGTCGATACTCACCGTGCCCCCCAGGAAGGAATACCAAAGCTTTCATGATCTCCCGATCGTTCTGGACCTCGATGGAATCGAGGCCGACGTGGCAATCCTCGGGATTCCCTACGGCGATCCCTACACGATCGACGAGGTCACCAACGACCAGACCAACGCGCCCACGTCGATCCGGCGGTTTTGCCAGCGGGCGCTTCGGGGCTTGGAGCGCTGGGACTTCGATCTCGGCGGGCCGCTGTTCGACGGCAAGGATATCCGGGTGGTCGATATCGGCGATGTGCCGGGCGACCCCCGCGATCTCGCCGATCATTACCGGCGGGCGGAACAAGCGGTGCGAAAGCTCCTGGCCGCCGATGTCCTGCCGATCGTTCTCGGCGGCGACCATGGCGTTCCGATCCCCGTCTTGCGCGCCTTCGAGGGGCGGGGGCCGATCACGCTCGTGCACATCGATGCCCATTTGGATTGGCGGGATCACGTGAAAGGTGCCAGAGAGGGTTATTCGAGCCCCATCAGGCGCGCCTCCGAAATGGCGCACATCGACCGGATCTTTCAGATCGGCTTGCGCTCGGCCGGCAGCGCCCGGCCCGAGGAAGTCGAGGCCGCGCTGGCCTACGGCGCGGTCCTGATCCCCGATGTCGAACTCCAGCGGATCGGCATGCAGGCCGTGCTGGACCGCATTCCGGACGGCGGCAGCTACTACCTGACGATCGACGCGGACGGTGTCGATCCAGCCGTCATGCCGGCGGTGGCGGGGCCGGCCCCCGGCGGCGTGACCTACGATCAAATGCGCACGCTGATTCACGGGCTTGTCGACAAGGGCCGCGTCGTCGGTATGGACATCGTCGAGATTACGCCGAAGCGCGATGTCAACGGCATCACGGCGATCACGGCGGGCCGCTTTATCTGCAACCTGATCGGCAAGGCCGTGCGGGCGGGTTACTTCGACTGACCGCCTGCCCGGCGTCCGCGGAAGGACCGAGCGGAAAGACCGGGAACGGGCGAGGGAGAGCCGAAATGTTCGACCGAAACGAAGAGATCGGCGACACTCTGCGATCGGCCGGTGTCGTCGATACCCATTATCACGTCGGACCCGAACTGGTCGTCCGGCGATACGACGTGAAGACCTTGGCCGACGTCGCGGCGCCCTTCGGCGCGACCTTGGTGCTCAAGAACCATACCTACCCGACGACACCGCTCGCGGCCCTGGCCCGTTCGCGCTTCGGCGCCGATTTCTACGGCGGCGTCGTGCTCAATCGCTTCGTCGGCGGGTTGAACCCGCAAGCTGTCGAAGGGGCGGTTTCCGGCAACCGCGCGAAGGTCGACGACGCGGCGCCCGACACCTCGCCCATCGTGGTCTGGATGCCGACGGTTCACGCGGTTTCCCATATCGAAACCCACGGCTTCGGGTTCGATCCGCGCTGGTCCGGCTGTTGCACCCATGGGCGGGAAGCGGCGGCAGCCGGCGAGCGGACCCCCGCGGAACCGGAGCATCCCGTCGTCGCCTTCGACGACTCCGGGCGCCCGGTCCGCGCGCTGGTCGAGACCTTGGAGGCGATCGCCAAGCACGACTGCATTCTCGCGACAGGCCACCTCGCCGCGGCGGAGGTCCGGCGCCTCGTGCCCATGGCGGTGGATATAGGCATCCGGCGGGTGATCTTGACCCACCCCCACTATCCGGCGGTGAAGCTCTCGGACGACGACTTGACGGAATTGATCCGCTTTCCCGAAGTGTTCGTCGAGCACTGCTTCGCGATCCACACGCAGGATGAGGTTCCGCTTCAGGCCTTCGCCGACTCGATCCGCGCGACCGGCCCGGAGCAGGTTCTGCTTTCGACCGACTTCGGGCAGGTCAACAGCGACCCCTTCCCGCAGGGCACGATCCGCTATGCCGCCGAACTGAGCGTGCTTCTTGGGGACTATGTGTCGCAAGATGATTTCGTCGCCATGTTCTGCGCCAACGGCCGGCGCGTGCTGGGCCGATAGGAGAATTCGGTGTCTAGAAAGCACGTTGCCGTGACCCGGCCGGCCGTTCTTGGACCCGTCAGCGACCGGCACGATCGGGCGGAAGGGCCTGGGCCGAAGCCTCGACGGCGTCGGCCGGTTCCGCGCCGTCGGGGCGCGCGAGGCCGGGGGTGACGATGCCCCCCGAAACCACCATCTTCAGCCCTTCCTCGACGGTCATGGTCAGGCTCTGCGCCGCCGCCTTCGGCAGGAACAAGAGGAACCCCGAGGTCGGGTTGGGGGTGGTCGGCAGGAAGATGTTGACCGAGTCTTCTTCCGTGCCGCCCTGTATCGCGCTTGCCGCGGCGCCGGTGATGAACCCGATGGCCCAGGCGTCGGGCCGGGGATATTGCACCAGAACCACCTCGCGAAAGGCATCCGACTGCTTCTTGAGCAGGGTCTCGAAGATCTGCTTGACCGCCGCGTAGATTCCCCTGACCAGGGGCAGTCCCTTGATCAGCCGCTCGCCCATGCGCACGACCGCGTCGCCCAGGAAGCCGGCGGTCAGGAAACCGACCAGGGTCACCGACAGCACGGCCAATAGCAGCCCCAGCCCCGGCAGGGCGAAGTGAAGGTAGGTCTCCGGGTTCCACTCGGCCGGGATGAGGGGCACCACGCTTTCGTCGAAATAGGTGATGATGCCCAGGGTCAGCCAGATCGTGATGGCGATCGGCGCGCTGACCAGGGTGCCGGCAAGAAGATAATCGCGCAGCTTGCCGAGCGGCCTTGCCGGCGCCTCCGGCGCGGGGTGCTCGGCCGCCAGCGCCATCTTGATGCGCTCGACCTCCTTGGCGATCCCGGTTCCGTGGCCCCAGATCGACTCCTCCTCTTGGTCCGCCGCCGGCTTGACGATGCCGCCCGATATGACCAGCTTGATGCCTTCGTCGACGGTGATGTCGAGGCGGCGGATGTCCCGCTCGGGGATGAACAGCAGAAATCCGGTCGTCGGATTGGGCGTGGCCGGCACGAAAACGTTGTAGACCGTTTCGCTTGTCAGGTTCTGGATTTCGCCCTCGGTCCGGCCGGTGATGAACCCGACCGCCCAGCTGCCGCGGTAGGGGTATTCGATCAGCACGACTTCCCGAAAGGCTGTCGAGTCTTCGGACAGCAGGGTCTCGAACACCTGGCGTGTCCAGCCGTAGATCGAGGAGATGACCGGGATCTTGAGGAAGGGCCAGGCGCTGTACTTGACGATCAGCTTGCCCAGGATCCCCGACGTGACGCTGCCGATCGCGACGAGCGCCGTCAGGACGACGAGGATGCCGAAGCCCGGAAGTTCGAAGGGAAGATAGGTTTCCGGGTGCCAATGAAGCGGTATCATCGGGCGGATGCGGTCGTCGACGAAGCCCACGATTTGCCACGCCAGCCAGAGCGTTATGCCGACGGGGGCCATGACAAGGATGCCGGCGAAGAAGTAGTTTCTGAAGCGCGCGGCGATTTTCATTTCTTTGACCGCTGTGTGCCCGCCTGCCGCTCCATATTCCCCCAGATCGCTTTGGCTGGCACCCCATTAATGCGGTCTGGTCGGGGCAATCGCACTTGAGAGTTGGCGCGCCTATCGGGCCGAGGCTCGATGTTGCGACCGGCCGCGACCGCGGCCGCGCAAGCGCAGCCGAGCGAAGCCCATGGGCGCTCAGGGGGGGGGCGGATGCCCCCGCCCGGCGTCTGAGGGCTTTACACAAGCGAGGGCCGGTTAAACCCCCTCGGTCTGGCGCGGCCGGATCATCCAGGTGCCGGCGAGACCCAGGAGCGCGACGGCGGCCAGGGCGGCGGCGAACCACGAGCCGGCGGCGGCCAGGGCGGCCGTGCCGGCCCAGAGGATCGAGGACAGCGCCTCGGCCAGGGTCGCGACCCGCGACGAGGTCTGGCGGCGGCGGAAGTTGCTGCGCTTGGCCTGGGCGCGGAACCAGATCTGGATCAGGGTCCCCGAACAGGCGGCCACCGCGATGCCGAGCGCCGCGGCCAGGGCGAGCCTCGGCGCGGCCAGGGCGAGGGCGAGCAGCAGCGGCGCCACCACCATGGCGACCGCGCCCAGCACGGCCTCGATCTTGGCCGCGATGACCGCGCGCGGCGAGATCGGCGCCGAGGCCACCAGGTCCGGCGCGTCCTCGCCCGAGACGGCGAGCCAGGCGAGGCCGCCGGCGAGCTGTCCCGAGGCCATGACCATAACCGGCACCATGACCAGCAGCGCGCCGACGTTGTCGGCGAAGCTTTGCCACAGCAGCAGGGCCGGCGGCAGCAGGTAGAGGATCTGCATCAGGGTCTGCGACATCAGCCAGGGGTCGCGGCGCAGCAGGGTCCACTCCTTGCGCCTGAGCGCCCGCTCGGTCGAGGCCGGGCGGAAGCTCTCCCTGGCGCGCCGCGCCTTGTTGCCCTCGTAGGCCACGCCGGCGGCCGCGACCACGTGGTCGCCGAAGTTCGCCGAGAAGACCGCAATGACCACGACCAGCAGGCCCAGGCTGGCTGCCAGCACCAGGCCGAGCGCGGGGAGGTCGCCCATGGCGGCCTGCGCCGGCCGCCACAGCAGGCTCTCCGTCTCCGGCGCCAGGGCGACCACGCGCTCCGAGCGCAGGAAGGCGAGGCGCGAGAAGCTGCCGGTCGAGAGGATCGCCACGGCCTGCACGCCGATCACGAAGGCGGCGCCGACCACGGCCGAGACGATCTGCGAGATCAGCCGCGTCCGCCTCGGACCCAGGCCGCGGAACAGGGCGACGGTCAGCACGACGGCGAAGGCGGTCGACAGCGCACCCATGGCCGCGAGCACGCCATAGCCGGCGAGCCAGCGCGCCCCGTCGGTCAGCACCAGCACGTTGAGGAAGGGCCCGGCCAGGACCGTGGTCAGCGCGGTGGCGGCGAGCGCGATGGCCGCCATGCGCACGGCGAAGACGCGCCGCGCCGAGGCCGGCGAGGACAGGATGAGGTCGAGGTCCTGGCGCGTGTAGAAGGCCCGGGTCACCGATTCCATGGCCTGGGACAGCATCAGCGTCCAGGACAGGAAGGCGCTGCCGGTCACCGCGACCAGGGTCGCCTTGTCCGGCGCAATGCCGGCCTCGGCGAGCGGCGCGACCAGGTAATAGGCCAGCAGGTGGATGAGCACGGCGAAGACCAAGGCGACCACCACCAGCACCGGCTCGCGGCTGCGCTTGCCGGCGGTCATCATGGAAAGCCAGTCGCGCCAGAACAGGCACAGCTCGTGACGCGCGAACCAGGTCAGGGTCGCGGGCTGGCTCACGCGCCGCCGCTCTGCTCGGCGACCAGCTCGAGGAAGATGTCCTCCAGGCTGGAATCGCCCTTGCCGGCCCGCCGGCGCAGCTCGTCCAGGCTGCCCTCGGCGATCAGTCGGCCCTTATCGATCACGCCGATGCGCTCGGCCATGCGCTCGGCGACCTCGAGGATGTGGGTGGTCATGATGACCGTGGCGCCGTCGCGCACCCGCCCGGCCAGCACGTCCTTGACCTGGCGCGCCGAGCCGGCGTCGAGGCCGGTGAGCGGCTCGTCCAGGATGATCAGGCGCGGCTCGTGGACCAGCGCGCCGGCCAGCGCGACCTTCTGGCGCATGCCCTTGGAGAAGCCCTGGCAGCGCTCGTGGGCATGGGGCCCCAGCCCCAGCCAGTCGATCAGGCCGCGCGCCCGGGCCTCGGCGGTCGCCGCGTCGATGCTCCACAGCCCGGCGACGAACTCCAGGTACTCGAAGGGCGTCAGCTTGTCGTAGATCATCGGCTCGTCGGAGACCCAGGCGATCACCCGCTTGGCCTCGGCCGGGTGGCGCAGCGCGTCGATGCCGAAGACCGAGACCGCGCCCGCGTCGGGCCGCAGCAGCCCGGCGACGATGCGCAGGGTGGTGGTCTTGCCCGCCCCGTTCGGCCCCAGCAGGGCATAGAACTCCCCGCCCCGGACGGCGAGGTCCAGGCCGTCGACCGCCGGCCGGTCGAAGCGCTTGGTCAGTCCCCTCAGCTCGAGGGCGGGCAGCAGCGGGCTCATGGCGGCGGCGGACTCTCTGGTATTGGTGCGGGCGGGGCGCGCCATCTCTATACGACCACAAGGTTTCGGAGACTTAAAGCCGCAGCATGGGGCAGGATGAGGATGGGGGTTAACGGCGGGTTAACGGGCAGAAGGGCCCCTCCCGATCAAGAACCCGGTTTCACGTGCCGCACCCGGCCCCTGTAAAGCTTTTACACCGGGCATCCAATCCGCCTCTCCCGGGTTTGCACCTCCGGCGGTTTTGCCGCATGCTTCGCCCCGGGCGCGAGGATCTCGCGAAACGGCATCGCCGAGGGGGAGAACCATGGGGCGTTTCGACGAAATTCACGCACGTTCGCTCGCCGATCCGGAGGGCTTCTGGGGCGAGGCGGCCGCGGCGATCGACTGGGACCGCAAGTGGGACAAGGTGCTCGACGATTCGGGCGCGCCTTTCTACCGCTGGTTTTCGGGCGGCCGGCTCAACACCTGCCACAACGCCCTCGACCGCCACGTCGAGGCCGGGCGCGGCGCCCAGGCGGCGCTGATCTACGACTCGCCGGTCACCGACACGATCAAGACCTACAGCTACGCCGAGCTGCGCGACGAGGTCGCCGCCTTCGCCGGCGCGCTGGCCGCCCAGGGGGTGGTCAAGGGCGACCGGGTGATCCTCTACATGCCCATGGTGCCCCAGGCGGCCATCGCCATGCTGGCCTGTGCCCGGCTCGGTGCGATCCACTCGGTGGTGTTCGGCGGCTTCGCCGCCAACGAGCTGGCGACGCGCATCGACGACGCGGCGCCCAAGGTCATCGTCTCGGCCTCCTGCGGCATCGAGCCGGGCCGGGTGGTGGCCTACAAGCCGCTGTTGGACGGCGCCATCGAGCTGGCCAGGCACAAGCCCGCGTGCTGCATCGTCCTGCAGCGTCCCATGGCGGAGGCGCCGCTGATCCGCGGCCGCGACCTCGAGTGGCACGAGGCCGTGGCCCAGGGCACGCCGCAGCCCTGCGTGCCGGTCGCCGCGACCGACCCGCTCTACATCCTCTACACCTCGGGCACCACGGGCCAGCCCAAGGGCATCGTGCGCGACAACGGCGGCCACGCCGTGGCCCTCGAGTGGACCATGAAGAACATCTACGACACGGAGCCCGGCGAGGTCTATTGGGCGGCCTCCGACGTCGGCTGGGTGGTCGGCCATTCCTACATCGTCTACGCGCCGCTGCTGCACGGTTGCACCACGGTGCTTTACGAGGGCAAGCCGGTCGGCACGCCCGATCCCGGCGCCTTCTGGCGGGTCATCTCGCAGCACAAGGTCGCGACCATGTTCACCGCGCCGACCGCGTTCCGCGCGATCCGCCAGCAGGACCCGGAGGGCGAGCACATCGGCCGCTACGATCTCGCGGACTACCGGGCGCTGTTCCTGGCCGGCGAGCGTTGCGACCCGGACACCCTGCACTGGGCCGAGCAGAAGCTGAAGGTGCCGGTCATCGATCACTGGTGGCAGACCGAGACCGGCTGGGCGATCGCCGCCAACTGCCTGGGCATCGAGCATCTCGAGGTGGTCGCCGGCTCGCCGACGCGCCCGGTACCGGGCTGGGAGCTCGAGGTGCTCGACGCCGAGGGCCGGCCGGTCGAGGCGGGGCAGATCGGCGCGATCTGCGGCAAGCTGCCCATGCCGCCCGGCTGCTCGCCGACCCTGTGGAACGCCGACGACCGCTTCCGCCAGGCCTATCTCGCCAGCTTCCCCGGCTACTACGAGACCGGCGACGCCGGCTACATCGACGAGCGGGGCTATGTCTTCGTCATGGCGCGCACCGACGACATCATCAACGTCGCCGGCCACCGGCTCTCGACCGGCGCCATGGAGGAGGTCCTGGCCGAGCATCCCGACGTGGCCGAGTGCGCCGTGATCGGCGTCGCCGACAAGCTCAAGGGCCAGCTGCCGGTCGGCTTCCTGGTGCTCAACGCCGGTGCCGGGCGCGCCGAGCCGGAGGTGGTCAAGGAGGTGGTGCAGATGGTGCGCCAGCAGATCGGCCCGGTTGCCGCCTTCAAGACCGCCACGGTGGTGAAACGCCTGCCCAAGACCCGCTCGGGCAAGATCCTGCGCGGCACCATGCGCGCGATCGCCGACGGCGAGGACTACAAGGTGCCGGCCACCATCGACGACCCGGCGATCCTCGACGAGATCGCTCAGTCGCTGCAGACCATCGGCTACGCCAAGGCGGAGTGAGCGCCGGGGGTTCGGTATCGAGTACCTACTTTCAGAATAGAGTGATCCGTGACGGGCTTGCAAAGTCCTCCGGCTAGGCGCGGGGGGCGCGCCGTGATGCCGAGGCGCATCATAAGCGTCCCCGCAACGACGCCCCATGGTCTCACGGGGGGGCTTTGCAAGCCCGCCCAGAGGGTCGCCTTTTCGCCAGCCCTGGCCGCGTCAGCGGCGCTTGACGATGCGCAGCGGCATCGCCGGCGCGCCGCTTCCTAGCCAGGACTTGCGAAAAGACGATCACGGAGCACTCTATTCTGAAAGTAGGTACTAGGGCCTGTTTACAATCATCGGGTCCAAAGTACGACGCCGACGAGATATATCATAGCCGCGAAGCATTTATCGGTTTTCTCGTAGCGCGTGGCGATGCGCCGGAACGCTTTGATTTGGCAGAA
>Ga0224512_10002069_pt1 | contig 18673 bp, 13 predicted proteins | sample SF_May12_sed_USG_4_FD_169103 | JGI IMG/M metagenome (GOLD analysis project Ga0224512, IMG submission 169103) | Sediment microbial communities from San Francisco Bay, California, United States - SF_May12_sed_USGS_13 | ecosystem: Environmental > Aquatic > Marine > Sediment | place: USA... | reverse complement strand
GTTCGTGGATTTACGTTTCTTGAACCCCGGGCGCGATTGGGTGCCGTTCCGCTACGGCGCCTGCCAGGATCGCCCGGGCGAGCCCTGGCGCGCCTTCGAGCGCCTCGATGGCGCCGCTCGTCAGGCGGTCGATTGAGGGGGCAATCCTTCACGTCGTTGCGGCGGCGCTCGATGCTAGGCTAGGCGTGTTAACCGAGCGTCCATGAGCCTCCTGCGAACTGCCCTCATCGCGCTCGCGGCGCTCTGTGCCGCGACGGGCGCGCACGCGCAGATCACGCGCATAGGCGCGGCAAGCGCCGCGACCGGCGGCGTTGGCGGCACCTCGGCGACCGTCACGACACCTGCGGGCACCACAGCGGGCGACGTCATGGTCGCCATTGTGTCGGCGCGCGGCTCGCCGCAGACGATCCTCTTGCCCGCCGGCTGGACCGCGGTGGCGGCGCAAACGAGCATCGGCACGTACAGCCAGCGAAGTTTCTGGCGCGTCGCCATCGCGGCCGAGCCCGCGTCGCACACCTTCAGCTGGACGGCCTCCGATCGCGGGGCCGCAGTGATCGTGACGTACCGCGGCGTCGATACCACGACGCCCGTCGACGCAAGCGCCGCGCAGGCGACTGCCGCGTCAGGCACGATCACGGCGCCGTCTGTCACCACGACCCTCGCGAACACGGTACTGGTCGGTTTTTTCGGTATCGCGCACAGCGGCGCGAGCTTCACGCTGCCTTCACCGGCCATGATCAACGTGTTCGGCCCGGGATCGGAGCCGGCATCGGGCGCCGGACCCAACGGCCTGCGCGTGCTCGTGTCCGAGGAACCCTGGGCGGCTGCGGGCGCCACCGGCTCGCGCCTGGTCACGTCGAGCCAGAGCGCGGACAACGCCGGCCGCATGGTCGCGCTGCGGCCGATCGCCTCGTTCACTCACTACGCGATCAGCGTGGTCAGCACGACGGTCGCGAACTGCGATTTCGCAGAGGTGACGATTACTGCGCACAACGCCGCGCACACGGCGGTTAACCCTCCCGCGACTCGCACTGTCACACTATCGGTCTCCGCGGGCGCGGCGACCGCGGGCTGGGGAACGCTGATCTCCGGCAGCGGCACCTGGACGCCGTCGGGATCGACTGCGACGTATACCTGGCCGGGCACCCAGTCGAGCTTCACCGTGCGGCTGCGCCAGAGTGCGGTGGTCAGCCTCACGGTCAACGCCAACGACACCTTTGTCACCGAGGATGCCACCGAGGACCCGACGATCAATTTCGTCAATTCCGCCTTCCGCGTCTCGAACGGCGCCAATGCCGCGCTTTCCATCGGCAATCAGATCGCGGCGAAACCGTCCAATACCGGCGTCGGCACGCAGTCGCTGTTCCTGCAGGCGGTCCGCACCGACACGGTGACTGGCTCTTGCGTGAGCGTTTTTCCGAATGGCTCGGAGATCGATATCGGCGTCGGCGCGCAGTGCAATAACCCGGCGACCTGCACCCAGAACGTCACACTGACGACGACCTCGGGCAGCGGCTCGCCGACCGGCAACTTCGTGCCGGCGGGCGCCGGTACTTATCCCGCGACGATACGTTTTCGCTTCACCACCGCGAACGCCGAAGCGCCGTTCTTCTTCAGCTACGCCGACGCCGGGCAGATCACGCTGCAGTTCCGGTACATCACAGCGGCGCCCGCCGTGACGATCACCGGCACGAGCAATGCCTTCGTGGCGCGGCCGTTCGGTCTTGCTTTTCGTGGCGCGAATTCGGGCACTGCGATCCAGCACGCCACGCTCGCGACGAGCCCGCTGCTCGCCGCGGCGGGCGACAATTTCACCATGACGGCCGCGGCGTACCGCTGGGTAGGCGCGGAAGACGACGGCACCGGCAACCCGCTTGCGGGCGCCAACATCACCGATAACGGCCTGACGCCCAATTTCTCTGCCAGCACCACCGTGAACGCGACCGGCGACCTGGCGGGCGTGACGGGCGCCGTGTCGCGCGGCGTCGGCTGCGCAAGCGCGGCAACGATCGCCGCGGGCAGCTGGTCGGGCGGCGCGGCGACGATCGGCGACTGGTGCTACAGCGAGGCGGGTAATGTCTTCCTGGGCGCGTCGGCGACCAACTACCTGGCCGCCGGCGTCAACGTGAGCGGCAACAGCGGCCTCGACGGCACGGGTGCGGCGGGCGGCTACGTCGGGCGCTTCAGTCCCAAGCGCTTCAGGCTGATCGGCACGCCGGCATTCACTCCGCGCTTCGACGCGACCTGCGCACCGCCCTCGAGTTTCGCCTACATGGACGAACCCATCCGGCTGGATGGCTTCCGCATGGAGGCCGTAAATACGCAGAACAACAGGACTCTCAACTACAACGGCGCTTATGCGTTGCACGTGCCCGACCCGGCGGGCGGCGCGAAAGCGGCCTTCGCGATCGGCGCGCGCAGCGGCACCACGGACTACACGGCAAGAATTACCGCAACGCACGTGCTTGTCCCGGTCTGGACACAGGGCCTCCTCGAGGTTCCGGGTGCCAATCCGATCCAAATCACGCTGTCGTTCAACCGCAACGCCACGAACACGCCCGATGGGCCGTTTGCAGCCACTGGATTGGGCATCGCGCCAACGGACAGCGATAACCTGAGATTGGCGACCTACGACTTCGATGTGAACAACGACGCCATCGATGATCACCTGCTCGTCGGCACCACGAACGTGCGCTTCGGGCGGCTCGTCATGCAGAGCATCTACGGGCCGAGCAACCGCGACTTGCCCATAACCCTGGAAACGCAATACTGGGACGGGACTGCGCTCACGCCCGGCTTCACGCGCAACAACGACGACAACTGCACGAAATTCCTGCAGTCCGACTTTGCCCTGACGTTCGCGCCGGCGCCGGTGCCGCCGGCGCCCGATCTCGTGGCCTGCGAGACGGCGATGCTCGAGCCGAACATCACGTTCAGCTCAGGGCGCGCCACCCTGACGATGGCCAAACCGGGCGTCGCCAACCCAGGCACCGTGCGCCTGACGGCAAACCTGGATTCGGCGGCGGGAACCTATTGTCCGTCGGTAGGCGCGGCCGCGGTGGCGGCGACAAATGCGGCGAAAGGCTATCTGCGCGGCAAGTGGGACGACGGCGCCGCTTACGACGACAAGCCGACCGCCTCGGCCGGCTTCGGCCTCTACGGCTCGCAACCGAAGAACTTCATCTTCTTCCGCGAAAACTACTGAGCTAGAAGCGAAACAGCACGTTCGCCGACCAGGTCTCGATCTTCGCGCGGCCGGTCTCGAACTCGTCGCCGACCTCGCCGTAGTTGTCGTAGTCGAGGCGGATGCCCCAGCGCGGATCGATGTCGAACTGCGCCCCCAGGCCCCAGTACAAATTGGTGCTCGTCGACGTGCAGTCGTCGAAGAAGACCGTGATGCAAGTGCGCGGGGTCGCCAAGCCATTGTTAGACGCGAGCCGCAATTGCGCTGCAGTGAACGCCACGCCCAGCCGGCCGTTCATCGACACGCCACCGGCCACTGGCAGATTCGCCGCCATGGCGACCGTCGCGGCGCTCGCGTCGTAGTGGTATACGGCATAGTTGCTGCCGCTGGTGAATCGGTGCTTGTAGCGCCCGAGGGAAGCGACGCCGAACTCGACGCCCCAGTTGGGTGCGATGCGGTAGCCGCCGAAAACGCGCGGCGCGACGTCGCTGTCATCGACCGAGTAAGTGCCGGAGCCGAGGCTCGTGAAATCGCCGCGCGTGAACGCCGCCTTGGCGCTGCCCGGCCCGCCGCCCATGTACCAGCCGGAATTCTGCGCGGCAGCCTGGCCGCTGGCGAGGAGCGCGGCAAGCGCTGCCGCAGCGAGGATAGGTGTGTGCTTGGTCATGGGAAACCTCCTTGAGCGCCGGGTGGCGCAAACGTGGGGCCGTGTCACAGCTTCAGGCGCCGCCAGATCTCGCTGCTGAGCGCCGCCTGGTTGAGCGTGTAGAAGTGTAATCCCGGGGCGCCCGCGCGGAGCAACCGCTCGCACAGCGCGGTCACCACGTCCAGGCCGAAGGCGCGGATCGAAGCGGCGTCGTCGCGGTAGCCCTCGAGCTTCAGGCGGATCCAGCGCGGGATTTCCGCGCCGCAGGCATCCGAAAAGCGCGCCAGCTGGGAGAAGTTGCCGATCGGCATGACGCCGGGGACGATCGGCACGGTGATGCCGGCGGCGCGGCACTCCTCTACGAAGCGAAGGTACGCGTCGGCGTTGTAGAAGTACTGGGTGATGGCGGCGTTCGCTCCCGCGTCCACCTTCTTTCTGAAGTTCCGGATCTCGTCGTCGGCGGTTCGCGTCTGCGGGTGGTACTCGGGGTAGCAGGCGACCTCGATGCGGAACCAGTCGCCGGTCGCTTCGCGGATGAAGGCCACCAGCTCGCTCGCGTAGCGGAACTCGCCCGAGGCGGCGATGCCCGAGGGCAGGTCGCCGCGCAGCGCAACGAGGTGGCGGATGCCGCTCGCCTTGTAGCGCTCGAGTTGCTCCAGGGTGTCCTTCTTCGTCGAAGCGACGCAGGAGATGTGCGGCGCGGCCTCGTGCCCGGCCTTGCGGATCTCGAGCACGGTGTCAAGCGTGCCCTCGCGCGTCGAGCCGCCGGCGCCGTAGGTGCACGAGAAGAAGCGCGGCTTGAGCTGCGCCAGCGCCTGCCACGTGGCGCGCAGTTTCTCGCGGCCTTCCGGCGTCCTCGGCGGGAAGAACTCGAAGGAGAAGTCGCGCGCTTCAGCCGTCATCAGGCCTTGCCGTCGATGTAGGGTTTCAGCGCCGCGAACACCGCGCGGTTCGCCGGGGCTTCCAGCCCCGCCTCGCGCGACATGCGCGCCACCGCGCCGGAGAGCCACGGCGCTTCGAGCTTGCCGCCGGCCTCGAGGTCGGCGGCCATCGAGGCGCGCATTTCCGCCGGCAGGCCGTCCACGAAACCGAGTGTCTTCTCCACAAGATCATCGGCGAGCTTCGCGCCGCGCTTGCGGCCGAGCGCCCAGGTCTCGCGCATGCAGGCTTCCAGCAGCCAGCGCAGGTCCGGATCGGCGCGCACCACGCCGAGGGTCTTGCGTGTCACGGTGGTGGTGGCGGAGACCGACACCAGGAGCACGAACTTTTCCCACAGCACGCTCACGATGTCGTCGGTAAGCTCCGCGTCGATCTTCGCCTGCTTGCAGGCGGCGAGGAACGCTTCCGCGGCCTTCTTCTGCGCCGGGAGCACCGGGCCGAAGCGCAGGCGCGCCATGGCGCCGGTCTGCACGATGACGCCCGGCTCGCCGATCCTGCCGGCGATGTAGGCGGCGCCGCCAATCACGCGCTCGGCCCCGAGCACTTTGCCGACGCGCTCGATGGATTCGACGCCGTTCTGGAACGGGATGACGACGCCGCCCTTTTCCAGGAGCGGCCGAATGCGCTCGGCGGCGGACTCAGTGTCCCAGAGCTTGACGGCGAACAGCACCACCTCCGCCTGGCCGAGCTCGGCGGGGTCTTCGGACGCGCGCACCTTGACGGTGGTGTCGCCAAGCACGCTCTTCAGGGTCAGGCCCTTCGCCTTGATCGCCTCGAGATGCTTGCCGCGCGCGACGAACGACACCTCGTGCCCGGCCTGTGCAAGGCGGCCGCCGAAGTAGCCGCCGACGCCGCCCGCTCCCATCACCGCGATGCGCATGGCTTACTCGATCCTCTTGACGATGATCTGGACGCGGCGCTGGGGCAGGAGCACCGCCGACAGCGCCCAGGAGACGATGCTGTAGATGATCGCCCCGCCCACCCCCGCCCAGAAGCCGCCGACCTCGAAGCCTTTCAGGTAGGTGCCGACCAGCCAGAAGAGCAGCCCGTTGATCACGAAGATGAAGAGTCCCAGCGTGAGCAGCGTCGCCGGCAGGGTGAGCAGGATCAGGATCGGGCGGATCACGGCGTTCACCAGGCCGAGCACGATCGCCGCCACGAACGCGGCGCCGAAGCTCGCCACCGTGATCGACGGCATCACGTATGCCACCGTCAGCAGCGCCACCGAGTTGATCAGCCAGACGATGACCAGCCTGAGAATGAGCATGGGCATGGGGTATGACCTTTTCTAGTAGCGGTATTGGTCGGACTTGTAGGGGCCGGTCTTCGGCACGCCGATGTAGGCCGCCTGCTGGTCGGTGAGCTCGGTGAGTTGGGCGTTGAGCTTCCTCAGCTGCAGCCGCGCCACTTTCTCGTCGAGGTGCTTGGGCAGCGTGTACACGCCCACCGGGTATTTTGCCGTGTGGGTGAAGAGCTCGATCTGCGCGATGGTCTGGTTGGCGAAGGACGAGCTCATGACGTAGCTCGGATGCCCGGTGGCGCAGCCGAGGTTCACCAGGCGCCCCCTGGCGAGCAGGATGATCCGCTTGCCGTCGGCGAAGATGACGTGGTCGACCTGCGGCTTGATCTCCTCCCACTTGCATTTGGCGAGCGCGGCGACGTCGATCTCGTTGTCGAAGTGGCCGATGTTGCAGACGATGGCCTGATCCTTCATCTTCGCCATGTGCGCGTGCGTGATGACGTGGTAGTTGCCGGTGGCGGTGACGAAGATGTCCGCCTTGTCGGCAGCGTAGTCCATGGTCACCACGCGGTAGCCCTCCATCGACGCCTGCAGCGCGCAGATGGGATCGATCTCGGTCACCCACACCTGCGCCGATAGCGCGCGCAGCGCCTGCGCCGAGCCCTTGCCGACGTCGCCGTAGCCGGCGACGACGGCGACCTTGCCCGCGATCATGACATCCGTCGCGCGCTTGATGCCGTCCACCAGCGACTCGCGGCAGCCGTACAGGTTGTCGAACTTCGACTTGGTCACCGAGTCGTTGACGTTGATCGCCGGAAAGAGCAGGCGCTTTTCCTTCGCCATCTCATAGAGGCGGTGCACGCCGGTGGTCGTCTCCTCGGTCACGCCCTTGATTTCCTTCGCCACCCTGGAGTACCAGCCGGGCTGCGCGGCGAGCTTCTTCTTGATAGCCTTGAAAAGCGAAGTCTCTTCCTCGCTCGTCGGCTTGGCGAGCACCGAGGCGTCCTTTTCCGCCTTGATGCCGAGGTGCACGAGCAGCGTCGCGTCGCCGCCGTCGTCCAGGATCATGTTCGGACCTTGGTCGCCGAACTCGAAGATGCGGTGGGTGTAGTCCCAGTACTCGTCGAGCGACTCGCCCTTGACCGCGAAAACCGGCGTGCCGGAGGCCGCCACCGCCGCCGCGGCGTGGTCCTGCGTCGAAAAGATGTTGCACGAGGCCCAGCGCACGTCGGCGCCGAGCGCCTTCAGTGTGTCGATGAGCACCGCGGTCTGGATCGTCATGTGGAGCGAGCCGGTGATGCGCGCTCCTTTGAGCGGCTGCTTTTTCGCGTACTCCTCGCGGATCGCCATCAGGGCCGGCATCTCGGATTCGGCGATGGCGATTTCCCTGCGGCCCCAGTCGGCGAGCGCGAGGTCGGCGACCTTGTAGTCGGTGAATTTCGGGTTGGGTGCGTTCATTGCGGAGCTCCTTTGCACGTTCGGCGGGCCCCTGAAATGACAAGGCGCCCGCACCGGTTTCGATGCGAGCGCCGTTTATTTTGCTGAGCCTGACTCCCTTAACCTACGGGGGACGCAGCGCTCCTCAGCAGGCGTGCAGTATACCCCAGCCGGGCCGGGATTCGTTCCTGCCGAGGCCCGTGCCATACTCTCGCGTCGGCAAGAGGTCCGTTGCCCGGTCCGGGGAGGGGCGCCCATGGCACAGAACCGAGCATTCTTTTCGTTCCTCGTAACCCTGCTGCTCGCGCTGGTCGCCGCGCCGGCGCTCGCCGTGGTCACGGGCGACGGGCCGCCGGCGGCGCGCGACAGGAAATTCAGCCCCGACGAGCTGCTGGTGAAGTTCCGCCCCGGCGTCGCTTCGGCACAGGCCGAGGCGGCGGCGCGCGGCCAGGGGGCGCGCGAAGTGCGCGAATTCCGCCGCCCGCGCGGCCTGCAGCGCGCGCCGACCGACGCCTGGCGCGTCGTGAAGCTCGGCCGCGGCGCGGACCTGCGCAAAGTGCGCGCCGCGCTGCTCAGGAACCCCGCGGTCGAAATCGTGGAGTACAACTTCGAGGTGCGGGTGGCGCTCACCCCCAATGACCCCAGCTACCCGCAGCTCTGGGGACTCGACAACACCGGGCAGACCGGCGGCAAGCCGAACGCCGACATCGACGCGCCCGAGGCCTGGAACGTGCAGACCGGCGGCGCCGCGGCCCCGGTCGCGGTCATCGACACCGGCGTGGACTACAACCATCCCGACCTCGCCGCCAACATGTGGATCAATGCGGGCGAGATCCCGGGCAACGGCTTGGACGACGACGGCAACGGCTACATCGACGACGTCCATGGCTACGATTTCTGCAATGCGGACGGCGATCCGATGGACGACCATGGCCACGGCACGCATGTCGCCGGCACCATCGCCGCGTTCGGCGACAACGGCGTGGGCGTGGTCGGGGTCAACTGGAACGCGCGCGTCATGGCGGTGAAATTCCTGTGCGCCGGCGGCTCCGGCACCACCAGCGCCGCGATCAGCGCCGTGCTCTACGCGGCCGACATGGGCGCAAGGGTGATGAACAATTCGTGGGGCGGCGGCGGGTTCAGCCAGGCGCTCAAGGACGCGATCGCCACCGCGCACCAGGCGGGCGCCCTGTTCGTCGCCGCGGCCGGCAACGACGCGGCCGACACCGACGCCGCGCCGCACTACCCCTCGAGCTACGACGTGCCCAACGTGGTGTCGGTCGCCGCGACCGACCACAACGACGCGCGCGCGAGCTTTTCGAACTACGGCGCGGCGAGCGTCGATCTCGGCGCGCCGGGAGCAGCGATCCTGTCCACGGTCCCGGCGAGCGGCGACCCGTGCTGCTCCAGCCCGAGCGGCTACAAGCTGCTCAGCGGGACCTCGATGGCGACCCCGCACGTCGCGGGCGCCGCCACGCTCGCGCTCGCCCGATTTCCCGCGAGCAGCGTCCTGCAGCTCAAGCAGCGCCTGCTGGGCGCCGCCGATCCCATCCCGGCGCTCGCCGGCATCACCGTGACCGGCGGCCGGCTCAACGCCTACAAGGCGCTCGATGACGACAGCGTGCCGCCTTCGGCGGTCACCGACTTCGCGATCGTCTACACCGGCGCGCGCTCCGCTCTGGTCTCGCTCACCGCCACCGGCGACGACGGCATGAACGGCCAGGCCTCGGCCTACGACCTGCGCTACTCGACCAGCCCGATCGACGAGAACAGCTTCGAGCAGGCCACCCCCGCAGCCGGCCTGCCTAGGCCGGCTGCGCCCGGCAGCCACCAGCAGTTCAAGGTCGGCGGGCTGACGCCGGTCACGACGTACTACTTCGCCGTCAAGGTGCTCGACAACGTCGGCAACGCGAGCGGCCTTTCGAACGTGGCGGCGGACACCACCCGGCAGCTCGCCGCCGTGTACCAGGAGAACTTCGAATCCGGCGCCGACGCGTGGAGCGTGGCGGGCAGCGACGGCGCCGGCGGCCCGGCGCTGTGGCACCTCTCGACGCATCGCTACGCCAGCCCGGGCACCGCCTTCTATTACGGCAAGGCGGGCGCGCTCAACTACGACACGGGCGCGCGCAACTTCGGCTCCATCACCTCGCCGCCAATCGACCTCGCCGGCATACGCGATGCCACCCTCGGCTTCATGCACTACCTGCAGGTCGAGAACTCATCCGTCTTCGACATCGCGCGCGTGCAGGCATCGAACGACGACGGCGCCACCTGGGCCGACCTGTACGTCGCGACGCAGAGCACCGGGCAGATGGCCGCGGTCGAGCGCGACCTTTCCGCCTACGACGGCCAGACCATCCGCCTGCGCTTCGCCTTCGATACCGTCGATGCCGTCCTCAATTTCTACGAGGGCTGGGTGCTGGACGATGTCGTGGTGTACGGCGTGAGCGGCCTGCCCAACCAGGCGCCGACCGCCCACGCCGGCGGACCGTACAGCGGCTTTCGCAATCAGCTCATCAGCTTCAGCGGCCTGGGGTCCGCCGACCCGGACGGCAACCCGCTCAGCTACCAGTGGGATTTCGGCGACGGCAGCAGCGGCACCGGCGCGCAACCGAAGCACGCCTACGCCGCCTCCGGCAGCTACCCCGTGACGCTCGTGGTGAGCGACGGGGTTGCGCAGTCGGCGCCGGCGACGGCGCTCGTCACCGTCACCAACCGCGCGCCGAGCGCCCACGCCGGCGGGCCGTACAATGGCCTGCTCAAGCAGCAGAGCATGACCTTCAACGGCACGGCGTCGGCCGACCCCGATGGCGATGCGCTCGCTTACCGGTGGGATTTCGGCGACGGCAGCACCGGCACCGGGCCCACGCCCAGCCACGCCTATGCCAACGCCGGCACGCATACCGTGACCCTCGTCGTGAACGACGGCGAAACCGACTCGGCGCCCGCGACCGCCTCGGTGACGGTGTACAACCAGATGCCGTTCGCGCTCCCCGGGCCCGAACAGACCGTCGTGCAGCGCTCGCTCGTGACCCTGGACGGCAGCGCGTCCTTCGACTCGGACGGCTGGATCGTGGGCTGGCGCTGGCGCCAGTTTTCGGGCGAGCCCGTGACGCTCGCCGGCGCGGACACCGTGCGCCCGACCTTCACCGCGCCGCGGATCAAGGGCCAGACGCCGGTCACGCTGTACTTCGAGCTCACCGTCATCGACAACGACGGCATGGAGTCGTTCAGCAACCTGACCAAGGTGACCGTCACCCGCTAGCCGGGGACTGGCCCCGATCAATACAGCGTGCTGGCGAGCTTCTTTCTGTACTCCGACACCAGCTCGGGCTGGTCGGCGGCAAGGCTGAAAAGGGCAAGCAGCTGGCGCTTGGCTTCGCCTTCCTTCCAGTCCTTTTCCTTCCTCGTGATCTCGAGCAGCTCGTCCATCGCCTCGCCGTAGCGCTTCTTGCCGGCGTAGAGCGCGGCGAGCGCGGCGCGCGTGTCGTGGTCGGCGGGATCGCGGTCCAGCTTTTCCTTCAGCGCCTTCTCGCCCGGGCCTTCCTTGCCCGCCCGCGCGAAGGCGATGCCCTGCTTCAATGCCTCGACCCTGGCTTCCCAGTCGGGGTCGAACTTCACTTCCTCGAGCTTCTTCTCGGCTTCGTCCAGCTTGCCTTCCTTGAACAGCGCTTCGGCCTGCGCGAGCGCCAGCTCCGACGGCGAGGGCAGGAGCTTGTCGAAGAACGCGCGCACCTGCGACTCGGGCACTGCGCCCATGAACTGCGCCACCGCCTTGCCGTCCTTGAAGGCGATGACGTTCGGGATCGAGCGGATATTGAAGGCGGCGGCGATCTCCTGGTTGTCGTCGGAGTTGACCTTCACCAGCTTCACTTTGCCGGCGAACTCGCGGGCGACCTTTTCCAGGGTGGGCGTGAGCGCGCGGCACGGCCCGCACCAGGGCGCCCAGAAATCGGCGACCACGGGCAGGGACTTGGAGGCCTCGAGGACCTCGGCTTCGAAGGTGGCGGTGGTGATGTCCATCACCAGAGGGTGGGGCCAAACGCCCCGGAGTTCAAGCCGGCGGCCCCGAATTTCCGAAGGTCGACGGCACCACGCCCTTAGCGGTCGCGCGGCGCCGCTCGAGCCAGTAGGCCATCGGCGGCGGCACGGCGGTGAAGTTGGGATCGAGACCGAGCTTCTGCGCCGCGTCCATCGCCCAGTTCGGGTTGTAGAGCATCTCGCGCGCGAGCGCGACGAGGTCGGCCTGGCCGCGCTCGAGGATGTGCTCGGCCTGCTCGGCGTGCACGATGAGGCCCACGGCCATGGTCATGATGCCGGCCTCGCGCTTGAGCTTTTCGGCATAGGGCACCTGGTAGCCGTAGCCGATCGGCGCGCCGGGCACGGCGCCGGGCAGGATGCCGCCGCCCGAGCAATCGATGACGTCGATGCCCTTGGTGTTGAGGACTTTGGAGAGCGCGACGCTGCTCTCGGGGTCCCAGCCCGCGCCGTCGTCGACCGACAGGCGCATGAAGAGCGGCTTTTCCTCGGGCCAATTCGCGCGCACGCATTCGCTGACCTCGATCGCGAAGCGCATGCGGTTCGCGAGGCTGCCGCCATATTCGTCGCTGCGCTGGTTGGCCTGCGGGTTAAGGAACTCGTGGATGAGAAAGCCGTGCGCGCCGTGGATCTCGACGATGTCAAAGCCCGCCGCCTGCGCGCGCGCCGTGGCCTTGCCCCAGGCTTCAGCGATCTGCCGGATCTCGCTTTTCTCGAGCGCGCGCGGCACCGGCGAGCCAGCGTCCGCCGGAAGCGCGCTCGGCGCGACCAGCTCCCAGGCGTCCCAGTCGTCGATCTCGGGACGCCGGGCGAGGGGTTTGCCACCCTCCCAGGGCCGCGCGATGCGCGCCTTGCGCCCCGAATGCCCGAGCTGGATGCCGATCGCCGCGCCGCAGGCGTGCACCAGATCGACGATGCGCCGCAGGTGCGGCACGAACGCGTCGTCCCACAGGCCAAGGTCGCCCACCGTGCCGCAGCCGCGGCGCTCGACCTTGGTCGATTCGACGAACACCAGCCCGGCGCCGCCGGCGGCGAAGCGCCCGGCATTCATCACGTGCCAGTCGGTGGGGAAACCCTTGATGCCCGAATATTGGTGCATCGGCGCGACGACGACGCGGTTCTTCAGGGTGAGTTCGCGAATGCGCAGCGGAGAAAACAGAAGCGGCTGGGTCATGGGGCGTAGGTCTTTTCGGGGTTCGTCGGATTGTTGGCCAGGGAACGCCCCGCAATGTAGCCGAACACCAGCGCCGGGCCGAGCGTGATCCCCGGGCCCGGGTAGGCGCCGTCCATGATCGAGTTCATGTCGTTGCCGCAGGCGTAGAGATTGGGCACCGGCTGCCCGTTCGTGCCGAGAACGCGCGCGGCGCCGTCGGTGAGAAGGCCTGCCACGGTGCCCAGATCGCTCGGCACGATGCGGATGGCATAAAACGGCGGCGCGTCGATCGGCCGCATGCACGGATTGGGAAGGTTGCGGGCATCGCCGAGAAAACGCTGGTACACGTCGCCGCCGAGCCCAAACTTCGTGTCGACACCGAGGCGCGCGTCCTCGTTGTAGGTGGCGACCGTGCGCTCGAGCCCGGGCGGGTCGATCTCGAGGAGCGCCGCAAGCCCGTCGATCGTCGCTGCGCGCGTCAGGTAACCGCTGGCGATGTGTTTCGACAGCGACAACGCGAATGGCCGCACGGCGCCAAGCCCGTACTGCCACAGGCTGCGGCGGTCGCAAAGCAGGAACGCGGGGTTGGTCGCGCTATCGAGATTGGCGCGGAACATCGCCAGCACGAACGCGTGATACGACACCGCTTCGCTGGTGAAGCGCGCGCCCGCCTTGGTCACGGCGATGATGCCAGGCTTGCCGCGGTCGGCCACGGTGTGCGGGAACACGCCTTCGCTGCCGTCGGCGCGGCGGAATCGCGACACTGGCGCCCAGAACGCGTTCTGCGAGTTGCGCTCGCCGATCCTGCCGCCGGCGGCGAGCCCGAGGCGCAGGCCATCGCCGGTACTCTCGGCGCACACCGGCGAGCGCGGCGACACCTGCGCGGGCAGCAGCTCGGCGCGCAACTTCGAATCGTGCGAGAAGCCGCCGGTGGCGAGCACCACGCCCGCGCGCGCCAGGATCGTCCTGCGCTCTCCACCCGAATTGATCTCCACGCCGGATACGGCGCCATCGCGCATCACGAGCCGCGTGACTCCTGTGCCGAGCCGCAGCGATACTTTCAATTCGAGCGCCGACTTGAGCAGGTGTGCGACGAGCGCATTGCCGAGCACCAGGCGTGTGCCGCGCGGCGCCGCGAGCCGCTGCCAGGCGTACTCGGCCGCGAGGCGCAGCACGCGCGCCGCGGAGCGCGGCGAGGAGAGCGCGGCGCGGAAATGCGGCAGGTCCGGGCGCGCGATCATCATGCCGCCGAACAGCATGAATTCGGCGAGCGGCCAGCGCAGGAGCGCAAAGTCGCCGCCGAGAGTTCGCGCGTCGAATTCCACCGGCTCGAGCACGCGGCCGCCGAGCGTCGCGCCGGGGAGCGCGGGGTAGTAGTCCGGGTAGTTCAGCACCGGGCGCAGGCGAAGCGCGGTGCGTGCTTCCAGGTACTCGATCGCTTCCGGCCCGCGCGCGAGGAAGGCTTCGCGCGCTGCCGGTTCGCGCGCCGGCGGCGCCGCGCCCTCCAGATAGCGGCGCGCGTTGTCGACGCTGTCCTCGATGCCGGCAGTGGCCATCTTCGGGTTGGCGGGGATCCACACCATGCCGCCGGACACGGCCGCGGTGCCGCCCACGAGCGGCGACTTTTCCACGAGGAGCGTCTTCAGTCCTTCGGCCGCGGCGACGCAGGCGGCGGTGAGCCCGCCCGCGCCCGCGCCGACCACGATGGCATCGTAGGTGGTATCGGCCTGCATGCTGGTGCGCGCATCATGCGGCACGCGGCGGCGCCGGGCAAACGCCGCGGCGGTACACTTGGGGCCGGCCCCGCAGCACAAGGAGCGACCCATGCCACGACATCGCGATTACGTTCCCCACGGCGTCATCCCCGCAGTGCTGCTGCCGTTCAATGACGACCTCTCGATCGACGAAGCCTCGTACCGCGCGCACCTGAAGGATGTGGGCTCGGTCGAGGGAATCTCGGCGGTGACGGTCAATGCGCACGCCTCCGAAGTCGCCTCCTGCGCCTTCGACGAGCAGCGGCGCGTGCTCGCGATCACCCAGGACGAGATCGGCGAGCGCATCCCGATCGTGAACGGCATCTACGCCGAGGGCAGCCTCGAGGCGGCGCGGCTCGCGAAGATGGCGCAGGACGGCGGCGCCTCCGCGCTCCTGGTTTTTCCCTCGGGCATCTTCACCTTCGGCCAGCGCCCGGAGATGGCGATCGAGCACTTCCGGCGCATCGCCGACGCGAGCGATCTGCCGCTGATCGTCTTCCAGTACCCGCTCGCGGGCGGGCAGGGCTATCCGCTCGCCACGCTCTTGAAGATCCTCGAGGCGGTGCCCACGGTGCGCGCCATCAAGGACTGGAGCGCGAACCCGCAGTTGCACGAGCGCCAGATCCGCGCGCTGCAGTCGCGCACGCCGCCGGTGAACGTGCTCACCACGCACAGCGCCTGGCTGATGAGCTCGCTCGTGCTCGGCTGCAATGGATTGCTTTCGGGCAGCGGCTCGGTGATCGCCGACCTGCAGGCGCAACTGTGGCGCGCGGTGCAGGCGAAAGACCTCGAGACGGCGCAGCGCATCAGCGATCGCATCTGGCCTACGGTCGAAGCGTTCTACACCGAGCCCTGGGTCGACATGCACAACCGCATGAAGGAAGCGCTGGTGCTGCTCGGCAAGCTGCCGCGCGCGGTGGTGCGGCCGCCGCTCACGAAGCTGCCGGCCGCGGAAATCGCGCGCATCCGCCAGGCGCTCGTCGCCGCCGGGCTGCTCAGCGAGGGCGCGCGCGCGAAGAAAGTCGCCTGACGATGGCGTTGCCGCAGTGCCTCGCCGCCGACGTGCTGGTGATCGGCTCGGGCGGCGCCGGCATGTATGCCGCGATCGAGGCGGCGCGCCAGGGATGCTCAGTGATCCTCGCCGATCGCAGCCTCATCGGCCGCGGCGGCGCCACGGTGATGGCGCAGATGACGGTTGCCGTGGCGCTCGATGAGGGCGGGCTCGACCATCCCGAGCACCACTACGCCGACACGCTTAGCGCGGGCCGCGGCCTGTGCGACCCGGCGATCGCGCGCCTCCTGTGCGAGGAGGGCCCGGCGCGCATCCGCGAGATGGATGGCTGGGGCGTAGGCTGGGCGCGCGAGAACGGCGAGTTCAAGCGCGCCTTCGCTCCCGGGCACGACCGCGCGCGCTGCGTATACGTCGATTTCCTCAATACCGGGCCCGCGGTGTCGAAGACGCTGCGCGCGCAGCTGAACCGCATTCCGGAAATTCGCCGCGTCGGCGACCTGCTGGTGAGCGCGCTCGCGCTGCGCGACGGCGAGTGCGTAGGGGCGACTGCGCTGCATCTTTCCGGCGGCCAGCCGGTCAGCATTGCCGCGGACGCGACGGTGCTCGCCACCGGCGGCCTGACGCGCATGTACCGCCGCAACAGCGCCTCGGCCAACATGATGGGCGACGGCTATGCGCTGGCGCTCGCTGCGGGCGCCGAGTTGATCGACATGGAGTTCGTGCAGTTCTTCCCCATCGGCCACCTCGCGCCGCGGCTGGTGGGCATGGATCCGATCATGTGGGATCCGTTCCGCTACAAGCTCGGCGGGCGGCTCTTGAACGGCCGGCGCGAGGAATTCATCCACCGCTACGGCTCGAAAGACGACGGCCGTTACGTGGTGACGCGCGACGTCGCCACCTACGCCATCATCAAGGAGGCGGAGGCCGGGCGCGGCTCGCCGCACGGCGGGGCGTGGCTTTCCTTCGAGCACTGCTCGCAAGCCGAGCTGCGCGCGGCGGGCGGGCCGGTGATCGATCGCCTCGCGGCCAACGGCATCGACCTCACCAAGCAGGCGATCGAAGTGGCGCCGATCGCGCACTACCACATGGGCGGAGTGCGGGTGGATGCGACGATGGCGACGCGCGTGCCGGGGCTATACGCCGCGGGCGAGGCGGTGGGCGGCGCGAACGGCGCCAACCGGCTTTCGGGCAACGCCATCACCGAGGCACTGGTGTTCGGGCGCGTCGCGGGGAAGAGCGCCGCGGGCCACGCGCGCCGAAAAGTTTCCAAGGTAGATGCTTCTGTATTCGCGAAAGAGGAGCACCGCCTCGCAGAAGGCCGCGCCGCGCCCGATTTCAATCCCGCGGCGATGGTCGAAGAACTCCAGAGCGTGATGCAGGACGACGTCGGGCCGTTTCGCACGCAAGCCGGCCTCGAGCGCGCGCTCGGCAGGCTGCGCGCGCTGCGCGCCGAGCTGCCGTCGGTGAAGCCCGCGGCGGGCGAGGCCTACGACACCGCGCTCGCCGACTGGCTGGACCTCTGCACCCTGACGCGCGTCGGCGAATGCGTCGCCGCGGCGGCGCTCGCGCGCAGCGAATCGCGCGGCGCGCATCAGCGCGAGGATTTTCCCGGCATGGATCCGCAGTGGGCGTTCAACCAGGCGCTCTCGCTCGCAGGCGGCGAGTTGCGCATCGAGTCGAGCGCGGTGCCGGCGTGAGCGCCAGCGCAAAGCTCGTCATCCGCCGCGGCGCATCGGGCGAGCCGCCGCGCGAGGAAACCTGGGATGTGCCTTTTGAGCCCGGCCAGTCGGTGCTCGATGGTCTGCGCTGGATCCGCGCGCACCGCGATCCGACGCTCGCCATCCGCTACTCGTGCACCAACGCCAACAGCTGCAAGGAGTGCATGGTGCGCATCGGCGGCAAGACGGTCTACGCCTGCATCGTGCGGCTGCGCGCAGGCACGATGAAGATCGAGCCGCTGCCGAACAAGGCGCTGCTGCGCGACCTGGTCACCGAGATCGCGCCGCCCGACGAGCGGCTCGGCGGCTGAGCGGCCCTCGCAAGCCCGAATCGAATGACGCGGGAAGACATCATGTGGCGGCCGGATCCGGCGCAAGCCGCCGCGTCCAATCTCGGCGTGTTCATGCGCTCTGTGGGCGTCGCCAATCAGGCCGAACTGGTCAAGCGCGCCGACGCCGATCCGGCATGGTTTCACGACGCGTTCCTGCGGCACATCGATTTCCGCTTCTACCGGCCCTACACGCGGGTTCTCGACGACTCGAAGGGTGCCGCCTGGGCACGCTGGTGCGTAGGCGGCACCACCAATGTGATCCTGAACGCGCTCGACCGCTGGCGCGGCACGCCGACCTACGAGCGCCGCGCGCTGCATTGGATCGGCGAGGACGGCGCGAGCAGAGAATTCACCTATCGCGACCTCGATGATGCGGTGTGCCGGTTCGCCCACGGCCTGCGCGCAATGGGCGTAAGGCGGAGCGACGTTGTCGCGGTCTACCTGCCCAACGTGCCCGAGGCGGTGATCGCGATGCTCGCGGTGCCGAAAATCGGCGCCGTCGTCATGCCGCTGTTTTCCGGATTCGGGGCCGACGCAATCGCCGCGCGGCTCTCGGTATCGCGCGCCAAGGTGCTAATCGCGTCCGACGCCGCGCTGCGGCGCGGCCGCCCCACCGACACCAAGGCGATCGCCGATGAAGCGGTGGCGATGTATCCCGGTGTCGAGCATGTGATCGTGGTGCGCCGCTTCGGCACGCCGGTGAACTGGGTCGAAGGACGCGACCGGTGGTGGAACGACGTCATCGCGCAATGCGACGCGGAGCATGCCGCCGCGGCGGTGCCGACCGAGGAAATGATCGCCGACGAACCCTACCTGCTGATCTTCACCTCGGGCACCAGCGGCAAGCCGAAAGGCGTGGCGCACACGCATTGCGGTTTTCCGGTCAAGTGCGCCATCGACCTCGGCCTGATGCAGGACTACCGGCCGGACGACCAGCTGCTCTGGATGTCGGACATGGGGTGGGTGGTCGGGCCGATGCTGGTCTACGGCGTTCCGGTGATGGGCGGGCGCTTCATGCTCGTAGAGGGCGCGCCGAATTATCCCGACCCGGAGCGCATGTGGCGCCTGTGCGCCGAGCATCGCGTGAGCTATCTGGGCATCGCGCCGACCACCGTGCGTACGTTCATGGCGCAGGGCAGCGACCCGGCCGCGCGCTTCGACCTGTCGGCGCTGCGCATCGTGATCTCGAGCGGCGAGCCGTGGACGCCGGATGCGTGGCG
>Ga0224512_10002068_pt1 | contig 18674 bp, 19 predicted proteins | sample SF_May12_sed_USG_4_FD_169103 | JGI IMG/M metagenome (GOLD analysis project Ga0224512, IMG submission 169103) | Sediment microbial communities from San Francisco Bay, California, United States - SF_May12_sed_USGS_13 | ecosystem: Environmental > Aquatic > Marine > Sediment | place: USA... | reverse complement strand
ATCGAAGATGTGGTGCGCATCGAACGGCCCGTAATAGTCGCCGACACCGGCGTGATCGCGACCGACGATGAGGTGCGAGCAGCCGAAGTTTTGGCGGAACACTGCATGGAGCAGCGCCTCACGCGGGCCGGCGTAACGCATCTCGATCGGATAGCCCGCCTGCACGATCGTGCCGTGCACGAAGTAGTGACGCACGAGCGCATCGATCGCCGCGACGCGCACCTCGGCCGGGATGTCGCCGGGCTTCAACGCGCCGAGCACCTGATGTATCAGTACACCGTCGCAGATCTCGATGGCAATCTTGGCCAGATATTCGTGACTGCGGTGCATGGGATTGCGCGTCTGAAAGGCCGCAACCTTCGACCAGCCGCGCTCGAGGAACATTGCGCGCGTCTCCGCGGGACGATGGTACAGACCGGCGTAGGTCTCGGGAAAATGCCCTTCCGACAGCGTGCGCACAGGCCCGCCGAGATTGACCGGGCCCTGGCTCATAACCTTTTCGACACCCGGATGCGCCGTATCGGTCGTGCGAAATACGTGGGAGCATTCGAAGTCACGATCGATGGCGTATTTCTCCTCGACGGTCAGAATGCCGAGCAGCTCGCGGCTCTCGCCATCGACGAGCGCGACGTCTTCACCGATACCAATGCTGTCGCCGAGATCTTGCGCGCAAGAGAGCGTGATCGGGATCGGCCAGAACAGCCCGTTAGCGAGCTGCATAGGCTCGCAGCAACCGCGCCAATCTGCCTCGCCCATGAAGCCTTCGAGCGGCGTATACGCCCCCATGCCGAGCATGAAGAGATCCGAGACCTCGCGACTCGAGAGTGGAACCTGCTTGAGGCGCTCGGCGCGGCGCGCTTCCTCGGCGCGCTCGGTCTCCGGCAACAGTAGCGGCCTCAGCGTGTCCGCGCCGTGCGGCGGAACGAGATTGGACATACGACGCCCCCTCCTTTTATGTTCGATCCCGAACTAACGGGCCTGTTCGGGGCGCGCCTAGGGTATACGAGGCATCCCAGCTCATCCACTCGCTCAGAGCATCGTGGCATCTACAACGCGCGCTGTTAGAATTTTGCGCATTGCAGCGTCCGGCGTTGGACCTGGTCCACAGGAGAAGATTATGCAACGGCTGATGCGGTTGATCGCAGCATTGATCTGCTTGCCCACTCTGGCGACCGCACATCATTCGCGCGCGGAATTCTCCGAGATCGATAGAGAGCTCGAGGGCCGGCTCCTCGAGGTGCAATGGCGCAACCCGCATCCAATCTTCAGGCTCGCAACCGTCGATGACGCCGGTCAAGAGGCAGAGTGGCGACTCGAAGCCTACGGCAACGCGCTGACTTTGCAGAGAACGGGCCTCAGCGCCGACATGTTCGTCGTCGGTGACATCGTCAGGGTCGCGGGCAAGCTCTCCAAGCGCCGGGCCAATGTCCTGCTCGCAAATCATATCCTTTTGGGCGACGGCCGTGAGGCCGTGCTCGAATACGAGTCGGAGCCCTATTTCACCGAAGAACACATCGGCGGCAGCTCGTCCTGGGTCGTCGACGAAGAGGTTCTAGCGAGGGCAGCGACCGAGAACCGCGGCTTTTTCCGGGTCTGGAGCCTGCCGATGCGAGGTCTCGACCGTGAGCACTCGCCTTTTACCGAGGCGGCCATCGCCGCACGTGCAAGCTGGGACGTCCTCGACAATTACCTGACGCGCTGTGAGCCCGGCGGCATGCCGCACGCGATGAAGAACCCGCAGCGATACGAGCTCGTGCAGGGAGACGGGGAAATCTACATTCGCTCGCAGTTCTTCAATATCGAGCGCACGATCCACATGGAGAACGCCGAGAACCCGGCGGACCAGCCGGCGTCCCGCCTCGGCTATTCGGTCGGTCGCTGGGAAGACGAGAACACGCTCGTCGTAGAGACCTCGCGCATCAACTGGCCTTACTTCGATACGCGCGGCACACCGCAGACGGAGGACGTCGAGGTCTTCGAGCGCTTCACGCTCAGCGAGGATCAGAGCCGTCTCGACTTTCACATGACGGTCTCGGAGCCGGCGACGTTTACCGAGCCCGCAACGTTCGACAAGTACTGGCTCGCGATGGGCGGCGAGTTACTACACTACGAGTGCGTCGTCGAATAAACCTCTCCGGCATGCAGCGGACGCGAGACGAAGAAGCGCCATAGAGCCGATCGCTCACAGCGCGCCGCTGAGGCGGGAGATTACGCATCCGGCGAGTTCATGACCTCATCGACATCGACCGTGCGGCCCTCGCGCGCGGACTTGACGCCCGCGAGAATCACGGCCAGCGAACGCGTCGCACCGAGACCGCCGACCTCGGGCTCGGCTTCTCCACGCACGCACGCGGCGAATTCGTCGAGCTCCTCGCGAATCGTGTCGTTCTTCTCGAACGGAACCGGATTGGAGTCCGTGCTGCCGCGCTCGAGGAATCTCAAGCCTCCGAACAGGTCGTAGTACGCGCTGGCTTCTTTGCCGTAGATGTTCATCATGTAGTACTCGGACGCGGAGGCGTAGCTCGCCGTCAAGTTCGACAGCGCACCGTTCTCGTGCTCGAAAGTCACATTGGCGACATCCGGGTTGTCACCGGGCAGTACGAGGCGCGCGGACATGCCGTTGACGCGCTTGACCGGCCCCATGAGCATTTCGAGAACGTCCGTGTAGTGGATGCCGATCTGCAGCATGACGCCGCCCGGCATGCCCGAGGACTGATAACGCCACGAGCTCAGGTCGATCTTGCCAAGCCGGTCTCGACTGATATTGCACTCCGCCTGCACGAGCTTGCCGAAGCGCCCGGCGCCGATCTGCTCCTGGATCCAGCGGAACTGGCTCTCGCGCCGGCGCTGGTAGCCGACGGACAGTATGATCCCTGCCTCCTCTGACACGGCCGCGATGGCCTTACCCTCTGCGACGGTATTCGCGATCGGCTTGTCGAGAAAGACATGCTTGCCGTGCTCGGCCGCCTGGCGAACCGTTTCGAGATGCACAGAGTTCGGCGTCGTGTTGATGATCGCCTCGATCGAATCATCCGACAGCATGTCCTCGTAGCTGTCCACCGCGACACAGCCGTACTTCTCGGCAAACGCCGCGCGTTTGTCCTCAGAACGCGTGAAGCACTTGGCAATCTCGATCGTGTCGGAACGGCCTATCGCATCGGCGAGTACGTCGGACCACCAGCCCATGCCTAGGCAGCCGACGCGCACAGGCGCGGCGCTCATCGCGCACCTTTGGCGCTGCGCCGCGAGCTCACGATTGACCAAACGACGGAGACCGCCGCGAGAGAGAGGAACAAGACGCTGAACGGCGAAGTAAAGAACACCGATATATCTCCTTGGGAGCCCGTCAGGGCAACCCGCAAGTTTTCCTCGAGCTGACGCCCGAGCACGAGCGCCAGCAGAAGCGGGACGACCGGCATCTCTAACCAGCGCATCCCGAGCCCGAGCAGGCCGAAGAACAGCATCACATAAATGTCGAACACCGAGTTGCGCAGCGAATAGGCGCCGACGACGCAGAGAATCGCAATCGCCGGCATGAGTATCGTCTTGGGCATCGCAATGAGCTTGACGAGCATGCGCAGGCCGGCCAGCGCGATAATCAGATTAAAAATATTGGCCCAGAAGAACGAGAAAATGACGCCGTAGGCAAAATCCGGCCGCTCGATGAACAGCAGCGGACCAGGCGCAAGGCCGTGTATGAGCAGAGCGCCCACGAGTATGGCCGTGACCGGGTCGCCGGGAATTCCGAGCGTCATCATCGGCACGAGCGCGCCACCCGTCACCGCATTATTCGCGGACTCCGGTGCCGCGACGCCCTCGACGGCGCCGTGGCCGAAGGTTTCGGGCTCCTTCGAAGCCTTACGCGCGTAGTCGTAGCTCAGGAAAGCCGCGATCGGACCACCGGCGCCGGGAAGGATCCCTAAGAACGTGCCAACGACTGAGCCAATGGCGACAGGCACACGAATGCGGCGGATATCCGCCCATGTCGGAATCAGTCGGCCGAAGCTCGTCGGCGCAACCGACATATGGGCGTCCGGCCCGGCGCGTCCGAGGTTGTCGATCAGCTGCGGGATGGCGAACAGTCCGATCAGCGCCGTCAGGAAGTTGATTCCCGACAGCAGGTCCGCGCTGCCGAACGTGAACCGCGCCGTGCCCATGACGGGGTCCTGCCCGATCGACACGATCGCAAGACCGATCAGAGCCGACAACAGACCCTTGATCCACGACTTGGCTGCGAACGAGCAGATCACCGTCAAACCCAGCAACACGAGGCTGAATAGATCCGGCGCGCGAAACCCCAGCGCGATATCGGCCAGTCGCGGCGCAATCAGGAACAGGCACAGCGCGCTGAACAGACCGCCGATGAAGCTCGCGAGCACGGCGACGCCGAGCGCGCGCCCGGCCTCGCCGCGCGCGACCATCGGATGACCATCAATCGCCGTGGCCGCGGCCGACGGCGTCCCCGGAATATTCAGCATGATCGCCGCGAAGCTGCCGCCGAGCATACCGCCGACGTAAAGTCCGAGCAGCAGGGCAATCGAGACGCTCGGATCGAGCACGAACGTCAGGGGCAGAACGATAATGATGCCCGTGGAGATCGTCATGCCAGGAATCATCCCGACGACGATACCGAGAACGGAACCGATAGCCGTTGCGAGCAGGCTCGACGGCGCGGCGGCCTGACCGAATCCCTGCAGCAGCACCTCGCCCATCAGCCCGGCCTCATAACCACACGCCCCGCGGGAGGAGCATCTGGAATCCGTAGCGGAACACGACGAACAAAAGCACCGGGACGGCGACGGCCGTGAGCACGACGAGCAGCCGGTTCTGCTGCCCGTAGAGCAGCGTCAGCACAGCGAAAAATGGAATGCTCGCGGTTACGAAACCGAGAGTTGGCAGCAACAGGAGATAGACGGCAAAGACGCCGAGCGCGAGCCAGCCGCGCGACGAGACGGGCGATGGCGCCGCCTGTCCAGGCCCATGCACCCCGCGCAGCCCCTTGACCAGCAGCGTGGCGGATAGGAGCGTGAGCCCGCCTGCGATGAGCCACGGGAAGAATGCAGGCCCGGGCGTGTTCGGCAACCCTCGGTCGGGCAGTTGGATCGTCAGAAAACCATAGGCCAGGCTGCAAATCAGCAGCACGCAACCGGCGATAATGTTCCGTCGCGCCATCGGGCTAGCGGCCACCCAGAGCGCTGGCGGGCCGAACGATCGGTAGACCAAGCGCAGCCGTGCGCGCCGCCCCGCGACGCATGACGCTATCGCCCGACGGTCCCAGAGGACATCAGGCCGGCGCCTACCATGATCGCTTTGACCTTGGCGTCCTCGGCACTCATGAGCGCGTCGAAGGCGGCGGCCGGCATCGTATCAACCGTGAAACCGACCTGTCGCGCGAGCTTCATGAATGCCTCGGAGCCCGCAGCCTGCGTCATGGCGTCGGCGAGCACGATCTTGACCGCCTCGGGTGTTCCGTTTGGCACGGACAGGCCGCGGAACAGCTCGAACACGGCGTCGTAGCCGAGCTCGGTTGCCGTCGGCACATCCGGAATCACGGCATTTCGCTCACTGCTCAGGGTCGCGAGCAAGCGGAATCGCCTCGCTTTGACGAGATTGATCGCGCCGGTCAGCGGCGCGAGCATGGCATCGGCCTCGCCGCTCAGGACGGTCGCGTTGCGCCGGCGCGTGCCCGCGGGGAGATGAACGACCTCGCAGCCAAGCGCGCTCATGAGCGACAGCGCGCCGAGATGCGTGGCGCTGCCCGTGCCCGAGTTGGCGATCTTCAGCGTGTTCGGCGCCGCCGCGCATTCGGCGGCGAACGAAGCTAAATCGTCCCAGCGCGCGTTGGCCGGGACGGCAAAGACCATCGGCTGAAACTCGACGCGCCCGACGTGATCGAGGGCGTCATACTCGAAATCGACGTTACCGAGGTTGCTCATCGTCAAGAGCGACGTCGAGTTCCACGAGACCGTGTAGCCGTCCGGCCTCGCGTTCTTTACATACGTGTACGCCACGGCGCCGCCTGCGCCGGGTTTGTTCACCGAGACGACGGGCACGCCGAGCACCCGGCTCATCCCTTCGGCGAGCAGGCGTCCTTCGATGTCGGCGCCGCCGCCAGCATCGAACGGAATGACGAGCTCGATAGGCCGTTCCGGGAACTGCGCCAACGCCAACGGCGCAAGCAGCGTCAGCAGGAATCCGAAAACTGTGTTTCGCGCGATCATAGCGACCCTACCCGTCATGCTCATGCTCCCGATCAGCCCGGAATCTCAGCGCCAACGGCGTTGATGGCGGCCTCAGCGATCTGTTGATCCTGCTCCCAGTCGCCACCGCTGATGCCGATGCCGCCGACGCATTCCCCCTCGACGAAGATCGGGTAGCCGCCCTCCATGGCCGTCCAGCGCTCGGGCCCGGACGCGAGCGCGAGACCAATCGCATGAAGCGTGTCCAGAGGCTGGGCCTGAGCCCCCTGCGTCGTCGTCGTGCGCCGGTTGGATGCCGCGCACACGGCTTTCGTCGTCGACGAATGCACCGTGTGAAAGCGGCCGCCCTCCATGCGCTCGAGCAACACGAGGTGCCCTCCCGCATCGACAATCGCGATCGTCGTTGCGATACCGAGCGCTTCCGATTCGGCGATCGCAGCCGCGAGCATGGCTCTGGCGCCTTCCGACGTCAGCTGTTTCTTATTCGCGAAGGCTTGCATTGACACTCCCTTTTTCTTCGCTGCTCGGGCACCGTGGAGACGCCAGGACGTTCGGATTGACTAAAGTCCATGTTAGATGGATTTCGGGTCTCCTGCCAGATGCCGTCGAGTGGCTTTTCTGTACAAAACCTCATCGCAACAGGGATTCTTGTACAACCCCACATCGCAAAGAGGCTTACGTACAGAAAAACAGTCAGCTGTGACAATCTGTGCTTGATTTCGCCGAGTTAGCTTTCAATAATCGATTCCCAGTCAGAAGGCTCCCGGGGGCGACCAAAATGGCACGAACAGCAGCGTTCCTCGCAGGCATGGTTGTGTGCGTCGCCGCGAACGCACATCACTCTGCGTTCGTGCATTTCGACAGGAACGAAATCGTCGATGTCACCGGCGAGCTCGTGTCGATCAACTGGCGTAACCCGCATACCGAAATGACCGTGCGCGTCGTCGACGAGGCCGGCAACGAAACACTCTGGCTCGGCCAGGAGCGCGGCGCGGTGCTGCTATCGCGCAAGGGTGTCACGCCAGATCTGTTCAAGATCGGCGACACAATCAGAATCGCCGGTTTTCGCGGCCGCCGTAACCGCGAGTCGTTGTTCGTGACGAACATCATGTTGGGCGACGGTCGCGAGGTCTTCAACGAATCGTTCGCCGAGCAGCGCTTCGATGCAGCGCTCGCCGGGACGACGATGGCGGAAGCGCAGGCCGAGGCGACGCGCAACCGGCCTGTAACGTCCGACGGTATCTTTCGTGTTTGGAGCACACCGATCGTGCAATTTGCAGGGCACGAGGCCAATCTCGATCGGGCGCTCTGGAACGAAAGCTACCCGCTGACCGAATATGCCGAGCAAGTCCTCGCGAATTGGGACCCGGTCGAGGACAACCCGTTCATCTTCTGCCAGAACGCCATGCCGGCGATCATGGATCAGCTGCATCCGATGCAGTTCATCGACGAAGGCGACCGAATTCGAATTCGGCTCGAGGAGCTCGACACCGTACGGATCGTTCATATGTCCGAAAGTGTCGCGCCGGGCGAAAGTAGCCCGTACGGACACTCGGTCGGGCATTGGGAAGACGACACGCTAGTCGTGACGACGACTGACATCGACTTTCCGTGGTTCGACCAGGAAGGCATCCCGCAGAGCGACGCGCTCGTAATCGTCGAGCGTTTCACGCCGAGTGCCGACGGCTACACGCTCGACTACACCGCGACGGCGACGGACCCGGCCGTGTTTACCGAGCCGGTCGTGCTCGATCGAACCTGGACCTGGGTGCCGGGCGAGGAAGTCCAGCCGTTCGAGTGCGAATGGGACGGCAGCTCGCTGCAGCCCAGCGACTAATAGGGTCAGAGTAAGATTACTTTCGGGCGACGCTCAATTTGCTGCGACCTCGCCAGTAAGTTTACTCTGACCCCCGCAGTTGACCCCCGCGATCAGACGACCGTTTGCATCCGCTCCAGGCAGATGCGCACGACGTCGTCGGGGTCGCGCTTCCACCAGTTCTGCGCGGACATGATCTCGACTTCGGCGTAGCCTTCGAAGCCTGCCGCCTCGACCCAGCGGCGAATCTGCGGCAGGTCGATGACCCCGTCGCCCATCATGCCGCGATCCAACAGCAGATCGGTCGTCGGCACGAGCCAGTCGCAGACGTGAAACCCGAGGATCCGCTCGCCGGCACGCGCGATCTGCGCCTCGAGCTCAGGATCCCACCACACGTGATAGACGTCGACGATGACGCCCACACCGTCACCGAGCACGTCACAGATGTCGAGCGCCTGCGCCAACGTGTTCACACAGGCACGGTCGGCCGCGTACATCGGGTGTAGCGGTTCAATCGCGAGCGGCACGCCGACCTCACGCGCGTGCTCGAGTGAGGCGGCGATACCGTCTTCGACCTGGCGGCGCGCATCCGGCAGGTCCTTCGATCCGTCGGGCAGTCCACCAACGACGAGCACGAGGCAGGCAGCGCCGAGCGCCGCCGCATCGTCGAGCGCTCGCCGGTTGTCGTCGATCGCAGCCTGACGACCTGCTGCATCGGCTGCGGGAAACATCCCGCCACGGCACAGGCTGCTCACGGCAAGGCCGTTGTCGGCGATTAACCTCGCGGCCTCCTCGACGCCAATATCGGCAAGCTTGTCACGCCAAGGTGCAATCGCGGGCACACCGTGGCGCGCGCAGCCCTCGATGGCCTCGCGCAAATTCCACTGCTCGCGCACCGTATACACGTTGAGGCTCATGCGCGTGGCGGCCGACATATCAGCTCTCCGTGCCGATACCGTTGACGGCGAGCACGGCTTTCATCCGAGCCACGGCGAGATCCGGATCACTGAGCAAACGCGCTGCGTCTGCAAGCCGGAATAGCTCACACAGATGCAAGAGCGAACGTGCGCTCTCCTGCCCACCGACGAGCGTGAAGTGATCCTGCAGACCGTTGAGATAGGCCATGAATACGACGCCGGTCTTGTAGTACTGCGTGGGCGCTTTGAAGATATGCCGCCCGAGCGGCACAGTCGGCGCGAGGATATCGTGATAAGTCTCGAGATCGCCGTCGGCGAGCGCGCCGAGCGCGACGCTCGCCGCGGGCGCGATGGCGTCGAAGATGCCGAGCAGCGCGTCGGAGTAACCGTGCTCGTCGCCGGCGATGAGCTCGGCGAAGTTGAAGTCGTCCCCCGTATACATGCGCACGCCCTCGGGCAGCCGCCGGCGCATGTCGATCTCGACCTGCGCGTCGAGCACCGACACCTTGATGCCATCGACGTTCGCGGCGTTATCTGTGAGGATCGCGAGGCAGACGTCCGTTGCGGCGCTCAGATCGCTGTGACCCCAGTAGCCCGTGAGCGCGGGATCGAACATGTCACCGAGCCAGTGAATGATCACGGGCTCTTTGACCTGACTCAGAATACGGCCATAAACGCGTGCGTAATCGTCAGTGGACTGCGCGCAGGCGGCGAGCGCGCGGCTCGCCATGAGCACGATGCGCCCGCCCGCGGCTTCGACGGCTGCGCATTGCTCCTCGTATGCGGCGATGACGTCATCAACTGTCGTCGAAGCATCGGGAACGAGCTGATCCGTGCCCGTGCCGCAGCCGACGAGCGCTTCACCGTCGTAGCTGCGTGCCTCGGCGAGCGTGCGCTCGATGAGCTCGCGCGAAGCCGGCCAGTCCATGCCCATGCCGCGCTGCGCCGTATCCATCGCTTCGGCCACGCCGAGCCCGAGGTCCCAGATATGGCGGCGAAACGCCATCGTCGCGTCCCAGTCCACGGCAGTCCGATGGTAGGGGTCGCCCGGAGCAAGCGGGTCGTTGACGACGTGCACGGCGGCGTAGGCGATGCGGTTCAGCGCCGTCGAACGCTGCGGCCACGACGGCGGATCGGAGAGCCCGAAGGTCTCGAGGCGGCGCGCTTCGGTCGGAAGCTCGATGCTCGCCATGGCTCAATCCCCGAGCGACGGGACGTCGACCCAGCGCCGCTCTTCCCAGCTCTTGAGCCCGAGCTCCGCGAGTTGAATGCCCTTTGCGCCTTCGAGCAGCGTGTAGTGCCACTCGCCGCCCTCGAACAGGTAACGCAAGAACATCTCCCACTGAACGCGGAAACCGTTCGCAGGCGGCCCGTCGTCGGCCACGGTCTCCCAGTCCGCAAAGAAGTCGATGGGCTGGCGTGTGTCGGGGCTCCAGATCGGCCGCGGCGTCTGCTCGCCTGCCTGCGTGACGCAATCCATGAGTCCGGCGACGGCTGAGCCGTGCGTGCCGTCGACGTGAAACGTCACGAGGTCGTCACGGCGTACGCGCGTGCACCAGCTCGAGTTCACCTGCGCGACGATGCCGCCGTCGAGCTCGAACGTTGCATAGGCGGCGTCGTCGGCCGTGGCCTCATACGGCTCTCCCTGCTCATCGCGGCGTGTCGGAATATGCGTGACGCCGAGACAGCTGACGCTTTTGACCTCACCGAATAAATTGTCGAGGACGTAGCGCCAATGGCAGAGCATGTCGACAATAATGCCGCCGCCGTCTTCCTTGCGGTAATTCCACGACGGGCGCTGAGCAGGCCGATCTTCACCTGTGAACACCCAATAACCGAACTCGATACGCACGGACAGAATGCGCCCGAAGAATCCCGCATCGCGAAGCGCCTTGAGTTTCATCAGCCCTGGTAGGAATAGCTTGTCCTGAACGACACCGTGCTTGATCCCGGTTTTCTCGGCGAGCGCGTGCACGTCCAACGCGTCGGCGAGCGAGGACGCAACCGGTTTCTCGCAATAGATATGCTTACCTGCCGCGATTGCACGTCGGAGGTTCTCGGCGCGTAGATCCGTCGTTGCGGCATCGAAGTAGAGCTCGTCGTCCGGATTCTCGAGTGCGACATTGAGATCGGTCGTCCAGCGTTCAACGCCGTGAGCGTCCGCCAGGGTCTTTACCTTATCGGCGTTACGGCCGAGCAATATTGGATCGGGCATGACTCGCGTTCCGTCGCCGAGCTCTACGCCCCCGTCGTTGCGTATGGCTAGTATCGAGCGCACGAGATGCTGGTTCGTGCCCATGCGGCCCGTGACACCGTTCATGATGATGCCGAGTCGGCGCTCCGCCATCGCTATCCCCTCTATCTATCTTGTCTACCCTGATTCGACAGCGTATCTCGCGATCGGCGCGCAAACGCGCTAGCGGCGGCAGGGTATCATAGCCCGTCAGAGCCGCCGACACAGGCAGCCCGGGGGACGCACATGAGCGATAACAACGACGAACCGCGTGTTCGCGGCCTCCGCCACATGGCTGCCGATCCGCAGGTGCTCGCTCGCGAGCGTGAGACGCTCGAAGCGCTCGCAAACGAAAATATCGGGACGCGCTTCAAAGGTTACTTCGCGCTGTCGGGGCCGGGCTGGCTGCAGAGCGCTTTCACGCTCGGCGGCGGAAGCGCTGTCGCATCGCTCTATCTCGGCGCACATTACGGCTACGAGCTCATGTGGGTGCAGCCGCTGGCAATGACTGTCGGCATTATCATGCTCGCCGCCTGCGCGCATCAGACCCTATCAACGGGAATACGGCCGTTCGCTGCAATGTCTCGATTCATTCACCCCGGCGTGGCCTGGGCCTGGGCACTCGCGACACTCGTATCCTCGTGGGTATTTCATTTGCCGCAATACTCGCTCGCCGCAGGCGTTACCGAGGACATCACCACGCTCGTGACAGGCTGGAGCCCGCAGGGCGCGGCCCGCACGGCCTACCTCCTCACGATCGGCGCCGTGATTCTCGCCATATCGACGGCGATTACCTGGAACTACGGCCGCGGCATTCGTGGGATTCGCCTCTACGAGCGCACGCTCAAAGTGTTCATCGCGCTGATCATCGTCGCATTTGGCCTCGTCGTTGCCCGCGGCGCAGCATCGGGCACGATCGACTGGGGGGCACTCGCGCGGGGCTTCGTTCCGACGTCGCTCCCATCCGATGCCCAGGGCGTGACGACAGTCATGGGCGCCTTTGGGGCAGCCGTCGGCATCAACATGACTTTTCTGTTCGGCTACTCTTTACTCGCGCGCGGCTGGGGCACGGCTCACCGCGGGCTCGCACGCTTTGATCTCGTCACGGGTATGCTGCTGCCGTACGCCGTCGTCACATCACTCATCATCATTGCTGCCGCCAGCACAATTCACGGCACTGAATTTGCACCGCAACAGATCCTTCCGGCCAACGCCGGCGTGCTCATCGGCTCGAGCGGCGTCGGCGAGTTCACAGGACGCGTCGTGTTCGCGCTCGGGATACTGGGCATGGCGCTCAGCACGATCACGTTGCAGATGATCGTCGCCGGATTCGTCGTCTGCGAGCTGTTCGGCTGGGACGCCCAGGGTCCGCGTTTCCGTTGGGCCTGTCTCGTTCCCGCGCCAGCTGTCGTCGGCGTCGTTCTATGGGAGACCATGGGCACCTGGGTTGCGTTACCCGCGTTCACGATCGGACTCATCATGCTGCCGATCGCTTACATTGGCTGGTTCGTGCTACAGAACAGCGACGGCCTACTCGGCGAGCATCGCCCGCGCGGTGCCTCCGCCGTGCGTTGGAACGTCGCGATGTCGGTCGCCCTGGCGGTCACGCTCGTGAGCGTCGGTTACACGCTGTGGACGCGGTTTCTCGCCTGACGCCGCCACGCCGAACCATTCGACATCTCTTCGAGGACGGGTAGAATGAGCGACAGAACAAGCAGAGGGTCGGAATGAGATTTTCCCCACAAGACCTGCATGGGCCGAGCGATCTCTCGGTGATCTGCGCGCGAATAAAGGGTTTCGCGCGCCAGCTGCCTGCGCCGATGCTGGGCGCAGTGTCGGCAGCGGTGATCCTTATTTCACCGACACCAGCCTTTTCTCAAAATGCCGCCGCGACGATCGAGGCTACCGCCGATGCGCTTGGCATGGTGCGCACCGTTGCCCGCCGCATGGACTCGATCAACGCCGTGCAATTCTCCGCCACGGGAGGCATGCGCGTACCGCAGTCCGGGGGTGGTTGGACGAGCTACGACGTTACCAATGCCAGGATCGGCATGAGCTATTACATCCCGGCCATGCGCTGGGACATGACGCGCACGGAGGCCAACGGCAGCGAGCGGCGCACGATCGAGGTCGTTCGAGAAAATCGCACCTGGGACGAGCAAGAGCCCGGCGTCAATCCAGTGCCTGTCACCGGGCAGACGGCCGAGCGACTGCGACAGATTTGGCTTACGCCGCACGGCATCATTCGCGCTGCGGTCGATGCCGAAGCCGCAAATCCTGGCTCTGTCACGGTCGGCTCAGAAGGCGGACGCACGACGCTCAGCGTGACCGTCAACGGCACACCGATGACCACCGTGCTCGATGCGAATAATCGCCCGGAACGGGTGACGATGATGATCGATCACCCAGTGCTCGGCCGAACGGCACTGACAGCCAGCTACTCCGGCTATCTCGACTGGCAAATTCTCGACGTCTACTTTCCATCCAGAATCGTCCAGACGCTCGACGACGAGACGTCGCTCGATTTGACGGTTACGGAGTTCTTCCAGAATCCCTATATCGTGTTTCCGACCCCCGAACAGCTCGCACGGAGCTCGCAATGAAAAAACTTATCAAGACTGGAATTTTTGTTCTTACCGGTTTCGTTCTACAGGTGTCCGTCGCCTCCGCGCACCATGCCGTACAGGCCCAGTTCGATGTTCAACAGATCGAGACGTTCACCGGCGTCATGACCGATGTCGAGCTCATCAATCCGCACCCGTACTTTCACCTCGACGTGGACACCGGGAACGGCCAGATCGAGAACTGGTCCGTCGAATCGGTTGCGCTGCAAGCGCTGCGCCGCGCCGGATTGCTCAAGCGGCTGCGCGTCGGTGACACGTTCACGATCGAGGGTCATCCTTCGCGCAACGGCGAGCCGATCTATCTGATGGTTGCGATCACGCTGCCCGACGGTAACCGGCTGACGATGCGCAGCCTCGATCCGTCGGCCCGTTAGTGGCCACGACAACCCACCGATCGGGCGTCACACGGGGGATCATCACCATGCGGAAATCACGTTCGAATGCGCTCGCCAATCCCGCCGTCCTGGCAACGCTCGCGCTGTTGGCCGGTCTCGCCACTGCGCAGGAGACACCGCGCACCGCGGACGGGCATCCCGATTTGTCCGGCTACTGGCTACCGATGAACGCCGTCGTTCGCGACTCGACCGACGATGCCGGCAACATCGACTTCACGCTGCCGGCCCGCAACAACGATATCGGCAACTTCGAGAAAGACTTCGCCGTGCTCGAACGGGCAAAGCCCAACAAGCCGCTCTACAGACCTGAGTATTGGGATCAAATTCAAGACCTCGATTGGAACGGCTTGACGATCGATCCGATCTTCAGCTGCCGACCCGCAGGCGTGCCGCGTCAGGGCCCGCCGCACAAGATCGTCCAAACGCCGACCGAGATGATTTTTCTCTACGAACGTAGGGGCAATATCGGACCGGCGATGTTTCGGGTCATTCCGACGGACGGGCGCGAGCACCTTCCGGCCCAGATCAACGATACGAGCTGGCACGGTTACGGCATCGGCCATTGGGAAGGCGACACGCTCGTTATCGAAAGCGTCGGCTTCAACGACGAGAGCTGGATCGGCTGGGCCGGCTATATTCACAGCTGGGACATGAAAGTCACGGAGCGCATACGTCGCGAAGGCGACGTCATTCATTGGGAAGCAACCGTCGACGATCCGGCGATGCTTCTCGAGCCGTGGACGCTGGACCCCGTGCGCATGCGGTTGAACGACGACCCGCAAGCGTTTTTCTTCGATGCGACGCCTTGCGAGGAGCGCGACGCCGAGCACATGGTCGATCCGAACGTTCGCGGATAAACCACTCCCGTCGGCAAACGTCAGGGTAGCGCGAGTATTCCGCGCTCGGCATTCCTCTCGGATTGCTCCAGAGCCTCGATGAATACGCTCGGATCGTCGACGAATGGATGCGCATCCCCCGGCCTTCTCGTCCGCAACCGGTCGCGCCGCTCGCGAAAGCCCTGATTCGGATGAGTGGGAATTTGCACGGTGAACGACGGGGACTGTGCCGCGAGGAGTTTGAAGCGGCGTAGGTTCCCAAGCACAGTCTGGTATCGCCAAAAATCTGGCAGGAGCGAATTGCTGCCGCCATAGATGACCGCACGGTGCGTATCCTCGCCGTCGCGTAGCGTGAACTCCATAGAGAGCACGCCCTCAGTGTGCCCCGGCGTGATGTAGAAAGTCATTGTCTGCTCGCCAAGCTCCAGGGTATCGCCGTCCTGGATGATCATGTCGACATCGGCCATGTCCATACCCCAGACTTCGCGATGTGCGTCAGTCTGTGCACGCTTCCAATCACCGGCCGCCATGCCGACGCGCGAACCGAACGTTCTCTGATAATAGGCATGGCCGCCGACATGGTCGAAATGGCCGTGAGTGCCCAGCACGTAACGAACATCCGCTGGATCGAAGCCGAGTTTCCTAATGTTCTCCGCACTCGTTTCGACGTAGGGTTCGTGCAGGGAGTCGATGAGTATAAGTCCCTCACTCGTGACGAGAAGATAGCTGCCGACCCATTCGATGCCGACGTAGTAGAGGTTATCGAAGATCTGAAACGGCTCGACGCTTGTCTGAAGTGCCTCGTCCGTATATCCGTCGACACGTTCCTGCGATACATAGCTGAAGTCCTGTGTCTTCAGCGAAGGGAATTCATCGACGGTGAGCTGCCCGTGCGCGGCCTGCAAAGCGCATGCAAACAGCAAGCCTGACGCTAGAACGGAAAGCGGACGCCCGCGCAATTCTGGCTTGCGAGACTCGTGCTGCACTGTGACCTCTTTAGGGTAGCGGCGCCTCTAGCGCCGGTTGTCGTGATGGCTGCCGTCGACGATGAGGTCGAGATCGCGCTCGATACACGGTGGCGCAGGCACGAGCTCGCGATCGGTCAACGTCGCGACACGAACCTGTTTGGCCCACGGCTCGGTGAGCACGGCGGGGTCGTAGGCCGTGGCTTGGTAGTGAAGCTCATCGCCCTCCCGCCAGAGCCGCTCGACGACTCTGAGGTCGGCTGTGTGGAACGTGCCGTCGTCCGTTAGCCAGGTGTCCTCATTGAAGTTAACGGTCTCGACGACAAGCGTGTCGCCCTCCCAGCGTCCAATGGCGTCGCCAAGGTAGCTCGGACCAATGTCCGTGCGGTGCCCGCGCCCGTCGGTCGGGACAGTGCGAAAATGGCTACCCGTGATGTCGTTGTAGAGGAAGACGACCTGTCCGGGGATGTGCACGATCTTGTCGGGCGGACCGATGCGCGGCACGCCGGGCGGATAGCAGCGCAATGCCGGGTCCTCTTCTACCTGCCGTTCGTCGAGGTCGCGGACCTTGGCGAGAAACTCCGGCTTGTAGCTCGGCCGCTCGGCAGGCACGCGGGCAGGCGCCGGCCCTTCAGCTTCGTCTGCACACCCGGAGATACAGATCGAGGCGCCCCTGCGCACGGGCCTGATGTGCAGCACACCGTCGCCGTTGTACCAGGTACCGCTCAGGCTCGGATGCCCGTCGACGCTCGGCAGCTCCTGCTGCGCCTGCGCCAGAAACGAAAACATCGTCGCACCGATCGCTGCGATGCCGGCCGTGATCCACGAATTTCTTGCGGCGCTCATACGAACCTCCCAACTCTGCGGTTAGTAATCCTCGGCGAGCTGATAATAGTGCCCGTCGGCGTAGTGGATCCTGATGACGAATCCGAGCAACTGGCTCTGATCGCGTGCGCGAAGCGCCTCGATGCGCACAGGAGTGCCGTCGCCCATGAGCATGTCCTGCGTGACCTCGGCCCTGTAGAGAAATGCCGGCGGCACCGATTCGAGCCGCCAGGTGCTCATCTCGCCCGATTCTTCCTCGACGTCGAGATGCAAGTAGATGTGCGGGTTGACGAAATCGATCTTCGCGATCACGCCGTTGAGCTCGATGCGAGCGTCCGGATCGAACTGGCCAATGACCGAATGATGCGCCGACGCCAGACTGGCCGCCAAGACTAGCGCGCCGACTCCAAAAACGATCCAACTCATTGATTTCATAGGGACCCCCACGCAGTAGCCTACTCCTCTCCAGCAACGCGATCAATCTGCCCTTGCGGGACCTCGATATTGACTGACCGCGGGACTTGTGCAAAAAGGAAATCACTACAGAGCGCCGGTGATTCTCAACCGGGCCGTTGGAGAGAGATATGCGCGTCAGGATTGTTTTGCTGGCATCGATGGCTGCAACAACGCTGGCTGTGCCCGCGTGGAGCCACCATTCCCACGCCAATTACCGCACAACCTCGTACGTCAATCTGGAGGGCACGGTCACCGAGGTCCACTGGATGAATCCGCACACGTGGATCTATATCGAGGTCATGGACGATGCCGGCGAGCCGGTGATCTGGGCGCTCGAAGGCGCGAGCCCGACGACGCTCAGAGCCGACGGCTGGGAGCGCGACGACGTTCAGGTCGGCGACCAAATCAAGGTCCGCTGCCATCAACTCATGGATGGATCCAACGGCTGTCTGCTCGGCTTCGTGACACCCGAAGGCGGTGTCGAGAAAGAATATGATTGACCGCACTCACGTGCTTGCCGTACTCGTGCTGCAACTCGTGGCAAGCAGCGCTTTCGCACAGAACTGGATCGAGTACATCAATCGCGAAGAGCGGTTCATGGTCAACTTGCCCGGCGCACCTAAGGTCAGCGAGACGACGCATATCTCCGCGTTCGAGGTCGTTTACCCCGCCAAAGTGTTTTCGGTCGAGACCGCACGCGGCGACTATTCCGTGACCGTCGTCGACTACACCGAGCATGTCCGACGGCACCGCGAACGTACCGATGGCACGGAAGCGAATTCCAGCAATGCCGTACCGATCATGGACGTGCGCGCCTCAGTTGCGCATACGGCAAACCAGTTCCGTACGCGGGGCGGCGAGGTCACCTATGACGGGTGGGTCGATGTCGAGAAGATCGAAGGACACCAGCTGCAGATCACGAATCCCGATCAAACACGCAGCTTCATTGCCATCTTCCTCGAGGCGGCCCGGCTTTACATCCTCGAGGCCACCGTCCCGCGCGGCTACCCGCCGCCCGTACTATTTCAGTCCTCGATGGGGTTTCTCGATGAGGAAGGACGGCGCATTCGCTATGTCGTCGATGTCGATGGACAGCGGACCCGCATCGACGTTGGCTACGATTGGATTGGCGGGGACCCCGACGCAACGGCAGACCAGATCGTCGAATAGCAACTTGCGACCACTGCGCCGGCGTCACAAACAGAGACAGCTGTCATGAAACCAAGCCTGATGGCAGTCATTGTTGCCGTACTTGCGCCAGCTGCGATGGCACATCACAGCGATGCTGGCGTCGACATGGGCACCGTCGTGGAATTCGATGGGACCGTGACCTCGTATCACTGGCGCAATCCCCACGTTTACTTCAGCGTCCTCAGGACCGAGGCAGACAGTCAGGCGCGCGAATGG
>Ga0224512_10002067_pt1 | contig 18679 bp, 15 predicted proteins | sample SF_May12_sed_USG_4_FD_169103 | JGI IMG/M metagenome (GOLD analysis project Ga0224512, IMG submission 169103) | Sediment microbial communities from San Francisco Bay, California, United States - SF_May12_sed_USGS_13 | ecosystem: Environmental > Aquatic > Marine > Sediment | place: USA... | reverse complement strand
GCGCGCCGCCTTCTCCCACTCCCGCTCCGTCGGCAGGCGCTTGCCGACCCAGCCGCAGTAGGCGCGCGCCTGCTCCCAATCGACGCAGTTGACCGGGTGATCGCCGCGTCCCGGCACGTTCCAGTTGCATGCGTCGTCGATGCCCGGCGCGCTACAGTGGCTCGCCTTTACGCAGCTCATGTACTCGCTGACGCGCACCTCGGTGCGATCGATGCGGAACGGTGGCAACGTGGCGGGCGCGCCCAACCACTCCTGCTCGGTGCACGAGCCGTCCTGCGCCTCGGTGCAGCCGTAGAAGAACGCACCGCCCGGAACGTCGACGAGCTTGATGGCGGCGCGCATCTCCGGCGGCACCGGCGGCGCGGCGGACACCTCCGGCGCCGTCTTCTGCGCCGCGCGCTCCTTCGCGCTCGCCTCCGCCTCTGCACGCGCCTCTGCTTCGGCGCGCGCCTCGCGTTCGGCTTCGGCGCGCGCCTCGGCCTCGGCCCGCGCCACCCGCTCCGCCTCCGCGCGCGCTTCGGCCTCCGCGCGAGCCGCAGCCACCGCGCGCCGCCCCTCCTCGACGGCGACGCGGAAGTGCTGGGCGGCGCGCTGCAGGTCCGGCGCGACCAGCGCAAAATCGCCGCGCTCGAGCACCTCGAGGGCGCGCTCGAGCACCTCGTCGCCGGCCAGCGACGCCGGGGATTCCTCGAGCCCGGCGGATCCCGCCAGCGCCAGCCACGCGGCCTTGGCGGCGTACGCCTCGGAGCGCGCCCCGAGCGCCTCCTCCGCCTCGTCGAGCAGCTGCAGCGTCCGCTCGAAACGCGCGCGCGCCTCGGTGAAGGCCTCGTGCGCGCGGCGATCCGCGCCGGAGCGCGCGAGCTCGCTGCCGAGCTCCATCTTTCCGTACGCCACGGCGAGATCGCTGCCGCCGAAGATGTGGTGCTCGCTCAGCTCGGCGAGGTCGCTCGCGAGCGCCTGACGCGCGCGCGCTTGCAGCAGATCCGCCGCGATCTGTTCGCGCGCGACATCCTCGACCGCACTCGCGAGCTCCTGCTCGAGACCGGCGACGCGGTCGCGTGTCTGATCGGCGCGGTTCTGGAGATCGCGGCGCTCCTCGGTGATGCGGCGGCGCAGATACTCGGCGGCGCTCTGCGCCTCGACCACGGCCGGATCCGGACCGCGCGGCGCCAGCCGGCGCAGGTGCTGCACGAGATCGGTATCGGTCCACCACGCGTAGCCAAGCACGCCGCTGATCAACAGCACCGAGAACGAGAACGCGAGGGCGAGGCTGCGGGCGACGCCGCGCCGGGGCGCCCCGCCCGGGCCGTCCGACGCCTCGATTTCCGCCAGCGGCCCGCCGACCTCGTCGGGCGCGACGCCCTGGGCGAGATCGCGCGCCGCCTCTGCGTCGCGATGCGGTGTCGCGCGGACGGCCTCGAAGGCCTCCGTCGCCACCTGGGTCTCGTAGCGGACTCCCGGTGCTGCGCCCGAATGGGGCACGGCCGCCACCGCCGCCGGAGCGGGTGTGCCTTCGCGTCCGGGCAGCGCAGCACATGTGCGATAGGCATCGTCCACCTCGGCGCGCGCCTCGCGGCAGCGGCTGCGCAGCGTCTCGGTCGGCGCGCTCTCGAGCTCGCGCTCGAGCTCCTTGCAGAGCGACACATAGGCGGACGCCACCTCGAAGGGGGACGCGGACGGCGCGAGCCCCAGGACGTGCCAGGCATGCGCCCCCGCATCCCTGCGCGTCTCCTCCGGCGCGATCCCGCTCTCGAGCGCCGCGGGATCGAGCGCGGAGAGCACGGCGATACGCGCCGCGTCGAGCTCCGCGCGCGCGTCTCCGAAGCGGCGCCGGATGGCCGCGGTGGGGGCGCGCGCGATGCGCGCGTCGATGTCGTCGCACAGGCCCCGATAGGCGGCGTCCACCGCCGCCACCGACGCATCCCTCTCGAGTCCGAGCGCCTCGAAGGCGCGCTGCAGCTCCATGCGTGATTGGGTCCCTTGGGTGACGCGCGTGATCGGGGGCGGATCACGCGCCTCGCGGCGGCGCCGCAAAAGTATGGGGCGCCTGCCTGCGCACCGCCAAGTTGGGCGCTCCGCGCGCCCTCAGGCCGCTCCCTGCCGTTCCGACGGCTCCGCTGGCCCCGCGGCCTCCGCCTCGGGGGCCGCCGCACGCGGCGCCAGCGGGTACTGGATGTGGTAGCGGCGATCCTGGCGCGCCCAGCGCGCCAGGCGGCGCTCCACCCAGGCACGCACCGCGCGCACGAGCGGGCGGCGACACTCCGCGAGGCCCGGCTCGTGCTGCAGGTAGCCGTGCAGGAAGCGCGCGCGATCCGTGCGCGGGAGCCACGGGTAGAGGTCGCTGGCGAAGGCCTCGAGCTGGCCCAGGGCGCGCACCCGCCGCCGCCAGCTCGGGCGCTGACGCCGCGCCAGCGCATCGAGATCGATCAACACAAGGCGCCGGTCCGGCGTGACGAGCAGGTTGGAGTGCTTGAGGTCCGTGTGATCGAAGCCGGCGGCGTGCAGGCGACCCACCAGCTCTCCGATGGCGTGGGCGAGCTCGCGGCGCTCGCGCGGCACGCGCCGGATCTCCGGCAGCACGGCGGGCAGCGGCTGCGTGCCCTCGAGAAAACGCGTCAGCAGGAAGCTCTCGATGACGAGACCCAGACGTCGCCGCTCCGCGATCGCGAGGGTTTCGGGATGGAGCATCCCGATGGCGTGCAGGTGCTCCGCGCCGACGTGCGCGCGGACGGCGCGCGAGCCTCGCAATGCGTCGGAGATCACGCCGCGCAGTCCGCGCCAGTGATTCCACTTGACCGCGAGGTCGAGTGCCCCGCCGCGCGCCGCGACGCGCACGCGACTCACCGAAGAGCCGGGCCCGTAGGCTTCGCAGCGGCGCGTGCCGTGCGCGGCGTTCTCGCGATGGCGCTCGATGGCTTGACACACCAGGGCGGGCTCCACGTCGGCGCGGTGCACGATGCGCAGGCCCCGGTCGCGGGCCTCCAGGAAGACGGGGCGGCGGGTGGCCATGCGACGACGGTAGCGCGTCGGCGGCGGCGACCCCGGTCACTCGAGCGCGATGGTTCCGTGCACGCTCACGACAATGCGGCTGGTGCCGGCCTCGGCGGCCGGGGGTACCGCTGGGGCGGCTCTACTCTCCATCGCCATCGACATGCGCGGCATCGGAATTCCCGGCGCCCCGGTGTCGATCGCGATCCGGTCGATCGCGTAACCGCGCGCCTCGAGTCCGCGGCGCACGAGCTCGGCGCGCGCGCGAAACGCGGCGAGCGCTTCGCCGACGAGCCCATCTTCCACGCTCCTGCGCTGCGCATCCGATACGCTAAACACAAATGAGAGTAGCTGCATGCGGCTCTGCAGCACGCCGAGCAGCGCGGTCATGGCCTGCGCGTCGCCGCTCTCGAGCACGAGCTCCTGGCTCGCGCGCCAGCGCCGCAGCTTGCCCTCGTGATACACGGGCTGCGTGTGGTAGCCGCCGCTGCGCGAGGTCACCGCCTCGCTCTCCGCCGCGCGCTCGAGCGCCCAGCGCATGGCGAGGTTCACGCGCTCGGCGGCCTGGGCGGACTCCGCGTCTTCTTCGGTCACGCCCACCACCGCGCGGATCCAATCGTTCGGCACCTCGCGCGCGCGCTCCACGCCGAAGCTCACGCGCCGGCCGGGCTCCGCCGCCTCCTCCTCGGCCGCGACCGCCTGGGCGCCCCCCCCGAGCAGGAGGCTCGCAGCACCCAAGCAGGCCAGGCCACGGCCGGTGCGCCGGGCGCGCAGGCGTCGTTGCGAGATCCAGCCCGCGCAGCCGCGTCCGCATGCTCTTGCCGCCATTGCCTCGCCCTCCGATTCGGAGATGGGCAGCCATTGTATCCTCGCGGGCCGCACTGGATCGAGGAACGGAGAAGCGCGTGAGGCGAGAAGAGGGCTCCCCGACAGCGGGCCTGCTGCTGGCGCTGGGCGCCTACGGCGCCTGGGGCGTGTCCCCGGTGTATTGGAAGTGGGTGTCGGTGCTGCCGGCCGACGAGCTGCTCGCCTGGCGCGCCGTGTGGTCCTTTGCGATCACATTCGCATTTGGGATCCTGACAGGGCGGGCGCCCGAGGCCCGCGCCGTGCTGCGCGCGCGGCACCAGCTGCTGGCGCTGGCCTGCACGGGTGCGCTGCTGGCGGTGAACTGGCTGATCTTCGTCTGGGCGGTGCAGAACGATCAGATCACCGCCACGAGCCTTGGCTACTACATGAGCCCGCTCGTGCACGTGACGCTCGGCGTGGTGGTGCTCGGCGAGCAGCTGCCCCGCGCCCAGGCCATCGCCCTCGGCATCGCCTCGGCCGGCGTCGCGTACCTGACCTTCGAGCACGGCGAGCTGCCCTGGATCGCCCTGCTGCTGCCGACCACCTTCGGGGTCTACGGCCTGATCCGCAAGATCGCCCCGGTGCGCCCGCTGGTGGGCTTCGGCGTCGAGATGGTGCTGCTGCTGCCGCTCGCGCTCGGCTACGTGATCTGGCTGCTGGCCTCCGGGCGCTCCGGGCTGCTCGGCGCCGGAATCGGACTGCACGCGCTGGTGGCAGCCTCGGGGCTGGTGACCGCCGTGCCGCTCATCTGGTTCGTGGCTGCGGCCCATCGCCTGCCGCTCACCACGCTCGGCATGTTCCAGTATCTGGCGCCGAGCCTGTCGCTGGTGATCGCCGTGTGGCTCTACGCCGAGCCCTTCACCCGCGTGCAGGCCGTCACGTTCACGGGCATCTGGATCGCGCTGGCGATCTACACCCTCGATCTGGCCAAGCGCGCGCGGACCGCCGGCGGGCTGGGCTCGCTGCGCCCTGCGCTCGCTCGGATTCCGGAGGATCCCCAAGGGAAATAGCTGAAATCATTGTTTAAACACTATATTGAGATGTAGTAATATAAAGCTAACTTTCCCACACATCGGCGCCGATGCCGGAGCCGATCCGCCAGCGGGGGCACTCCATGAGCGCATCCAACCGTCCGAGCCTCGAGCAGTGCCTCGCGGAGCGCATCCTGGTGATCGACGGGGCCATGGGCACGCTGCTCCAGGCCGAGGGCCTGGCCGAGGCGGATTTCCGGGGCGAGCGCTTCGCAGCACATCCGCGCGACCTGCAGGGCAACAACGATCTGCTCTCGCTCACGCGCCCGGGCGTGGTGCGCAAGATCCACGAGGCGTACCTGGCCGCCGGCGCCGACCTGATCGAGACCAACACCTTCAGCAGCACGCGCATCGCCCAGTCCGACTACGGCACGCAGGCCTGCGTGGCCGAGCTGAACCGCCGCGCCGCCGAGCTGGCGGTGGGGGCGGCGCGCGCGTGGACGGCGCGCACACCGGACAAGCCGCGCTTCGTGGCCGGGGCGGTGGGGCCCACCAACAAGACGCTCTCGATCTCACCGGACGTGAACGACGCCGCCTACCGGGACGTCACGTTCGACACGCTGCGCGCCGCCTACGCCGAGCAGATCGCCGCACTGATCGAGGGTGGCGTCGACGTGCTCCTGATCGAGACGATCTTCGACACGCTCAATGCCAAGGCGGCCATCGTGGCGGCGCATGAAGTCTTCGATGCAGTCGGCCGCGCGCTGCCCCTGATGCTGTCCGTCACCATCACCGACCGCAGCGGTCGCACGCTCTCGGGGCAGACCGTCGAAGCCTTCTGGATCTCCGTCGCCCACGCGAAGCCGCTCGCCGTGGGCATCAACTGCGCCCTCGGCGCCGAGGAGATGCGGCCCTTTCTGGCCGACCTCGCGGCGCTGGCGCCGGTGCCGATCGCGGCCTACCCGAACGCGGGCCTGCCCAACGCCTTCGGCGGCTACGACCAGGACGCGGCGACCATGGCCGCGCTGATCCGCGAGTTTGCCGAGAGCGGCTTGATCAATCTGGCGGGCGGCTGCTGCGGCAGCACCGACGCCCACATCCGAGCCATCGCCAAGGCAGTCGAGGATCTTCCGCCGCGCGCGCTCCCCGCAGCCGAGCCGGGCGTGGTGCACTACAGCGGCCTCGAGCCCTTCTCCATCCGCCCGGACACCAACTTCATCATGATCGGCGAGCGCACCAACGTCACCGGCTCGCGCCGCTTCATGAACCTGATCAAGGCGGGCGACACCACCACCGCCGTCGAGGTGGCCCTCGATCAGGTGCGCGGCGGCGCCAACATCCTCGACGTCAACATGGACGAGGGCATGCTCGATTCCGAGCAGAGCATGACCACCTTCCTGAATCTCATCGCCACCGAGCCCGAGGTCGCGCGCGTGCCCGTGATGATCGACAGCTCGAAGTGGAGCGTGATCGAGGCCGGACTCAAGTGCGTGCAGGGACGCGGCATCGTGAACTCGATCAGCTTGAAGGAAGGCGAGGCGGACTTCCTGGCCAAGGCCCGCCTCATCCAGCGCTACGGCGCCGGCGCCGTGGTGATGGCCTTCGACGAGAGCGGGCAGGCCGACACGGTCGAGCGCAAGATCGAGATCTGCGAGCGGGCCTACCGGCTGCTCACCCGTGAGATCGACTTCGATCCGCACTCGCTGATCTTCGACCCGAACATCCTGGCCATCGCCACCGGCATCGAGGAGCACGCGCGATACGCCGTGGCCTTCATCGAGGCGACGCGCGAGATCAAGCGGCGCTGCCCGGGTGTGAAGGTCAGCGGCGGCGTCTCGAACCTCTCCTTCTCGTTCCGGGGCAACGACGTGGTGCGCGAGGCCATGCACACGGCCTTTCTGTTTCACGCCATCGAGGCGGGGCTCGACATGGCCATCGTGAACGCGGGGCAGCTCGGCGTCTACGAGGAGATCCCGAAGGAGCTGCTCGCGCACGTGGAGGACGTGATCTTCGATCGCCGGCCGGACGCCACGGAGCGCCTGGTCGAGCTCGCCGAGCGCGTGCGCGGTGCCGGCAAGAAGCGGGAGATCGACCTCGCCTGGCGCGAGGCCCCCGTCGAGAAGCGCCTGGCCCACGCGCTGGTCAACGGCGTCGTCGACTTCATCGAGGCCGACACCGAGGAGGCGCGGCAGCAATCCGCGCGCCCCCTCCACGTCATCGAGGGGCCGCTGATGGACGGCATGAAGATCGTGGGCGACCTGTTCGGCGCCGGGAAGATGTTCCTGCCCCAGGTGGTGAAGAGCGCCCGCGCCATGAAGCGCGCGGTGGCCTATCTCACGCCCTTCATGGAGGCCGAGAAGGAAGCCGCCGGCGAGGCCGCCGCGCCGAACGGCAAGATCGTGATGGCTACGGTGAAAGGAGACGTTCACGACATCGGCAAGAACATCGTGGGCGTGGTGCTCGGCTGCAACAACTACGAGATCATCGATCTGGGCGTCATGGTGCCCTGCGACAAGATTCTCGAGACGGCGCTCGCCGAGCATTGCGATGCGATCGGCCTCTCGGGCCTGATCACGCCGTCGCTCGACGAAATGGTGCACGTGGCCAAGGAGATGGAGCGGCGCGGCATCGAGCTGCCGCTGCTGATCGGCGGCGCCACCACCAGCGTGCAGCACACGGCGGTGAAGATCGCGCCCTGCTACCACGAGAGCACCGTGCACGTGCACGATGCCTCACGGGCCGTGAACGTGGTGTCTGCGCTGCTCGATCCCGAGCGCAAGAAGACACTCGACAGCGAGAATCGCCGGAAGCAGGAGCAGCTGCGCAGCGTGTACGAAGCGCGCAGCAAGCAGCCCCTGCTCTCTCTGGAGCAGGCCCGCGCGAATCGGCACGCGCTGGCGCCCCGCGCCGAGGATTTCGCGGTGCCCTCCTTTACCGGCCGCCGCGTCGTGGACGACGTGCGCGTCGCCGACCTCGTGCCCTACATCGACTGGACCTTCTTCTTCAGCACCTGGGAGCTCAAGGGCAAGTACCCGAAGATTCTCGAGCATCCCAGGTACGGAGCGGCCGCGCGCGAGCTCTACGCGAACGGCCGCGCGCTGCTCGAGCGCATCGCGGATGAAGCGCTGCTCACCCCGCGCGGCGTCTACGGCTTCTGGCCGGCGGCCGGCGACGGTGACGACATCGTGCTCTACAGCGACGGCGACCGGCGGCGCGAGCTCGTGCGCTTCCCGATGCTGCGCCAGCAGGGGCGCCAGCCCGACGGCAAGCCGAACCGCAGCCTGGCGGATTTCGTGGCGGCAGCCGGCAGCGGTCAGCCGGACTTTCTCGGCGCCTTCGCGGTGACCTCGGGCCTCGAGACCGACGCTCTGGCCCGCCGCTTCGAGAGCGATCTGGACGATTACAATGCCATCCTGGTCAAGGCGCTCGCCGATCGGCTGGCCGAGGCCTTCGCCGAGCTTCTGCACGCTCGCGCGCGCCGCGCGTGGGGCTACGCCGCGGACGAGCCGCTCTCGAACGAGGCGCTCATCGCCGAGACGTATCGCGGCATCCGCCCGGCGTTCGGCTATCCGGCCTGCCCGGACCACAGCGAGAAGCGCACGCTCTTCGCCCTGCTCGACGCCCCGGCCGTGGGCATCGAGCTCACCGAGCACTGCGCCATGCGGCCCGCGTCCAGCGTGAGCGGGCTCTACTTCGCTCATCCCGCCGCGCGCTACTTCACGGTGGGGCGCATCGATCGCGATCAGGCCGCGGACTACGCCGCGCGCAAGGCGATGGATCTCGACGAAGTCGAGCGCTGGCTCGCGCCGAACCTCGGCTACGACCCGGACGCCTGACGCCGCGCCTTCATCGACGAAAATCGAGATGGGGCATTGAGCTGCGGCGGAACTTGAGCGATTCTCGCTCGTCCTTTCCAGAACGAATGCACCCATCGCGGCCAGGCAGCGTTCCTCGTGTGGCCTTGCTGAACGGAGATCTTGGATGAAGCACAAGGCTACGCGGCGCGGGAAGACGCTGGCACAGCGCGCGGACAAGTACGTCTGCTACCAGAACAGCGTCCAGGAGCCGGAAGTCGACGTGCCGTTCGTCGAGCGCGTGTTCCGCAAGCACCGCGGCCGCCCGCCGCGCCGGCTGCGCGAGGATTTCTGCGGCACCGCCGCGTTCGCGTGCGCGTGGGTGCAGCGCCACCGGAACAACGTGGCCTTCGGAATCGACCTCGACGCCGAGCCCCTGGATTGGGGCCGGCGCCACAACCTGACCGCCCTCTCACCGGAGCAGCAGTCGCGCGTGAAGCTCATCGAGGGCAACGTGCTCCACGTAGGCCACGAGCGGGTGGACGTGACCGTCGCATACAACTTCTCCTACTCCCTGTTCCGCACGCGCCCGGAGATGCTCGAATACTTCCGCGCTGCGCGCGCCTCGCTGGACTCGGGGGGCCTGTTCTTCCTCGACGTCTACGGCGGCCCGGAAGCCCAGGAGACCAAGATCGAGAAGCGCAAGTGCGAAGGCTTCACCTACATCTGGGAGCAGCACCGCTTCGACCCCATCCAGAACCACGGCGTCAACTACATCCACTACGCCTTCCCGGACGGGAGCGAGCTGCGCCGCGCCTTCGCCTACGAGTGGCGCATCTGGTCCGTTCCCGAGCTCCGCGAGATCCTGCTCGACGCCGGCTTCTCGAAGACGGAGGTCTACTGGGAAGGCACCGATCGCCAGACCGGCAAGGCCAACGACGTGTTCACCCGGCGCGAGCGCGCCTCCGACGACCCGGCTTGGGTCGCCTACATCGTCGCCATCCCGTAGGCGGGAATCGAGCCAGGAGGCATTCTCCGGCAGTCCCGAGCGGCAGGCGCGCTGGCCGGGACGCGAGCGCACGCCATCCCCTACTCTTGCGTGGCCATGCCTCCGCGTTCGCCCGCCCGCGCGCATCTGCTGGGCATCGACGACGGTCCGTTCGAGAAGTTCCGAGACGGCGAGAGCACTCCGATCGTCGGCGTGATGATGGAAGGCGCGGATCTGGTCGAGTCCGTCGCGGTCACCTGGTTTCCGATCGACGCTCCGGACGTGTCGGACTTCCTGGTCGAGTGGATCGAGAGCCTGCGCATCCGCCCCGGCCTGCAGGGCATCGTGCTCGGGGGCATCACCATCGCGGGTCTCGCCGTGGTCGACATGGCCGCGATCGCCGAACGGCTGGCGCTGCCGGTCATCGTCGTCAACCGGCGCTCGCCGTCGAACGAGCGGCTGCGCGGGGCGCTGCGCGCGGCCGGCTTCGCCGCGCGCGTCGCGCTGCTGGAACGGGCGCCCGAGCCCTTCCGCATCGGACCGCGTCTGCACGCGGCCGTCGCCGGGGCCAGCCCGGAGCACGCGGCAGCGCTGCTGCGCGGCTGTCTGCGCAAATCCGAGCTGCCCGAGCCGCTGCGCCTCGCGCACCTGATCGCGCGGGCCGTCGTGAAGGGCGAGTCGCGCGGACGCCCGTGACGGCCGCCGCGATCACTCCTGGCGCAGCGTCGCCGCCGCGGGCCGCCCCGTCCAGTCCGGCAGCGGCGCGGCCAGGGCGCTGGGCGCGGGTGACTCGACGGGGGCCGCATTCTTCTCGCGCAGCTTCTCCAGCAGCTTCTCGGGCCCCTCGCGCGTGAGCACCTCGCGGAACTGATCGCGCAGGTTGGCGACGAGGCTGATGCCCTCGATCACCACGTCGATGATGCGCCACGTTCCGCCCCGCTCGCGCATGCGGTAGTCGATGATGGCGCCGTCCACCTCGCCGCCTTGCATGCGCGTCCGGACCGTGACATCACCGCGCGGCTCTGCGCGCTCGTCCAGCACGGTGACGTCCTGTTGCTCGTAGCGGTCCAGGCGGCTGCTGTAGTCGTTTGCGAGATAGCGCGTGAACTGCTCGACGAAATCGTCCTGCTGCTCTGCCGAGAGCTTCTTCCAGCTGCGCGACAGCACCAGGCGGGTCATGGTGCGAAAGTCGAAGCGGTCGTAGGCGAGCTTCTCGAGCTCGGCGATGCGCTGCTCCTGGGTGCGCGCGGGATCGCGCAGGATGGCGAGCACCTGCTGGGCGCTCGTCTCGATGATCTGGCGCGGACGCATCCCGCTCGGCTCCTCGCTCGCGAGCGCGGCGGCAGCTGCGCCGAGCCCACAGGCGAGGGCGAACAGCACGCCGACCCGCGCACAGCGCTCACGCATCCCCGTCCTCCTCCTCATCGTCGAGATAGTAGAGGTCTTCATCGACGCTCTCACGCTTGGGCTCGATCTCGCGATCGCGCACCCGGGCCGCCCGGTACTGCGAGTAGGCGTTGCGCACGGCGGCGTAGAAATCGAAGGCCGAAGCCCGCTCGGCCCGCACCTGCTCGAGCGTGAGCGAGCGATCGTTGATCGCGTTCACCGCCCCCGCAGAAGCCAGCACGGGCAGCGACAGGAAGAAGCTCTGGATCGCACCCACGCTGTCCACGGCGAGCCCGAGTGTGTCGCGCGGATTCGAGGGTCCGAGGATCGGCAATACGAGATACGGACCCGCCGGCACGCCCCAGTGGCCGAGCGTCTGCCCGAAATCCTCGTCGTGCTTCGGGATGCCGAAGCGGGTGGCCGGGTCGAAGAGGCCCCCCACGCCGATCAGCGAGTTGGTGACGAAGCGCCCCGTGTCATCGAAGGCCTTCACCGGCTTGAGCTGGAGCAGATCGTTCGCGAAACGCACCGGCAGCACGAGATGCGTGAAGAAGTTGGCGATGCAGCGCTGCACCCGGTTCGGAAGCACCCGATCCCAGCCCGTGGCCACGGGCTCGAGCAGCCAGGCGTCGAGCGTCTCGTTGAACTGGAAGATGCCGCGGTTCATGGGCTCGAGGGGGTCCCAGACGAGCCTCTCGCCCCCTTCCCAGTCGGTGGAGGCTTCGGCGGCTGCGATCTGCGTGCGCGCCCCCTCCGGCTCGGCGGCGAGCGGCGGCGCGGCGAGCGCGAAGCCCAGAGCGAGGGCGATCAGGCGGGACGGCGACGGTCTGTCCATCAATCCGTACGAACGCCCGAGTCGTGCACGAATCTTCCGATCAGCCGCTCGAGCAGGAGCGCGCTCTCCGTGTACGCGATCTCCTCTCCCGGGCGCAGGATCTCGTCTTCGCTCCCCGGCTCGAGCGCGACGAACTGATCCCCGAGCAGGCCGCTGGTGCGGATGCTGGCCGAGGTGTCCGCAGAGAGCTCGAGATTGGGATCGAGATCCAGCGTGACGCGCGCGCGCAGATCGGAGTCGAGCTCGATGCGCTTGACCTGGCCCACGCTCACACCCGCGACCGCGACGGGTGCGCGCGGCTTGAGGCCACCCACCTCGTCGAAGGTCGCGTAGATCGTGAGGCCGCCCGGGCCGGAATAGGTCACGCCGCCCACCTGGATCGAGAGGTAGCCGATCGCGGCGAGGCCGAGCATCACGAACAGGCCGACCGTCAGATCGCGTTTGGGCGAAGCTTGCATCGATTGGCCTCCCGGCGCGCCCGCGGGCGCGCCCCTTGATCTAGACGCCCCAGAGGGCGGTGATCACGTAATCTGCGAGCAGCACCGCAACGGATGCCGTCACCACGGTTCCGGTCGTGGCCGCGCTCACACCCGCCGAGGTCGGCTCGCTGATGTAGCCGCGGTAGGTCGCGATGCAGCCCACGAGCGCGCCGAAAATCCCGGACTTGAGCAGGGTGCCGGCCACATCGTCCTCGAAGGTGATGGCGTGCTCGAGACTCGCGACGTACACGCCGCTGTCCACGCCGAGCAGCACCACGCCGACCAGGTAGCCGCCGAACAGTGCAAAGACGATGAAGAGCGCGTTGAGCATGGGCATCGCGATCAGCATGGCGAGCGCCTTGGGCGTGACCACGAAGTCGACCGGGTTGATGGACATCATGCGCAGGCCGTCGAGCTGCTGGGTGGTGACCATCGAGGCGATCTCGGCCGCCATGGCCGAGCCGGCGCGTCCGGTGACCAGCAGCGCGGTGAGCACGGGGCCCAGCTCTCGGACCAGCGAGAGACCCACCACGGCGCCGAGCGACCCCTCGGCGCCGAAGCGCGAGAGGGTGTTGTAGCCCTGCAGCCCGAGCACCGCTCCCACCGTCGCGCCCGACAGGCAGACGATGGCCAGCGAGAGGACCCCCACATCGAAGACCTCGTTGACCAGGCGCCGCGCGCGAAAGGGCCGCCGCACGGCGTACGTGACGACCTCGCCGATGAAGACGACGATGCAGCCGAGGTGCCCCACCAGCGACACGGTGCGGAAGCCCAGCGCCTGCAGGGTCGGCGTCTTCACGAAGGCGCCTGCCACACCCCGGTCGCGCCCGGCGCCGGCCGCGGGTGTCCGTTGTGCTCCGCCTCGAGGAACTCGCTGACGCGTTTGTCGTCGCTGGCGAGCAGCTCGGCGGGCGAGCCGCACAGCGCCTGGCCGTCCACCATGAAGACGATGTGATCCGCCATGCGCAGCGATGAAGGCAGGTGGTGGGAGGTCAGGATCAGCGTGAGGCCGAGCTTGCGGCTCAGATCCGTGAGCAGGTGCTCGATGCGGCGCACGTTGACCGGATCCAGGCCCGAGAACGGCTCGTCGCACAGCACGATCTCGGGATCGGTCACGATCGCGCGCGCCAGCGCGGCCCGGCGCAGCATCCCCCCCGAGAGCTGGCGAGGATAGAGAGGCTCCGTGTCGGGCAAGCCCACGGCGGCCAAGCGGCGGCCCACCTCGGCGGCGATGTCCGGCTCCGCGAGGCGCGTGTGCTCGCGCAGCGGCAGGGCGACATTCTCGTAGACGGTCATGGAGTCGAGCAGCGCGCCGCCCTGGAAGAGCATGCCGATGTGATCGCGCACGCGGAAGAGCTCGCGCTCCGACAGCCGCGTGATCTCTTCTCCGGCCACGCGGATGCTGCCCCGATCGGGGCGCTGCAGGCCCGCCAGCAGGCGCAGCAGTGTGCTTTTCCCCGCACCGCTGCCACCCATCACGATCGAGATCTGACCGCGCCCGAAGCAGCACGAGAAGCCGCGGAAGACCTTCCGGTCCCCCAGCGAGAGAAAGATGTCTTCGACGCAGATCCGTTCGTCCATGACCTCACGCATCCGATGGCGGCGGCGCGCCCCCTCAGCGGGCCAGAGCTTAGCCGTTGCCGAGGCATGCACGACCGCGCCGATACGCGCAAGAGCCCCGTGTAAATCGGTCGGCGCCCTCGGAATCTTCAGGACTCTTCCGCGCCGCTACGCGGCCCGGAAGACGCGGCGGCGCAGACGCGGGCTCGCGCCGACAGCGCGCCTGGGGTACGCACTCCGCGCTCCGCATCGCCAGATCGGGGAGGGAGATCGCCGTGTCGCACGCGCTGGCCGTCAAGGTTCGCGCCGCCGCCCGCGCGCTGTGCCGGGATGTGGCCGGGCTGCGCTTCGCGCCACCCGTGACGCACGTGTACAACCCGCTCGAGTACGCGCGCCGCGCCCACGAGGCCTACGTCGACGCGTATGCCGCCGGCCCCAAGCGCGTGGTGTTCCTCGGCATGAATCCGGGCCCCTTCGGCATGGCGCAGACGGGCGTGCCCTTCGGCGACGTCGCGCAGGTGCGAGACTGGCTGGGCATCGAGGCGCCCGTGGCGCGACCCGCGCGCGAGCATCCCAAGCGGCCGATCCAGGGCTTTGCCTGCCCGCGCAACGAGGTGAGCGGCACACGCCTGTGGGGTGAGATCCGTCGGCGCTTCGCACGCTCGGAGTCGTTCTTCGCCGAGCACTACGTGGCGAACTACTGCCCGCTGGTGTTCCTCGAGCACAGCGGCCGCAACCGCACGCCGGACAAGCTGCCGGCCGCGGAGCGCCGCGCGCTGTTCGCCGCGTGCGACCGCCACCTGCGGCGCCTGGTCGCCCTGCTCGAGCCCGAGTGGGTGGTGGGCATCGGGGCGTTCGCCGAAGCGCGCGCGCGCGAGGCTCTTCCCGCTGGCGTGCGCGTGGGGCGCATTCTCCACCCGAGCCCGGCGAACCCGCGCGCCCAGAAGAACTGGGGACGCGAGGCGGCTCGCGAGCTCGCGAAGCTCGGTGTGTGTCGCAGCAGATCAGGAGGCAGAGCGTGAGAGAGATGATCCGTGCAGACGAGAGCTCGGGGGGGTGCGGCGCGCAGCGCCGCGTGCCTGCGCGGCCGCATCGCGCGCTGGTCCTCGCCGCCGCGCTGCTCGTCCTCGTCGCGTGCGGCGCGCCGCTGCGCTCGGCGGACGCAGGGCAGCGCGAGCACGGCGCAGAGGACGTATGGCAGCGCGAGGGCCGCGCGGCGGTCGCGCGGGCGCGCGCGCTGCAGCAGCGCACCGGGCCGGCGCGCAACGTCGTGCTCTTCATCGGCGACGGCATGGGCGTCACGACGGTGACGGCCGCGCGCATTCTCGAGGGGCAGCTGCGCGGCGAGCCCGGCGAGGAGAACCTGCTCGCCTTCGAACGCCTGCCCTACGTGGCGCTCTCCAAGACCTACAACACCGATGAGCAGGTGCCGGATTCGGCGGGCACCGCGACCGCCATGCTGACCGGCTCGAAGACGCGCGCCGGCGTGATCAACGTCGACGCACGCGTGGCGCGCGGCGACGCGGCGGGCGCCGTCGGCCACGCGCTGCCGACCCTGATCGAGCGCGCCGAGGCGCGCGGCCTTCACACCGGCGTCGTCACGACGACGCGCCTCACCCACGCCACCCCCGCCGCCGCCTACGCGCACAGCCCGGAACGCGACTGGGAGGTCGACAGCGAGCTCCCGAAGACCGCGCGCGAAGCGGGCTTTCGCGACATCGCGCGCCAGCTCGTCGAGTTCTCCCACGGCGACGGCCTGGAGGTCGCGCTGGGCGGGGGCCGCGCCTACTTCCTTCCACAGCACGCGCCCGATCCGCTCGACGCGCAGGCGCGCGGCGCGCGCCACGACGGACGCGACCTGATCGCCGCCTGGCGCAAGCGCGCCGCGGGCGCCGCGGTCGTCTACGACCGGACCGCGCTGCTCGCCGTGGATCCGCTGCGCACGGGCCCGCTGCTCGGCCTGTTCGCCCGCTCTCACCTGGCGTACGAGGTAGAGCGCACGAGCGCGACCACGGAGCCCTCCTTGGCGGAGATGACCCGGGTGGCGCTCGAGATCCTGCGGCGCGCGCCGCAGGGCTTCGCACTGCTCGTCGAGGGCGGGCGCATCGATCACGGTCACCACGCGGGAAGCGCGCACCGCGCGCTGCATGAAACCCTCGCCTTCTCCGACGCCGTGCGCGCGGCGCTCGAGCTGGTGGATCTGGAGAACACGCTGGTGGTGGTGACCGCCGACCACAGCCACAGCCTCACCATGAGCGGCTACCCGACGCGCGGCAATCCGATCCTCGGCCTGGTCGTGGAGAACGACGAGCGAGGCGCCCCGCAACCGACACCCGCGCGCGACGGACTCGGACTGCCCTTCACGACGCTCGGCTACCACGACGGCCCCGGCTACCCGGGCGCCTCGGACGCGCAGCCGGAGGGCGCGAAGCGTCTGCCCCACGAGTGGAAGTCCGTGCAGGGCGTGCGCCACGGCCGACCGGATCTCTCCCCGCTGGACACCGGCGACCCGAGCTACCTGCAGGAGGCGGCGATTCCGGCGCAGAGCGAGAGCCACGGTGGCGAAGACGTGGCGATCTACGCCGGCGGACCGGGGGCGCAGCTCTTCCACGGCGTGCAGGAGCAGAGCTACGTCTACCACGCGATCCTGGCGGCGCTCGGCTGGGACGCGGAGCAGGCGGCGAAGTAGCGCCGCGGAGAGCCGCGGGCGCGCCGCTCAGGAGTCGAGGTCGAGGCGGCGCTCGCTCCAGGAGCCGGACGGGGCGCGGAAGATCAGCACGCGTCGATCCGTGGTGACCGTGACGAAGTTCGCGCGCGCGCTCACCTGCTCGACGCGCTCGCGCGCCTGCAAGCGCGACTCGAAGAAGCCGCCGGCGCTCGGCGAGAGGCCGAGCGCCCTGCGGTCCGTCACGACGACGGCCACGCTCTCGCCGACGCGCGCGGAGACGAGCGTCTCGCCTGGGCCGAAGCGGAGCTCGATCAGGTTGCCGCTGCCGCCGTCGAAGCCGATGGCGCGGCTGGAGGTGACGATCAGCGCCACCCGGTCGCCGAGCAGCGCGTCTTCGGCGAGCTGCTCCGAGCGCTGGTAGCGCGTCTCCTGCCACGCCGCGGACCCGACCGCGACGGCGAGAATGCGCTGGTCGGTGAGCACCAGGCCCACGCGCCCGCGCGAGCCGCTCCAGAGCACGCGCTCGCCGAGATGCAGCGCCACGCTCGCCTGTGCGCCGCGCGCGCCGTCGACCGCGATCAGCTCCCGCTCGAGCTGCAGGATCTCGAGCACGTCCGCGAGCGGCACCTCGCCGAGCGGCGGCGCGAGGATCTGGCCGCCCGCCCCGCCGGCGACTCCGAGCAGCAGGGTCAACGCCAGGATCGAGCGCCGCTTGCGCATGCACCCAGTGTATCGCGCGAAGCGCGCCGAAGAGATTTCGCGCGCCCCCGCTACTTCCGCACGAAGAAGTCGAAGATCGCCGCGCGCACGCGCGGCGTGCGGTCGTGGCGGAATTCGAAGGCGTCCGCCGACTCCCCGACGGTGCGCACGCCCTTCACGCCGAGCCAGCGCAACGGCTCCGGCTCCCAGCGCGGCCAGCTCGTGCCCGCCCAGGGCAGGCGCGCGCATTCGGTGTCGCGCTCAAGGATCAGATCGGCGAGCGTGCGCGCCGCCAGATTGGTCGCCCCCACCCCCTCGCCCACGTAGCCCCCCGCCCAGGCGAAGCCGCGGCCACGATCCACCCCGACGCCGGGGCGCCAGTTGCGCGGCACCGCCAGCGGACCGCCCCAGCGATGCGTGATGCGCACGTCCGCGAGCACGGGGAAGATCGAGAGCAGCGACTCGTGCACGCGCCTGAAGAGGGGATCGTCGGCCGGGAAGCGATCGCGGATCGCCGAGCCGTAGTAGTAGAGACCGCGACCTCCGAAGGCGATGCGGCCGTCCACCGTGCGCTGCCCGTAGGTAACGGTGCGCCGCGAGTCGGCAAAGGTCTCGCGCTCTTCGAGGCCGATCTCCTTCCACAGGGCCTCGGAGAGGGGCTCGGTGGCGATCATCTGCGAGTGCAGCGGGATCAGGGTGCGCTTCTCTCCGGGCAGGCGCGGCGTGTAGCCTTCGACGGCCCGCACCACCACGTCGGCGCGCAGCGCGCCGCCCGGCGTGACGGCGCGGCGCGCTTCGATGCGCAGCACGGGCGAGCGCTCGTACAGCGCGACGCCCTTGCGCTCGACCGCCGCCGCCAGTCCGCGGGCCAGGCGGGCGGGATGGATGGCGGCGCAGTGGGGGCTGTACAGCGCGCCGCGGCACCCGGGAACGCGCGCGCGCCGCGCGATCTCCTCGCGCTCGAGCCAGCGCCAGACGTCGTCACCGAAGCCGAGCTCCCGATAGAAGCGCATCGACTCCTCGAGATCCGCGAGCTGCGGCCCCGACGTCGCGAGGCGCAGGTAGCCGCCCTTCTTGTAGTGGCACTCGATCCCCTCGCGCGCGGCCACGCGCCCCACCTCGTCGACGGTGTCGAACATGGCGCGCTGCAGCGCGAGCGCCTGCGGCCGCTCGCGCGTATCGGCCAGCTGGCCGTCGAGACCGGCGAGGAAGCCCTCGCACCAGCCGCCGTTGCGCCCCGACGCGCCATAGCCCGCAACCTGCGCCTCGAGCACGGCGACGCGCAGATCCGGCTGCAGCGTCTTCAGGTAATAGGCGGTCCAGAGGCCGGTGTAGCCCGCGCCCACGATGGCGACGTCCACCTGCTCGTCGCGCTCGAGAGGCGCGCGGGGCTCGATCGGATCCGGAAGCGTCTCGTGCCAGAAGCTGATGGTGCGGTAGTCCTCGGTCGGCATGGGCCCCTCGC
>Ga0224512_10002066_pt1 | contig 18690 bp, 20 predicted proteins | sample SF_May12_sed_USG_4_FD_169103 | JGI IMG/M metagenome (GOLD analysis project Ga0224512, IMG submission 169103) | Sediment microbial communities from San Francisco Bay, California, United States - SF_May12_sed_USGS_13 | ecosystem: Environmental > Aquatic > Marine > Sediment | place: USA... | reverse complement strand
ATTGATACTTCACATATATCTCTCTCCGGTCTCTTTTTTTCCATACGAATATCACTTCAATAGACCAATACGGTCTTTTTGATCCAACTCAAGACGGAATTTAGCCCAGTGTGTATAGTCATGCGTTGACACGTGGGAGGGAATATATGGATATACACCTCAACCGTGGACGTGCTTTTTCTCCTCTATTTCGCTCGTACGCAACGGGCATATTGTTTCTGCGCCACCAACTCAAGCACCGTACCATGAATCGCGTGCGGATCACGTGGCGAATCCTGCTGCTAACCCTGTTGTTGCTCTTCCCCTCTTCCGCACTCCAGGCCCAGCAGTTCGGCGAGTCGGTTATCCGGCGCGGGCCGGTGAACGAGGACATATATCTCGCCGGTGGCACCGTCAACCTTTCCATCATGGCAGAAGGAGACGTTGTCGTTGCCGGCGGCAACATCACCATTGGCGATGAAATCAAAGGCGATGTCCTGTTGGCTGGCGGTTCGGTGACAATCCGCGGCAAGATGCACGATGATGTCCGCGCCGCAGGCGGATCGTTGACGCTCGACGCCGAGGTTGGTGACGATGCCCTGCTCGCCGGCGGCAACGTGACGCTCACGCCGTCAACCCGTGTCGCTGGGCGTGCTTGGCTCGCCGGCGGCCGAGTCGATGTCGCAGGATTTATTGGCAAGGAACTCAAAGCCGCAGGGGGTCGTATCGTGGTCACCGGTGAGGTAAAGGGCGACGCCCTGCTCGTGGGCGAGAACATCGAGCTTCAACCCGGGGCCGTGATCCACGGCAACCTGCGCTACATGAGCCCTAAAACAGCAATCATCGACAAAGCCGCGAAGATCAGTGGCACAATCACATACCTGCCCTACCCGGAGCATGAGCGTGGCGTTGCCAGTGCGGCGGCGGCCGGCATCGGCTTTCTCATCAGCCTCATGGTCACTGGCACGGTATTGTTGTTGCTGTTCCCGCGCTTTGCCACGGCCGTCACGGGCCGGATCGTGCAGTCGCCGTGGATATCGCTGGGCTTGGGGCTGGCGGTGTTGACGGCGACCCCATTGGTCATCATCTTGCTTTTTACGAGCCTCGTCGGCTTGTGGCTGGGACTTATCTTGCTCGCCGCCTACCTGATCGCATTGCTGGGCGGATATCTGGGTGGCGCGCTCGCCGTTGGCGAAATTGTGCTTAAGCGAAAGCGCCGCAAGACTGAAATTACCCGCGGCTGGCGCGTGGCCGCACTCGTTATCACATTGGCCGTAGCCGGCATCCTGGGCCTGGTGCCGGTGTTAGGTGGCTTGATCATGTTCGCGCTACTGCTCTTCGGACTCGGCGGCCTGTCTTGGCAGGTTTATCGCACCATCGCTGCAAAGTGAGTCTTTGTTCCATAGCTCGCCACTCATCCTGATAAAGGACCGGAGCACCATGAGCATTTTGGATTTTGATATCCGCATGGAGTGTTATGCCGGCTACTGTGGTGAGCAGGAGCCACGACGCGTCTGGCTGGGCGAGCGTTCAATTGTGGTCGCGGAGGTTCTCGATCGTTGGCTTTCGCCCGAGCACCGCTATTTCAAGGTCCTATGCGACGCTACCGGCACCTACATTCTGCGGCACGACACACACGTTGACCACTGGGAGCTCACGTTGTTCGAGAGCCGACCAAATTAATTCCTTTCTCATGACTGATTTAGTTGGCTTTTTTGCCAATTCTCAATTACATCTTTCGCCGCCCTGAAAGCCTCGATGCCGGAAGGCACTCCGCAATAAACTGTTGACTGAAGAAGAACTTCCTGAATTTCTTCTACAGTACAACCGTTACGCAAAGCACCAAGAACATGAATCTTTAACTCTGTCGATGCCTTGAGAGCGGCCAGGGTGGCGATGTTGATTAAACTTCGTGTTCTCCTAGGGAGACCACCTCGTGTCCATATCTCGCCCCAACAATTTTCTGTAACCATGTCTTGCAATGGTCTTGTAAAATCAGTGGTGTTAGAAACAGCCTTATCGACATACTCATCGCCAAGTACCTTTCTTCTTACAGTCATACCTGCCTTATATTTATCGCTGCTCATTGTTGATACCTTCGCTTAGTTGGATAACAAAGATTAAACATCCCAGATTCTGTTAAATAAAGCGGCAAAATATTAATACATACTAAATTTCGGCATTATTTGCAGTGGTAATGTTATGTGAAACTACCGGCACTGTGACGCAAGCGTGGCGTTAGTACAATAGAGACCGCCACCAACCTTCAAGGGACCTCACCATGACAATCTCCATGTACAGGGCCTCCGTCCCGGTATTCATACACATGCTGAGCAATTTGTCGGCTATTCTCGACAAGGGCGCGGCCTATGCCGAATTGAAGAAAATTGATCCGGCTGTGCTCATCAACAGCCGGCTTTTCCCCGACATGTTTGCGCTTAATCGCCAGGTGCAGATAGCGACTGATGTCACCAAGGGCTGTGCGGCGCGGCTGGCCGGGCAGGAACCACCAAGTTACGCTGACACCGAGACGACTTTTCCCGAGCTCAAGGCGCGCATTGATAAAACCATCGCATTTCTGAAAACCTTCAAACCCGAGCAAATCGACAGCTCGGAAGAGAAAACAGTATCTCTCAGGGTAGGCGGCAAGCCGATGACGTTTCTGGGGCTCCCCTACCTGCAACACTATGTCTTGCCGAATCTCTATTTCCATACGACCACGGCCTACGGCATCTTGCGCCATAACGGCGTGGAGATCGGAAAGAAGGACTTTCTGGGGAAGTTCTAAAGGGAGCTGCGAATTAACGGGTCAGAGTGATTATATATCTATCGCTCCGACCCGTTTTACTTAAGACAGGCTTGTTTGAGACTATCGTCACCAATACGGAAGTATCGAAGAATCATGCTGCAATATATTTCGAATCCTATTCCGGGCACATTTATACTAGGCAACAGGTCACACTGCCGGGAGAGGTCCCACCCATGGCACAGGTGCAATTACGCTTCTACGAGGAGCTGAATGATTTCCTGCCGCTGCAGCGGCGTAAAATCACTTTCTCCCACGCACTCATGCGCCGCACCTCGGTCAAGGATCTGATCGAATCCTTTGGCGTGCCCCACACTGAAGTCGAGGTAATCCTGGCGAATGGCCAGTCGGTGGATTTCTCTTACATCGTCCAGGATGGTGACCGAATTAGTGTGTATCCGGTGTTCGAGAGCCTAGACATCAGCCCATTGATCCGGTTGCGGGACAAGCCGCTGCGCGACCCGTGCTTTGTCATAGACTCCAATCTCGGCCAGTTGGCGCGCTACCTGCGGCTCCTCGGCTTCGACGTAGTTTACCGCAATGATTTCACCGACAGGGAGGTGGCGCGAATCGCCAGCGAAGATAAACGTATCGTACTGACCCGTGACCGTGCCCTGCTGCAACACAGGATCATCACCCACGGTTATTTCGTCCGCTCCATCAGGCCGCGCGAACAGGTCCAGGAAATCCTCACGCGCCTTGACCTGTACAACACCCTGCGTCCGTTCACCCGCTGCCTGCGCTGCAATGGTGAGCTGGAGGATGTGGACAAAGATATGGTGTGGCACCAGCTGGAGCCGAAAACGAAGAAGTATTATGACCGGTTCCGTCGCTGCAAGACCTGCGGTCAGGCCTACTGGCGCGGCAGCCACTTCAATCGCATGGAAAAGCTGTGTGAGTACTTCAAAGCGCCCCAAAAAACAGTGAAAAAACTTAATGTCGTTGATAGTTGAAAAGTTGTTTTCCGACACCATTATTTTATATATGAGAGCAGAGGATTTTGGCGTTCGCGTAGAGTGTTATGCCGGCTACCGCGGGGAGCAGGAGCCACAACGTTTTTGGCTTGGTGAACGCGCGATCGTGGTCGCGGACGTTCTCGATCGCTGGCTCGCACCCGAGCATCGCTACTTCAAGGTACGTGGCGACGATGCTGGTACCTACATTCTGCGGCACGACGCGTGCACCGACACGTGGGAACTCACGTTATTCGACAGTCGGCCAATTTGATCCACCATCTTGCCTGGAACTGTCGGGCTGATTGAGCGGTTCCGCGTTCAGTGCCCGGCGAGATAACTTCAAGCGGAGCGCTTGAGATTCGCGGCGGTTTGGCCGAAGAGGATCTTCTTGCCCTCTTCCGTGACGGCTGACTGGTTCATCCACGGCTTGGCCTTCTCGTAAGCGCGGATGGTGCCGGGCCGGCTGGCGACGGCTTCATGCCACCGCTTGAGGTTAGGAAAGTCATTTAGGTTCTGTCCCTGCTTTTGCGGTACGACCCATGGATAAGCGGCGATGTCGGCAATGCTGTAATCATCTCCCGCCACGAAGGCATGATCCGCCAACTGATTGTCGAGCACGCCATAGAGCCGGTTCGTCTCATCGGTATAGCGCTTGATGGCATAGGGGATCTTTTCCGGTGCATAGAGCCCGAAATGATGGATCTGTCCGGCCATGGGCCCGAGCCCGCCAACTTGCCAGAACAACCACTCGATAACAGTGAGGCGGTTACGTGCATCGGCGGGGAGAAAGTGCCCTGTTTTCTCGGCGAGGTAAAGGAGAATAGCACCGGATTCGAATACCGAGACTGGAGCGCCGCCGTCGGCAGGGTCATGATCGATGATCGCCGGGATCTTGTTATTGGGACTTATCTTCAGAAACTCGGGCTTGAACTGATCTCCGGCATTAATGTTGATGGGCTTGATCTCATAAGGAAGGCCGGCCTCCTCCAGAAACATCGTAATTTTATGCCCATTGGGCGTCGGCCAATAATAGAGTTCGATCATGGATCATCTCATTTATAGTTGCTTCATGTGAACGATACTCCCGAACTGAATTCTGGCTGGAAAGCAGTTTCGAGAGTGGTGGTTGCCCCAGTGAACCTGGTGCTCGGCGCTCCCCTTTGCTATCTCGCCATCGTCGCCGGCGCGGCGAAAAGCGAGAGGCAATGAGGTGCACTACCAGAAATAATTTTTGCCGGCGGGTGCCTGGCTGTGCACGCCAGTACTCAGTATGCAATCCGCTCACCCCGCTGATTCCGGAGGCGAAGGTGGTTGCGCCAGTTTAGATGAATTTCACTTGCGCAGCTTGCTCAGCCAGTGCTCCATCTGCTTGCCAGCCGCTTCGCGGCCACCGAGGCCGAAGGAAAGTGCCACGGCTACCGCGACGGCACCGAAGGTAAGCGCGAATGCAACGTTGACAATGTCGTCAGCGATGCCCATCGCGCGCAAACCCATCGCGATCACCAGACCGAGGATGGCAATGCGGGCGACGCTCGCGAGCGACTTGCTCCCCTTGCCACCGGCACGGGTAATCGCTTTGTAGGCGAGGCTCGCGAGCCAGAAACCGATAAGCAGGACCACGGCGCCGAGCAGGATGTTGCCGCCAAAGCTGATAAAGATGGTAACGATGTCGCGCACCTGTGTGAACTGAAGTTGGTTCGCGGCTTCCACCGTGGCGAAGAGCATGGCAAAGAACATGATGAGCATGCCGACCAGGGCTGAAGGTTTGGGTGCTTTGCTGAACGCGTCACCTATCCCGATCTTCCCGGGCAGCGCATCAAGCCCCACACTGTTTAGCAGCCGCGCGACGAGCGACGAGGCGAACTTGGCGACATACCAAGTGACAACCAGGATCAGGCCGGCGGCCACCAATTGCGGGACGGCATCGAGAATCTGTGACAGCATGTTGGTCGCAGGCCGGGACACTGCTTCGATCTGCAGCGCATCGAGGGCGGCGATCAGCGTCGGGATGAAAACGAAGATGAACACCAAAGTTCCCACCACGCGAGAAATCTGAACCTGCTGCTCGAGACCTGCCTTGTGGCCGGCTTCGTCCGCGCCTGCCGCGGCCAGCAGGTTGACGACCAGGCCGCGCAGCACCTTCGCCACAAGCCAACCAACGAAACCGATGACCACGGCAGCAAAAACGTTGGGAAGCACGGCGAGCGACTTGTTGATCATGCTCTGTACCGGCGCGAGCAGTCCTTCGAGCGCGTAAGCGCCGAGAATCGCAGGGATGAAAAGCAAGATCACCAGCCAGAACAGCACATTGCCGACATTCTTGCTCATCGGCTCCATGCCCGCTTTCGCGCTTAGTTTTTCATCCATCGCCGTCTTTTCCAGCACGCGCGTAACCAGCGTGCGCAGCACCGTGGCGACAAGCCAGGCGACGAGTACCAGTATCGTGCCGGCTGCCAGCCTTGGCAGGTAGCCGAAGATCTGGGTCACCAGGACTTGGAACGGGTCAGAGACGAGCTCGAGATCGAGGGCATTCAGCACGCCGAGCACGGTCACCAGCAGGATCACCCAGAATACGCCGGCGGCGATGCCGGACTCGACGTTCATCTTCTGATCGGTGCTCTCTTGAATGCGCTGGTTCACTTTCAGCATCGCCAGCAGACGGATCAACGCGGCGCGGGCAGCGACCGCTATCACCCAGCCGACAATCAGAATCGCCAAGGCGCCCAGGATGTTGGGCAAATGCGCTCCGAGGGAATTGGACAATGATGTACCAAGTGCTGAGAAGTCCATGGTGCCTCCATTATTAACGATTTATATATCTGACCAATTATAAAGCACTCAGTATTTGATCTAAACGAATATATTAGGGATTAAGAGGAATCTTCAATATGCGCGCGATGGAGCCGTTTTCGGTCCATGAAATCTCTTCCATCGGGGATGTGCGCGAATGCTGCTTTCAGTAAATCGAATATCTGCCCAGACTCTTATTCAATTCTCGATTTCTTGAGTTGAATGATCTGACGCCGCTGTTTCTTGCTGGGACGCCCGTCGGTAATAATGGCATGCTGCCGCTCGGCGGCAAGGCGAGTGGCCAAGGCTTTGCGCGCCGCTTGGCTCGACTCGCTTTCTTCATAAAGCAACGCGGCTTGCGGTGCCGGGCCGCGTTGCGCGGACACGACCCGCACGCGTATTGCGTATTCATAGGGACCGATAGAGAGATGCAAGACATCGTTGACCTGCAGCACTTTGGCTGCCTTCACGCGATCGCCATTGAGCTTGACCTTACCGCCCGCCACCGCTGCCGCAGCCAAGGCCCGAGTTTTGAAGAACCTCGCCGCCCAAAGCCATTTGTCGATGCGAATGCCTTGCGTTGCTGTCGCTACCATTTCCGCTTTTCTCATGACTATGTTATCGAGAACTGTGATCTGACTCCAATTTTGCAATTTGTTAATATCGTCCATATATGAAGACCGATCTGTTAGACGCCATCGACGCCGCGCTTACCGGCGATTGGCAACGCGCGCACAAGATCGTGCAGCGGCACGAAGACGATCCGCTCGCGTGCTGGATTCACGCTGTGCTGCATAAGATCGAGGGCGATGCGAGTAACAGTCGCTATTGGTATACGCAGACGACGCATGCGTATGATGAATTTGCCGACGCCCAGCGGGAGTTGGCGGCCATTAAACATGAGTTAGAGAACGGGGGGAAAACCGGGAAAGTGTCCTGACCCCTTTAATCGGGAGGCATGTGGCGCTGGCTCAGCGCCAGCGTGGGCGCGTGTGACAGTTCCGCGTTGAGATAGAATGTCCCGATTGAAAATCAATCGTAGTTGACCCATCGAATTAAGGAGATCGCTCATGACCCATGCTGTTCGCATTCACCGTACCGGGGGGCCCGAGGTTTTGCAGTGGGAGTTCGTCGACGTCGGCAAACCCGGCCCCGGGGAGGTGCGACTGCGCCAGACCGCCTGCGGCCTGAACTATATCGATATCTACATGCGCGCTGGCATTTACCCGGTAGCCGCCCTGCCCGCCATTTTGGGAATGGAGGCTGCCGGCGTCGTCGAAGAGCTGGGCGCGAGCGTCACGGAACTCGCGCGAGGCGATCGTGTGGCCTACCCCATGGTGGCCGGCGGCTACGCGCAAGAAAGGATCATCGATGCCCAGCGTCTCGTCAAAATACCGGATTCCATAGACGACAAGACCGCGGCTACGATGATGCTGAAAGGGCTGACCGCCCATTACCTGCTGTTTCGCACCTATCCGGTTAAAGCGGGCGACACCATACTGGTATATGCGGCCTCCGGTGGCGTGGGGCTAATGCTATGCCAGTGGGCCAAACATCTCGGCGCCACCGTCATTGGCTGCGTGGGTTCCAAGGAAAAGGCCAAGGTCGCCATGGCCAACGGCTGCGATCACCCGGTTTTATATCGCGAGGAGAATATCGCCGAGCGGGTACGCGAGCTTACCCATGGCGAGGGGGTGCCGGTGGTCTACGATGGCATGGGCCAGCAGACCTTCGCGGCGTCTCTTGATTGCCTGCGCCCGTTCGGTGTCCTGGTGACCTACGGCAACATCACCGGCCAGGTGGAACCCTTCAGCCCGAAGATACTCGCCCCGAAGGGTTCGCTCTACGTCACGCGCCCGACGCTCGCAACCCACGTCGCGACACGCGAGCTGCTGGCCGAGGGCGCCAAACGTCTGATCGACGTCGTGAGCAAAGGCATCGTGAGAAATAACATTAATCAAAGCTATGCCCTAAAAGACACCGCCCAGGCACATCGCGATATCGAGGCACGCAAGACAACCGGCTCAACGGTATTAATACCTTAGAAGATCAGCGACCAAATAAGTTATGCTTTATTCGGAAGCTGCTGTTCACGAATGGTCATTTCGGCCAAGTCCGGTCACGCAACCTAGCCTCGTAATCTCCACAAATAACAAACCCGCCGAAGCGGGTCTGTTATGCCTCGTCCTTTGAGCTAAGTCCGCAGGAGTGCACTCAGAGTTCAGCGCGAACTGTTACCATCGAATGCATTCCGGCCGCTGCGTGGGAGGATTTATTACATCCGAATTTGTAGGTGCCTTCTTTAGTAGGCGTGAAGGTCCACTCCAACATCTCACCCGGTTGCAACGGAATTCCCTTGGCGAGACTGGAGCTCGCATCCGAATAACTTATTCTTGGTGACACCTTCATCAATTCCGTGGTGCGTGAGCTTGCCGCAAGCTCAGGAGCTGCCACGACATGCTTGTGATTGCTCGGATTGCTGATCACGAACTTATAGAGCACCCCCTCCTTCAGCGTCAGTTCAGGTGGGTGAAACAACAGGTCATTATTTACCGTGCCCGAATTAATGAAAATGGGTTCAGGAGATACTTCACTAGCGTGTGCGAAAGGAACACTCAGCACGCCGATGACGAAAGGCACAATCATGATTAACTTTGTGAGCAGTGTTTTCATTTCCGTTCTCCTTTAGCGAGAGAAGATGGATAATTTGGACGGAGCCCGTGAAACTCGTGTACCAGTACTGGGAGTGATGCCGGTGTGGCGCCCTTTCCGCCCTTACCTCGCCACAAAGTAACTTTTCCTCGCCTAATAAAAAAAACATATAAAACATATCTGAGAAATTATCCCTGATAATAATCAATATACTTATTTAAAATTTTTTTATGAGGCGTGTCTTATATTCTGTGAGCAAGTAAATCAAATACTTTTGTAAAAGAAAGCGAGATGGGGTTTTCTTTATTGCTTCGTAAAGCGCCATCTGGTGCGATGATTCAGACTGATGATTCCACATTACTTGCAGAGAAAACACGCAATGTCCATCAAACAAGAATGCGCTACAGCAACGTTGGCTATATCGCTTGGAACATGAATCGCCTGATCGGGCTGCGCACCACGCAAAATAAGTGGGTTGATAAATGCTATGTGGGGTGCACCTTAATCCCTGGTAAAAGAGGGAAACAAAAAATAGATTAATTAATTATTTTTATAACGCTTACCTATATAATTTTTATATAGAGGTCGCCACCACACTCAAGCGCCGATAACATGTCCGTGGCCTGAACCTTTACCATGGCAATTATCTGTTCCAGGGTAAACCGTTGATTCACGGCTCCGGGCGATACAATATAGCGTATTAGCAGTAAGGTTTTTCTCAAAAATGGCCAGAAATGTCATGAGTCAGCCGATACGGGTTCTTCTCGCAAAAGTTGGTCTTGATGGTCACGACCGGGGCGTAAAAATTGTCGCACGGACGCTTCGTGATAATGGCATGGATGTCATTTATACCGGGCTTCACCGCTCGCCCGAGGAAGTCGTGACGGCGGCGATTCAAGAGGACGTCGATATTCTTGGGGTAAGTGTCTTGTCGGGCGTTCAACTGACGATCTTCCCGAAAATTTTCCATTTACTCAAAGAAAACGCCGCAGACGATATCATCGTGGTCGCCGGTGGTGTCATGCCGGATGAAGATGCCATCGCACTCAGGAAGATGGGCGTGCGCGAGGTCTTGCTGCAGGATACTCCACCGCGCGCCATCGTCGAAACCCTTTGCCGCGTGGTCGCCGAACGCGGACCGCGCTAGACGACCGGGAACCAACCTTGGAATCCTGGAGCTTTCCCCCGAAGTACGACGAATTGTATTTTCCGCCCGCGAACAGTCGCTACTGGTTTCCCCAGCGCGAGACCATGCCGACAGCTGAGCGCGATGTGCTTATCCTCGAACGCCTCAAAGTAGTGTGCGACTACGCCTATACCCACGCGCCTTTCTATCAACGCAAGTGGGACGATGCGGGCTTCCACCCCGATCATTTGAAAACGCTCCAGGACTTCGAAGATAAAGTCCCGGTCATTCAGAAAAAGGATTTGCGTGAGGCCCAAGCACGCACGCCGCCCTTCGGGGATTATCTGTGCATACCCGAAAGCGAAATCTTCCATATACATGGAACCAGCGGCACGACCGGTCGCCCGACGGCATTCGCCATCAGCCGCGACGATTGGCGCGCCATTGCCAATGCCCATGCCCGGATCATGTGGGCAATGGGCATGCGCCCCGGCGATACCATCTGCATCGCCGCGATCTTCAGCCTTTACATGGGCAGCTGGGGAGCGCTCGCCGGTGCCGAACGACTTGGTGCAAAATGCTTTCCCTTCGGCGCTGGTGCGCACGGCATGACTGCGCGTGCCGCGCAATGGCTCGCGCTGCTCAAGCCGAGCGGGTTCTATGGCACGCCCACGTATGCCATGCATCTTGCACAAACCGCCATCGACGAGGGTCTGAATCCGCGCGAATTCGGTCTGCGGCATATGTTGTTCTCAGGCGAACCGGGCGCATCAATCCCGGCTGTGCGCGACAAGATAGAGGAATTGTATGGTGCAAAAGTTTTTGATTCCGGCTCGATGGCCGAGATGACACCGTGGATGAATGTCGCCGGTAGCGCCGAAACCGCGGGGATGTTGTGCTGGCAAGACGTGGTCTACACCGAAGTCTGCGATCCCAAGTCCTTCCACCGTGTGCCCTACGGCCAACGCGGGACGCCTGTCTATACGCATCTTGAACGACTTTCGCAACCGATGATCCGTCTGGCCTCGGGCGATCTTAGCCTCTGGGTGAATGAACCTAATCCCTGCGGCCGGACCTACCCGCGTTTGCCACAAGGCATATTCGGACGCATCGATGACATGTTTACCATCCGCGGCGAAAACGTCTATCCGAGCGAAATTGACGCGGCGCTCAACGAGCTTTCTGGCTACGGTGGCGAACATCGCATCGTGATCACGCGCGAGTCGGCCATGGACGAATTGCTGTTGCGTGTCGAGTCCGATACCGCCACGTTCACCCAGGGCGCCGACGCGTTAGCGCGATTTCGCGCCCAGGTCGCCGCCAAGGTCCAGAAGGTGTTGGGATTGCGCGCGGTGATCGAGCTGGTGGAACCGGGATCAATTCCGCGCACCGATTTCAAGGCCCGGCGTGTCATTGACGATCGCGAAGTTTTCCGCGACCTCTACAAAAAGCTTGAGGATGTCAGTCGCTGATGGCGAATTACATCCCCTCAACGAAGCTGGTCGAGCGGGTATGCGCCGGCGATATGCGCGCCGTCAGCCGCCTCATTTCGCGCGCTGAAGCCGGTGTGGCGGAAGTCCGCAGCGCCCTGGCGGAAATCTATCGCGCTACCGGACGTGCGCATGTCGTCGGCATCACCGGTGTCCCCGGCAGTGGCAAGTCAACGCTGGTGGGCAAAGTCGTGCAGCGTCTGCGGGCCGATGGCCGCAAGATCGGCATCGTTGCCGTCGATCCCTCAAGTCCCTATTCCGGCGGCGCTATTCTCGGTGACCGTGTGCGCATGTCCGAGATCGGCACCGATCCCGGTGTGTTCATCCGGAGCATGGCCACACACGGTGCCATCGGTGGCATGGCGCGTGCCGCCATGGACGCGGTCGATATTCTCGATGTGGCTGGCTACGATACGATCATCATCGAGACCGTGGGGGTTGGTCAGGATGAGGTTGAAATCGCGCGCGCCTCGCACACCACGATTGTGGTATCGGCACCCGGCCTCGGCGATGAGATACAGGCAATCAAGGCGGGAATGCTGGAGATCGCCGACATTCATGTTGTGTCCAAGTGCGATCGAAGCGATGCTGCCCGTACGCTCACGGATCTCAAATCCATGCTTGTCCTCGGTGCCCTGGGATCCGGAGATGACTGGCGAGTTCCGGTCATCGGGACCAGCGCCATATCAGGTGAAGGGTTGGACGAACTCATCGACGCGATCACGCGTCACAGACGTGTCGCCTTCGAAACCGAATTGGGGCAACGGCGGCGGCGCAGCGTGGCTGAATTCCGGCTACTCAAAACTGCCGAGGCATTGCTGGCGGAGCGCTTCGTCAAGGCACGGTCCGACCGTACTGCCGAGTATACCGAGCAGTTGCTTGCCCGGACCGGCGACCCCTATGCGCTTGCATGCGCCTTGATCGATCATTCGTTAAAAACTGAGCAGGGATCCACCGATGACGAAAACACTTGACCCTTCGCTGCTCGCCCAGCTTCGCCGTGAGGTCAAGGACTGGGAAGAGAAAGAAGTAGCGGCCTTCCTGAAGAAACAGGCCGAGCGCAAGTCGCCATTCTTTACGACCGGCGATATTCCTGTTAAGCGCGTCTATACCGCGGCGGACATCGCGCACGTCCCGATCGAGGATGTCGGCCTGCCTGGGCGCTATCCGTTTACCCGCGGGCCCTACCCCACCATGTATCGCAGCCGGCTGTGGACCATGCGTCAAATCGCCGGTTTTGGGACCGGCGAGGACACCAACCGGCGTTTCAAGTTTCTAATTGAACAAGGCCAAACCGGGCTTTCGACCGATTTCGACATGCCCACTCTGATGGGCTACGACTCCGACCATCCGATGAGCGATGGTGAGGTCGGTCGTGAGGGCGTGGCGGTCGACACGTTGGCTGATATGGAAGCGCTCTTTAATGGCATCGATCTCGAGAATGTGTCGGTCTCGATGACCATCAACCCGACGGCGTGGATTCTGCTCGCGATGTATGTCGTGCTCGGCGAAAAGCGCGGCAACGACCTCAACAAGCTGTCGGGGACCATACAGGCGGACATCCTTAAAGAATACATGGCGCAAAAGGAATATATCTTCCCGATCGCGCCCTCGGTGCGCATCGTCCGCGACTGCATCACCTACTGCGCCAAACACCTGAAGCGCTACAACCCCATCAACATCTCGGGCTATCACATTTCCGAGGCCGGGGCCTCACCGCTTCAGGAAGCCGCGTTCACGCTCGCGAATCTTATTGTTTATGTCGAGGAAGCGGTCAAAACCGGCATGCCCGTCGACGAATTCGCGCCGCGACTGGCTTTTTATTTTATCTCGCAATCGGACTTCTTTGAGGAAATTGCCAAGTTTCGTGCTGCTAGGCGTTGCTATGCCAAAATCATGAAAGATCGCTTTGGCGCTCAGAATCCGGAATCGATGCGCCTGCGCTTTCACTGCCAGACGGCGGCGGCCACGCTGACCAAGCCGCAATACAAGATCAACATAGTCCGCACCGGGATACAGGCCCTGGCGGCGGTGCTTGGGGGTTGTCAGTCGCTGCACACCAATGGCTATGACGAGGCCTTCGCGATTCCCACGGAAGACGCGATGCGTATGGCGCTGCGAACCCAGCAGATTATTGCCGACGAGACGAACGTCACGAATGTGATCGATCCGCTCGGCGGTTCTTACTATATAGAGTGGCTAACGGCCGAATACGAAAAAAGAATCTTCGAGATATTAAAGGAAGTCGACGAGCGTGGAGGCACGATCAAACTGATCGAAGAAGGCTGGTTCCAGAAGCAGATCGCTGACTTTGCCTACTCGACGGCGCTGCGTAAGGAGTCGGGCGAAAAACCTGTCATCGGCGTCAACAAGTATGTCGAGCGCGAAGAGCATGTCGACATTGAAATGCATCCCTACGATCCGACGACTGCCGATCGCCAGATCGCGCGCACCCAGCGCGTGCGCCGCGAACGTGACAATCGAAAGGTGCAGGCCCTGCTGGAAAAGCTCGTTCACGTCGCCAATAGTGACACGCAGAACATCATGCCGATCACCATTGAACTCGTCCGTGAGGGCGCGACCATGGGTGACATCGTCGAGAAGCTTAAAACGGTATGGGGCACTTACCGCGAGATCCCGGTTTTCTGATAAGCCTTGTCGGTCACTGTATCCTGAAACCAGGCGTTCAATGCCCTGCGTCAGCCGTGCTCGTTTATGGGCTTCGGCTGCTCGGGAGGTTAGGCAACATCGCTATTACGCTCGGCGGGTTTTGTAACCCGTAACCATCCCTTTAATGAGATTTTCCCTGTCTATCGCGCTTGAGATCAGGACGCCGACCACGTGCAGGAACACGAGAAAGAGCGTGAGATTCGAAAGCGCTTCGTGGATATCCCCCCAGAATTCTTCTCCCACCGCCTTGCTCTTCTTCGTCCCGCGCTCGCTTCGGTGCTCTTTCCCGTCGTCGTTTGCCATTGCCGATGAAACGAGCCGGGTCTCAGCCTGAGCGAGTGGCCCGTAGCCCTGCTTGCCATATACCTCCAAGCCGCTCCAGGACGCGCCGATCAAAGATACCAGTAGGGCAAATATCATCCACGCGCCGAGCGGATTGTGACCGAGGTAGTGATACGGTTTGAACGATATAATAGATTTGACGTATTGCCAGGTCGCTGCGGGGCCATAGTTGAAATCTGCAAATCTGGCATGCTTCGTCCCGATAAATCCCCATACGATGCGAAATGCCACGAGCGCCAACACTCCATATCCAGCGTAGACATGAAGCAGGCTTTCGTCGTCTCCACTTAAATATGCGACGAAGAACAAGGCGACCAAGGACCAATGAAAAACTCGAACTGCAATATCCCAGACTTTGATCCTTACTTCTTCAGCCATGGCAATTCTTCCTGGTGGGTCTAATTAGAAGTAGACGACCTTATTGACGCATTATAAAACGGCATAATACTGGATATCAGTGCAGCATAATCTTCATACATGAACGGCTGATTTGAGTCGATACCTGACATTCACCAATGACTGCTATCAGCCAGAAGCAGACATTCAAGAAGTTGAAAATATTCAGGCTAAGGGCGTGTATTTATGGGCACAGCCGCAGGGCAACATTCACTGTACGGAACGATACCGGCGCGACGCTCATACCAACCTTGAGACTGGTTGACTACTCGCACAGCCACCAGCATTACTGGAACCTCGATCAACACGCCCACTACAGTGGCTAAGGCGGCGCCAGATTCGAATCCAAATAATGCAATAGCTGTGGCCACGGCCAGTTCAAAGAAGTTACTGGCACCAATCAATGCGGACGGTCCTGCAACGCAATGCGGGGAACGCATCAGACGATTTAGCAAATAAGCCAATCCTGAATTGAAAAAGACCTGAATCAGGATTGGCACTGCCAGCAACGCAATAATCAATGGCTCGGCAATTATCTGTTTTCCCTGAAAACCAAAGAGCAATATCAGCGTTGCTAACAACGCGCCAAGAGACATCGGACCGAGGCGAGCAATAACCTGATTTAATTGCGCCTGACCATTATCGCGATTCAATAGATTCCTGCGCCACAGACTTGCGATGATTAGAGGTATAACGATGTAAAGAACTACTGACAGAAGCAGTGTGTCCCAAGGCACAATGATCGCGGACAATCCCAGCAGCAATGCAACGATAGGCGCAAAAGCAAACACCATAATTACGTCGTTTAAGGCTACCTGCGACAGTGTGAAGTGGGGCTCGCCCCGCATCAGGTTGCTCCAAACGAATACCATCGCGGTGCACGGCGCTGCGGCCAGTATCACTAGCCCGGCGATGTAAGAATCGATTTGTTCGACAGGAAGGTAGTCGCGAAAAAGATAGCCGATAAACAGCCAGCCGAGCAGCGCCATGGAAAATGGCTTAACTCCCCAGTTAACGAATAAGGTGACTCCAACACCTCGCCAGTGTTGCCTGACTCCTCTAAGTTGCTTCAGATCGATCTTGATTAGCATCGGAATGATCATCAGCCAGACAAGCACGGCAACTGGCAGGTTGATGTGGGCCATTTCGATGCGGCCTACGAACTGAAATACGTTCGGGAACAGTTGTCCAAGCCCGATGCCAACGACAATGCATAGTGCGACCCATACGGTGAGATAGCGTGAAAAGACACCCATTTCACCGCTGCCCTTATTGTTATCACTCATTGTTTTCCGCCCCGCTCTCTTTTTCTAACAGTTTGATCAAATCCTCAACTCGTCGGCGGATGTCATCGCGGCTTGCCCTGAATACCGCCATTATTTCGTCCTCTGAGCCCGTTGCTTTGGCCGGGTCATCGAGCGGCCAATGTTCTTTCCGTGTTCCTGCCGGTATAACTGGACAGTTTTTGTCAGCGTGGCCACAAACGGTAACCACGAAATCGGCTGAGGTCAGCATCTCATCAGTCAGCTTGGTGGACTCCTGCCGGGAAATGTCCACACCTGCTTCTCGCATTACTTCGATAGCGCGGGGGTTTTTCCCGTGAGATTCAATACCGGCGGATTGTGCCTCGACCCATTTTCCACCGAGTTGATGGGCCCAGCCCTCCGCCATCTGTGAGCGACAGGAGTTGCCAGTGCATAAAAACAATACGTTCATTAGGATTCTTCAGGATTTTTCTATTATACGGTCAACCATAAGCGATCATTCAACTTCTACACTTGTCTTGCCGTACTTAAATGTCTGATATGGGTCGGATGCTGACAGTTGGGTAATTTGTAAATTCAGACCTTCGCCCATGAATGCAAACGGCGACCCGAAGGCCGCCGCAATGTTGGGGAGCGAATGACTAAGGCCGAGAGGGAAAGAGTCCAGTTAATGCGATGCACGCCCTCAGAACCAGATATGGAGGCCTGTTCTCGTGGGCTTGATTAGCGCCGGTGGAAGCAATGGCCGAGGCATCAAGTTGGGTCGATGCAACCACAGGGGCATCGTATATCTTCTGTCCACTGCCCAGTATGCTGCCATTAGCTTTTTTATCAGAACGGTCTTCGCTGGCATTTACTGAATGGCTGTGCGCTGGCATCTGGTTTGTTGTTAGTGTGATTTGTTCATGGCCGCCCCTTTGGCCCAAGGTGTAGGGAGGCAGGCCAGTGCCAAAGCCAGGGCCAACATGCAGTATTGTCCTCCCGCGAAGGTCAGGAAGTCCGAAAGTAGTTCTCCCATCACCTCCATAGGTTGTGCCAAGTAATGAGAATAACGCGGTGTTCTCAGATATAGGTAGTAATTGTCCATCAGCATTGGCCCAGCCCCTGGGGCAAAAAGTGTAGGCAACCCACATGATTTCCCCGATATAAGGCTCACTGGCCGCTTGTGTGGGTGGCATTGCGAGTGAAAACGCAAATGCAGTAGCGATGATTCCGATTCTTATCTTATTCATGCCTATCCTCTTTTCAAAGTTGAGCGCTGTGATGGGAGGCGACTACGGAATACATCGCGGGAGGATTAAGCGTGGGCTGGGCTGAGTGACAACGAAGCTTTACTTTTCACGCAATGACAAGGTTTTACGTGTACTGGCTTCGCTTCTCAGCCCACCCACTTGAGATGGCGCGCCTCTCACAGTTGAGAGGTATTTATTAGAGTTACGCTCCATCGTCCTCGGGATTGAGGGCAAAATCAGGTTACACCGATGCGTTAGAATTTCAACGCAGCGAAATAGTAATTTATAGATTTAGTCAATTATCTGGAAGTGGGAAATGTTTCTGCCGTGCGGAGGATCTGAAGTCACACCGGTGTCGGAACGCATATGGAGTTAATCAGACTATTCTAATAATCGAGCCCGGGCTTTTATATTCCATGAATCGGCTAAAGGCCTAAACAGCTCCCGAGGCGCGCTGCGCTGCGAGATCTTGCTCGATGAGTTTCTTAAGCCGTTCCCGGCAATCGGTGGCCTTGCACTTCTTGGCATGCCGGCAGTCGAGCCGCAGGTCATGCACCACATCGTCCTGCACATCCAGCATGCAAACCAAGGCAATCTCTTCCCTTTCACGTTTCGATTTCGCCTGTTGCAGCAACGTAACCGTATCGCACCCTTCGATAAAGCGTTTTCGGGCAAACGTGGCAATATGCTCAAAGTCATAATGGCCCAAACAACGGGGATTGGTGCATGCCTGGGAGTTGTTTTCCGCTGTCATCATCATATGGCACTCCCTTTTCGGAAAGATTGATGCCTGGGCAAAGCTAACTCTGGTCTTCTGAGCCGGGAATGATGTAAATCAATTCTTTTTAACCGGCGTATTCCAGTTTGCTTGTTCTCTAAACCCTCTGTCTCCTTTAATTAGATCACCTTACCGAAGCGGTTTGGATTGAAGACCCAGTGACGGAGGAGCTTACGCACATATCACCAATTCTGGCCGCAATTGGTAA
>Ga0224512_10002065_pt1 | contig 18693 bp, 26 predicted proteins | sample SF_May12_sed_USG_4_FD_169103 | JGI IMG/M metagenome (GOLD analysis project Ga0224512, IMG submission 169103) | Sediment microbial communities from San Francisco Bay, California, United States - SF_May12_sed_USGS_13 | ecosystem: Environmental > Aquatic > Marine > Sediment | place: USA... | reverse complement strand
GACTATGCGCGATGAATCATTTTCAATTCATCAAGTGGACAATAACATATACACGACTTGTACGATGATTTCATTTTTAATCATGCTAGCGAAAGCTATGCACGACTATGAAATTAGTGATATTTACTCATGTGAAAGTAATATTTTTTGTAGTATTGAGTTGCATGATGGTGCTAGTTCAAGGTCCGATACTTTCTAAATCTTCTAAAAAATTATCTAAGAAAAAATTAGTTATTATAGGAAGTTTCATTTTAAGCACGAATTTTGTTTTATTTGTTTCACACGATGTTGTTTTACTTTATGCCGCAGCCATTTTGTTTGCAGTAAGCAATGGTTTGATGTGGCCTTCAGTATTGTCCATTTTGTCAAAATGTGCGGGAAATGATCCTCAGGATGCGGTGCAAGGAATTGCAAGTAGTTTTGGAATCTTGGCAAGCATAATCGGTTTGATATCTGGAGGCATTTTGTATGAATTTTTTGAAGAAAGTATGTTTCTTATCGGCGCTGGAATTATTTTTCTAGCTTTTATCATGTCTTTCAAAATTTTAAAATTAGAATACTCGTAAAAATATTTCAATTATCTTTAGGATCAAATTGCTGACCCACATTTCCTATTTTATTTTTTCTGCGCATCTGTTTTCTAGGATTGTAAAAGAATTGTATCCTCAATGTCTTCAAACCATGATCCATTCCCCAGATCACTATGCTAAACAATATGGAAATCCAAATAACCGACCTGAGTTTTTCTACACTGTAAAGTGCAAACAATGACAAAATAGGAATGAATATGTAAATTGTTTTCACAGTTAGATTTGCTGGATTTTTTTCGCCATTAGTAAATTTCAGCGTTTTTCATCAGAATGACTCTTTGATTGCTTTGTCATTTCTCTTTGGAATCTATAACTGGAGCGTAATTGTTGCAGGTACATTTAGTGCAGGAAATATTTGATTTCAGTTTTCCACTTGGCATTGATGTACCAGCCAGAAAATCCCCGTCTCCAAAACGATCAAGTACCAAATGATGATCCTCTTTTGAATGTGCGCAATTTGTACAATCTGTGCTAGATGTTATATCATCATCAGTCATATTTTTAAATCATCAAATATTGCTAAATTACTTTCTAATTCAGTTGTCATTGTATTTCTTTCCACCCGAAACCACTATCATATTTTTTCATACCACATTTAGTACAACATATAATTGCTGGAGAACCATCTGTCTTCCATTCGTGATGACATTGTTTTTCAGTTGTCATTTGTCTATTATCCTAACCATGAATTTGTTACAGAGAGGGCATTGCATGTAAGTGCTTAAATTCATAGTAGTTATTTGCATATCGTAACTTTTACAATTCCATCTTGGCATATATTATAATCCCACCCGTCAGATATTTCACTTTCTTTATTATCGGTCAATTGCCCATATCCTTGTTATTTTTATATCTACAGTTAGGTGTCTTGATCTAATCTTAGACCCTTGTATCGATTTCTTATTGTAACTTCAGTCACATTTGCAGCTTCTGCAATATCACGTTGAGTCATATCTTCACCGTTTTTTACACATGACATGTATAGTGCAGCAGCAGCAAGTCCCATTGGATCCTTACCAGCTGATTCTTTACGTTCCTGAGCTACTTTAAGTATTTTAGTTGCATGACGTTTTGTCTTTTCTGTAATTCCAAGTTTGCTTGCAATTCTTGCAACACATTGGATTGAATTAACAACTGGCATTTTTAATTCTAATTCCTGATGCAATATTCTATAACATCTTGAAATGTCTTTTTTCTTAATATTACCTGCATCTGCAACATCTTTTAGTGTCCTAGGAGTTTCAGTGTCTCTGCATGCAGCATAAAGTGAAGCTGCAATCAGAGCTGAAATGGAACGACCTTTTACAAGACCTTTCTCTAATGCTTTTCTGTAAATGTATGATGCCTTTTCAATTACGGCATCAGAAAGTGAAAGTTTGTCTTTTAACGTAGATAATTCACTCAATGCTTGTCTGAGATTTTTATCAGAAGATGCATTTACTTTACTTCTACTGTCCCAAGTTCGGAGTCTTTCAATGGTGCTCTTCATAGTGGATGTGAGGGGTTTTCCAGATGAATCTTTGTTCATCGGACTGATGATGGTTGCCAGTCCCCTGTCATGCATTGCAAGTGATGTCGGAGCCCCGGTCCTGGTAGGATCGGCCCCTCCTTCTTTTGAAAATGATCTCCATTCAGGACCTGAATCTTGCAGCGTCTCAGTGATCACATAGCCACATTTTCCACAAAACCGTTCCCCGGTGACATTGTCAGTCAGCATGGAATTTTTTCCACAACGACCACAAGCCGAATCCGTATTCATAATTTCTAAAACCAAAATAATACAAATATTGTGATGTTTATATCATATAATAACCGATTTATTTGAGCATTTTTCGTAAAAATACCCGAGCCTAATTTGTATGAATAAGACCATAGTTGAATTTAACTTTAGGCACAATCTATCAGATTTAGTGTAAAAATGAGAATTTTGCCATCATGGCAATGTTTCAGATATAATTATCAAAGATGCATTAAAAAATGACAGATATTATGAATTACGTATTCATTTTTTAGTAGTTACAAAAAAGCGAATTACATGTCAGAATATCAGCTAGGCAAATGGGACTTATCCGAATTAGTGAAAAATCAAAAAAGTCCTGCATTTGAAAAACAGATTAAAGTATTAGAAAAACAGGCATTAAAGTTTGAAAAAATTAAAGCAAAATTAAGTCCCAAAATGTCTTCTAAACAATTTATGGATATTTTACATCAAATAGAAGAAATTTCTGAAAACATGAGTAAGATTGGTGGTTATGCATCATTATCATATTCTTCAGATACGCAATCGGATGAGGCAACATCTCTAATGACAAAAATGTCAAAGCTTGGATCCGAGATTTCAAATAAGATTTTATTTTTTGATTTATGGTGGAAAACGCAAGTCGATGAAAAAAATGCCAAAAGACTCATGAAGAATGCAGGAGAAATTACAGAATACCTATCACACAAAAGACTATTTGCAAAATATGCACTTAGTGAACCTGAAGAGCGAATCATTAACACGTTAGATGTGACCGGAATATCAGCACTTGTAAAACTGTATGATAAAATAACTAACTCGTTTGAATACAAAATGAAAGTTGGAAACAAATCCAAAGTAATGACAAGAGAAGAACTTACAAATTATGTCAGAAGTACAAATCCAAAAATTCGTGAAACAGCATACAAAACCATCCTTACAAAATATTTTGATAACAAAGGAGTGGTTGGAGAAATGTATCAAAATATTGTTCTTAATTGGAAAGATGAGGGCATTGAAATTCGTGGATACAGATCTCCAATCTCAATGAGAAACATTGGAAATGATGTAGATGATAAAACCATAGACTCTCTTCTCTCAATTTGTAAAAAAAACTCACCAATTTTTCAGGAATTTTTTGTACAAAAAGCAAAGATGCTAAAAATAAAAAAATTAAGAAGATATGATTTGTATGCTCCAGCAGCAGTCAACATCAAAGAGAAGAATTATTCATACGACAAATCAGTGAAATTGGTTTTTGAATCACTTGGAAAGTTTAGCCACACATTAGAAGGATACGCCAGAAAAGTATTCAATGAAAACCACATTGATTCAGATGTAAGAAAGGGGAAAAGAGACGGGGCGTTTTGCAGCACTCTTACTCCAAAAATTACACCATATGTGCTAGTGAATTTTACAGGCAAATCAAGAGATGTTTTTACTTTGGCCCATGAATTAGGTCATGCGGTTCACAGTCAAGCAGCACAGGATAGGTCTATTCTTGTTCAAGATGCACCACTGCCTTTAGCTGAAACAGCATCCACATTCTCAGAATTACTATTATATGATAATCTGTCTGATAGAATTTCTGATGATGAAAAAAAGGCAATGCTATCAGGAAAAATTGATGATTTGTATGCAACAATTCTGAGACAATCATTTTTCACAATTTTTGAAGTTGACGCTCACAAGCAGATTGGGGAAGGAACCACAATAGATGAAATATCAAAGACATATTTACAAAATCTTAAAGATCAATTTGGAAACTCAGTTAGTCTATCAGATGACTTTGCAATAGAGTGGAGTAGTATTCCTCATTTTTACCATACACCATTTTATTGCTATGCATATTCTTTTGGCAATTTACTTGCATTGTCGCTATTTCAAAGATACAAAAAAGAAGGAAAAGATTTCGTCCCAGCATACATGAGCATTCTTGCAGCTGGAGGTTCCAAAAAACCAGAAAAACTTCTTTCAGAATATGGATTTGACATTAGATCTCCAAAATTTTGGCAGGAAGGTTTTGATTATGTCAAAAAACAAGTAGACACACTTTCATCATTAAACTAGATATTTGAATAAATGGGGCTGACAGTCCAACGCATGGACTGCCAGCTTGTTCCCCGAACGGTTTGAATTCGATGTCATTTGTAACTCAAGGACAATCCGATTTAAACGTTTGAAATTATTTCAAGTCCAATTTTTTTGGTTTTATTTTTCTAATACTACCTGCCAAAATACCAATGGTAATTCCTAACTGATAAAGGAAATACAGTAGTACCTCAAATGTACTTGGTGTAAGATCAGTGAATCGACTGATACCAGTTAATATCAATAAAAGTGCACTAAAAAAGAAAACAAATGCTTTGGCTATTCCATTAAGATTTGTAAATTTCAACACAACAAAGCTCATCACAGTGACTGAAATCGCCAATACTGTGAGAAATCCAGTATTCATTCCAAAAATTAAAAAAAGACCAGAAGCAATTTCACCAGGACTGTTTGCAGATAAATTAGAGAGACTGATTTTTTCAGGAGAAGCAAAACGAGGAACGCTCAAAATTGCATTTATCAAAAATAAGATAAACATAGTGACAGATACAGTTTTTACATGATTTTGTAAGCGCGGAAATCTAACAAGGATCGCCCTGCCTAGAATTATTCCTTGAAACAAGCCAATTCCAAAAGCACTCAAAACAGCAATTATTTGGATAATAGGATTTTGAAAAAAATCAACAAGAAGAGGAATTAATGCCATCCTATCTAGATAGTTACAAGTATGAGAATATTAGTTACCAGATAATTTATTTTTATTTAAAAATAAAAAAATATTCAAATTAAAAAATTCAGGATGTGTGAAATGGGAGTAAATTTAATAATTTCATCATTAGAAATGTAATTTATGCAAAAAATGATCAGTCTCCTAACAATAATAACATTAATTGGAGTTTCAGCTAATTATGCATATTCTCAAGAAATGAGTCTTTCAACATTTCAAGAGACTGCACAAATTATTATAGATAAAAGAATAGCTCAAAACGTCACAGCGTCAATTACTTTGCAAAGTACTAGTATTCAGGAAATTAAAATTCCAGCTGAACTAGAACAAAGAATTAGAGAGAATGAAAATATTTCAGCAGTGATCATAACAAATCAAAATCAATGCATATTAGGAGTTAGTAATGAGTCATGCATTTTAATAAATGTCAAAAGAAATCCGGCGGATAATAATTTTCCAGAGATTCAAAATTCAACATTGAAGGTAGCAGAGCAATTCATCGATGAATTAAACAATACATTTGATACAAAGGCAAAACTTCATTCCACATTCATTCACCCTAGTGATGAAACAAATACTGCATTACAAACTTCAGGAGTTATTTCTGGTAAAGGAACTATTTCAGCAGCATACACTATGCCTATGGAAGATACTGCTTCAATGTATGAAAAAATATCATCGATTCTGATACCAAAAATAATCAGAGATTCAGGAGGGTTTTACGACATTGCAAGAAACCTTTCAGCCGATGAGAATGCAAAAATGACATTCTCCATAATACCTTCAGAGAGTAAGTCACTACTTCAACTAAGACTATCAACAACCTATTCGGAAGCAACATCAAATATCGATAAAGTTAGTCCGTTAGAATTTTTAAAAACAGATGAATTAAAAAGATCAGATTATTTCTCTGCAGGATTTTACCCTCTAAATTCTATCATTCAGGTAGCAATATTATCTTCTGAAAATGCCAATATTTCAGATGTTAGAGGAAATATTGTTCCAACTCAAATCATAGATAATGAAAAGATTCCAACAGACATTACAAAAGACGGATGGGTTTTTGATCCAGAAGAGGGCCAGATAATTCAAGGAAAATATCTTTTTGGCAAAAAAACATCAGTGAACGATAAAGAATTAGAATTTTCTCTTAGAGCAGTAAACCTTCAAGCCGAAAAACAAGAATTTGATGAATCAGTTGTAGTGGTGATCATAATTACAATAGTTGCAATCGGAGCTGCATTATTTTATCTTAAAGGGTATAAAAGATAATCACAGTAACAACACAGCTGCTGCAAAAACGGTTGTCCATTTTCCATCCTTGTCACCTTTAGTAGATTGAGTAATATTATGAGTATTGTAAATTTCTCCGGAAATCAACCATTGTTGTCTTTTTTCATTCCAAGCTTTATCAGCATCAAAGGGAATTCCTAAAGAAGATGCCAGCATCTGTGCGGCAATATCTTCAGCATAGTCACCAGCCTGAGTTTCATTTTGACCAAAAGATTCGTATTCAGAAAGATAACCGTATCGCTTCTGATCTTTTGGTTGAGCAATGCCCACAGATGCAGAACATACTCTATGGGGTTCATTCGTTTGATTTTTAGAATAAATTGTGAACAGTATTTGTCCGGGTTTAATTTTTTTAAGTCCTTCTTTTCTTGAGATTAACTTTGCTTGTGGTGGGAATATACTTGAAATTAAAACAATATTAGTTCCTGCGATACCAGCGTCCCTTAATGCATATTCAAAACTAGTGAGTCTATCTTCATGAACACCTTTCCCTTTTGTAAGAAATAGGTTTTTTGCAATTAGATCAAGCATTTATGAATTGAAAAAAGAGAGTTACTATTTATACTTTAATTGGAAATAAGATTTTTCAATTATTTTAAAAAATTGTAACAAATATTTTAATCAGATTTTCTTTTTTTCTTTCTTTTATCAGGGTCCTTCTTAATCTGTGTCAAAAAGATAAATGTGAAAAATGCACCCAATCCGATATTAATAACGCCCATGAAGGTAATCATAATCGTCATAGATGGAGGAGCTACAACTAATCCAATAATCAAACCCATTATTCCAGTAGCGTAAAACATCATCATCAAAACCTTAACTCTAGTTGGCTCAATGTATCGCATAACAAGTATCGAAATGAGTTTTTCTTATAAACTGATGGTAAATTCAATAGGTTTGGATGAAAAGGGCTTTCAAGTAAACAGCAGGTAACACTTTAAACCTTGAAAAATTTTATTTTATTTCGTGCCAATGTAGCTCAGCCTGGTAGAGCAATTGATTTGTAATCAATAGGTCATGGGTTCAGATCCCGTCATTGGCTTTTTACTTTCTCCAAAAAAAATCACTTTCCAAAAATGTGGCAATACGAATAAGTATACTAGATTTTTAATAAACTAAAATGAGTTCTAGTGAGTCTGAAGTTATTCGAAATAACAACGAACAGAAAACCGTTAAAAAATCAACGTTCAACATTGTAATTATCGGATTAATCATAACAGTTGGAGTTGCAGCATTCTTTGCAGGATCATACACATCAACCCTAAACTCAAACCAGATTTCTGAAGAAGTTTTAGATAAAGCATTAGCCAAACTGGAACTAAAAATATTGCAAAATCAATTACCTACAAAACAACCAGCAGTACCAGTAAAAATTTCAGCAGATAATGATCCAATAATAGGAAACGTAGATGCGCCAATTACAATAATCGAATTTTCAGATTTTCAATGCCCGTTTTGTGCAAGATTCCACACTCAAACACTGCCATTACTCCTTGAGGAGTATATTGATCAAGGTAAAGTAAAATTGGTTTTTAGAGACTTTCCAATTCAAAGTATTCATCCAAACGCGTTACCTGCATCAATTGCAGCAGAATGTGCAAATGAGCAAGGCAGATTCAGAGAAATGCATGACATGTTATTTGAAAAACAAAATGAATGGAATAAGTTAGAACCTTCAGATACATTGTCCTTGTTTAGTCAATATGCTTCAAACATGCAATTAGAAAAAAATGCATTTGATTCCTGTCTTACCAGTGGAAAATACATTGAAGAGATTAAAAATGATCTTAACGATGGACGAGAATACGGAGTTTCAGGAACTCCAGGATTCTTTGTTGGAAATGATCAAGTAGGATATGTTGAATTAAAGGGAGCTCAACCATTCGATAGTTTCAAAAAGGTAATTGATGTTCAATTAGATACATAAAAAATAACAAGCGTTTATTAGACCATAATCAATATCAAGCATCAGAATAATGACGAGTAAGCAACGAGCTTTTTCGTTATTGCTTAAGAGAAAAAAAGTAAAATGACAAAATTTCAAGATTTAGGATTAAGCGAAGATGTGCTGAAAGGAATTACAGAACAAGGTTTTGAAGAAGCATTCCCAATTCAAGAAGCAGCTATTCCAGTGTTACTTTCAGGAAGAGATGTTGTTGGACAAGCACACACAGGTTCTGGAAAAACTGCAGCATTTGCATTATCAATGCTACAACAAATTCAGCCAAAAAAAGGAATTCAAGGGTTAGTCATGGCACCTACGAGAGAACTTGCAATGCAAATTTCAGATGAAATTAAAAAATTCGGAAAACATACAGGAATTAAAGTGGCAACAATTTACGGAGGGCAAGGGATGGGAATTCAGCTTGATGCACTCCACAGAGGAGTTGAAATTCTTGTAGCAACACCAGGTAGACTAATTGATCATCTAAAAAGAGGTTCAATAGAACTTAGAGACATCACCCATATCGTTCTAGATGAAGCAGATACAATGCTAGACATGGGATTCATTGATGATATTCAATTTATTTTAGATTTAGCACCAGAAGATAGAGTCATGTCATTGTTTTCGGCAACAATGCCCACTCAAATTCTAAGACTATCTGAAGACTATCTAAATAATCCAAAACAATTCCTTTTAGATGCAGATGATCTTAGTGGAGAAGGGATTGATCAAGCATATTTAGTGATTAAAGATAGAGACAAATTCAAATATTTATTAGATTTTATCAAGCCAGTAAAAGGTCAATGTATTGTTTTTTGTTCAACAAAGTATAGAACCAGAGATGTTCAAAAATTTCTTCATCAAGAAAAATATGACGCAGTTGCAATTGAGGGCGATATGTCACAACACCGAAGAGAACAATCCATGGCAAAATTTAGAAATGGAAAAGCAGACATTCTAGTTGCCACAGACATAGCATCCAGAGGAATAGATGTTCCAAGAGTCGAATTAGTAGTCAATTATGATGTTCCAAATGTAGAGATGGTATATTTTCACAGAATTGGAAGAACCGCCAGAGCAGGTGCAAAAGGTAAAGCAATAACATTTGTATCATACTCATCCGTAGGGGATTGGAATCTTATCAAACGTCAAATCAAAGTTCCTCTCAAAGATTTGAATCAAGAAATGGGAATTCAAATTTCAATCCCTGATCCGCTAAAAAGACAAACCCCATCAAGAAGATATGGAGGTCAATCAAGATCGAATTATTCTAGAGGTGGAGGTCGTTCTGGAGGATATGGAAGGTCGGGCGGTGGAGGATATGGAAGATCTGGGGGCAGAAATTCTAGAGATGATAAAGATGGCAAGAAAAGATATGATGATAAAGATGGCAAGAATAGCTACGGTGGACGTAGTAGATGGTAATACTGTAAAACTTAAAGACCTGAACTCATTAATTATTTTAAGGTAAAGTAATGCACAAAGGATTCATTTTATTCAATTGTGATTTAGGGGCAGAAGAGTACATTTTAGACGAATTAAAACAATTGCAAAATATCAGTAATGCATATCTGACTTTTGGGGCATATGACATAATTGCAGAAGTTCAAGTAGAAAATCAAGAGGAATTTACAAAGGTGATTGCAGTAGTTAGAAAACTATCCAGAGTAGTTAGTACAATGACACTAAACGTGATAAGTCCCGAATAATTGTTATATGAGTAAAATTAGGATTTTTCAAATTGCAAAAAATTGATTATGAAGGAACAGTTTGGGTACTAAATTATAACAATCCTAAGCCATTATTAGATCACGCAATTTACATGTTAGAAAAACACGGGGTCAAACGAGATGACATGACAATTACAGAAACACCAACTGCAAAAGTAGGTTCAATAGTAGTAGAAATTTGGCCATATGAACTAATTATAGGAAAAGTTAGAACAACTCGAAATGATTCATTTATCAGCGGTACAGAATTTAAAATTGAATTAAAATTGGATGATAACGGAAATTACATAGATTATCTTTGAAAAAAAATAAAATTCAAAACATCACAATTGTCATAATAGTAATTCTCATTATTGGAGGAATTATAGGATATAATTATTCAGCAGAACAAACTAAACAAAAAGGATTTCAGTTTGGAAATGAATTAGCGCAAATTCAACAAGATGTAACAGATTTACAAGTAAAATTTTATTCTGAAAAAACCAAGTGGGATGAAGGAGACATTTCAAAGGAAGAACTACTGAAATACTATGAAGAACATTTAAGTGAATTTGAGCAGATTATTTCCAGATACGATAAATTAACACCGCCAGAATTATTCAAAAGTTCTGTAGAATTATTTAAGATTTCATCGAAGACTCAACTAGAAAGCGATGTAGAATTCATTAAATGGATTACAACGAATGATGAATCAGCAAAGATAAGATCAGATACTCAAATTCAAGAAGCTTACGAATATGAAAATTTAGGGTTAGCAGAATTTCAAACAGCTAAAAAAGGAATAAAAAATTATGACGAATCAGAAAAATTTTCAGCACCGCAGAAAGGGATCAAACAAAAAGTAATTCAAATCTCAGAGAATATGAAAAATGAATGTAATCTAGAATTTAAAAATGAAACAAGTGAATTTGATTCAAAAGAAATAGAAATCCAGTGGTTTAATTGTTTTAACGAGGCTGAAAAATGGAAAAATGATCATCTCCCTTAGATAAAGAAAATTATATAATTATAGCAGATTCGATTTTTGCAAGAGATCCAAAGTGGGAAAAAGTTCTTCACATAATGATATTTTATCAAGAGGAGTAGATTTTGAGAATTTAATTTGAAATGTGATTGTCAACATATCCTGATCAGTATGAGAAATCCTAATAGAATGAACTTTTCGATTAGTTTCAGATAAAAAAATTTTCCATTTTTGTAAATGCTCATTTACTCGAATTACTTGCTCTTCAACTTTAGTCAAAGTAGTGTCTAAATCAGTATCAAATAAACCAAATTTAACAAGTGGAACCATGATGACTCCACCTAAAATTTTATCGTGATTTTTTAGCATAGATGTAATAATTTCTTCAGAATTTGATTTAGGGAAAATATCCCCATAATCAGGATCAAAATATCCTGCAACCAGTTTTTTGGAATCATATATTCTAAAAAAATCCTCATCAGATTCTAATTTCCACAATATCTAGAAAATAATCTATTAGCAAATAAACGATTAATCAAAGACAATTAAATAAACTAGGGAATCAAGAAAAAACAATGGTAATTTCCAAAGAGAATAAAGATTTCATAGATAGTTTAATTGATTATTACATTAGTGAATCAGAGTCATACAAACAAATTGCGGAAAATTTTGTGCCAGAGGTAGAATCAGTTCCAGATACAGCTTTTGGCATCATTACAGGTTGTGTGTATTCCGGATTTTTGCAGGCATATCAAAATCAACAGCAAGCACCTAGTTTGGAAGATATGCGAGAATTTAACCAGATAATAAAACAGCGTGCCCCACTAATCAAAAAATCCATACTTGACCCCCATAGGCTAGAAATCAACAAAAAAGAATTAGAAAACAAGTCCAAAGGCACTTCTTTAAAGAATAATGTTTAGTTTAAAAATACCAAGACATCTTTCCAACTTTATTGAAGTGACTGCATCATTACAGATATGTGAATACGAACAGAGCATATGCAATAATCAAAGATAGGAGTTTTTCATAAATGTACTTGCATGGAAATTATCGAAAAAATAATTTTTAAAAAAAATAAAATCAGCATAGTTTAATTCCAACTAAAACAAATAAACGCTATGAAAGTAGACGGCAGTAAAATCATCTTTGTGTTAGGAGTGACTGCAGCAATAGCAACTGCTGTAATATCGCTATATTTTTCAATTCGTTAAAGATAAATCATCATAAAAATGCGCTAATGTAATGTCAGATGTAAACGAATTTAGAATTACACAAATAGTAGATAATGGTCAAATGGTACAATTAACGTTGATTGAAAATATTTCGACTGAGCCAATTTCTCAAAAACAGATGATTATTGACAATGTTTCAAAAAAACTTGATGCAGAAACTAAAGAACAAGTAATGCCACTATTAGAAGCAATTTTGCAAGCACAACCAACTGTCAACATCAAATCATATCAACAAACACAAATCACAATTGCAATGCCAAAATCAAGATATGATAACATGGGAAGACCCCAAATTGGAAATATAATTGAAGCAGATTTAAAAAAAATCTAAAGGTTTAATTTTATCTCATCAAGTGTATGTAGAGGTAAAGAGCAAGTAAAATTCTTACAGATAAAAACAGACGTGTTATCTTCAAAAAGTTTTCCAGCAAAGAAAGGATATTTTGAAAGACTCTCCAACTGAGAGGAGTTCTGAATTGTGATCATTATAGAGTTGGGTAAATAGTCTAAAAGAAGGGATTTACATATTTCAGAGTTTTCGGTATTGACAATAATAATTTCTACAGGTTTTTGAATATACATAGAAATGGTATTTAGTAAATAACCAAATCCAAAAGGATTTTCAGCGGCCATTTGTGCCTGAGATTCCATTATTTTTGTGGTAATTTCGAGAAAAGTTTGTTCTTGTGATAGATGATATAATCTAAGCATCGCAAAGGCTGAAACAGAATTTCCAGAAGGTAGAGACAAATCATAGTTGCTCTTGGGACGAATAATTAATTTTTCATGTTCATCAGAGGTCATAAAGAAATTATTATTCTCAGAATCCCAAAAATGGTTTACTAAATGATGACCTAATTTCAAAGACAATTTTAGATATTTTGGATCAGGTTCAATTTCAAAAACATCAAGTAATGCATTGACAAAATAAGAATAATCTTCAAGATATCCATCAATTTTTGCAGTTCCATTTTTGTAAGTTCGCAACAGTTTATCATTGACAAAAAGATTCTTTTCAATAAAAGAAATACAATCTTTTGCTGCATTCAGATATCTAACATCGTTGGTTACACGGTGTCCTTTTGCAAATGCTGTAATCATTAAAGAATTCCAAGAAACCAATACCTTGTCATCCAATCCTGGAGGAACTCGTCTAGAACGAACTTTTAATAACTTTTCAGAGCAAGAGGATAAAATCTTGTGAACCTCTTGTTCTGAAATTCCAAAATTAAATGCAACAGTAGAGACATTAAGGTTATTACATAGAATATTATTCCCCTCCCAATTACCACCATCAGTTACATCATAATAAAGACAGAAAAGATCAGCATCACTTCCAAGAATTTCTTGAATTTCACTTTTCTGCCACACGTAGAATTTCCCCTCAACACCTTCAGAGTCTGCATCATATGCAGAATAAAAGCCACCATCCGGAGAAGTCATTTCACGCAAAACAAAGTCAAGGGTTTTTTGTAAAACATCAAGATAGAAAGGATCTTGTGTTATTTGATAGGCTTCAACATAATTTACAGGAATCAAAGCATTATCATAAAGCATTTTTTCAAAATGAGGGACCAGCCATTTTGCATCAGTGGAATATCTAGAAAAACCACCTCCAATTTGATCAAATATTCCACCCTTGGCCATTTTTTTGAGAGTTTTGAGCGCAAATTCATTGAATTTACCAAGTCCTGAAAGTTTAGCATATCTAAATAGAAATGATATATTTGCAGCATTAGGGAATTTTGGAGCAGATCCAAACCCACCATGCGTTGCATCACCCAATTGAAACAAATTCAGGGCAGCCTCATCAAGGATAGTTCGCTCTAATTTTGACGGAACCTGAATTGTTTCAGATTTATGCAGTGCACCAAGAAATTTCTCAGCAGATTTTTCAATATCTTTTGGTTTTTCTTCCCATGCTTGCGATAGTTGCCTGCAAATACTTCCAAAGCCAGGACGCCCATTAGAGTCTAAAACAGGAAAGTATGTTCCGACATAGAATGGTTTTTGATCAGGAGTAAGAAAAATACTCAATGGCCAACCGCCTTGACCTGTTGCTATCTGACAGACCTTTTGATAAATATCATCAATGTCAGGTCGTTCTTCACGATCAACTTTTATGTTAATAAAATTTTCATTCATGAATTTTGCAACATCTTCATTTTCAAAGGATTCGTGAGCCATCACATGACACCAATGGCATGCACTATATCCAATACTCAGAAAAATTGGTTTGTTTTCATCTTTTGCTTTTTTTAATGCTTCATCATTCCACCCATACCAATCAACAGGATTATGTGCATGTTGAAGTAAATACGGACTACTTTCATTAATGAGACTATTTTCAACCACAGTTAATCAAATTCGTTTGAATATTAGTATCTAAGTAGTAAATTACCCCCATATACCGCGTCCTTCGGTTAATTCATAGATTCGGACATTAATTTTTCCAAGTAATTTTACTTTGGACTTGTGCGCCTTTTTATCATGACTGTAATCTTTTTTTTCAATTAATTCTTGTAATCGTTTTAATTGATCTAAAGAAAGATTCTTAAATTCATTTTTAGAATTTGTGACAAGTTGCAACAACTTTACCCTTTCACGATCTTCATCTGAAATTTTAGTCATAATTTACATTTTGTCAATTTTGCAAATAAATCTTGGCGTAAAAACGAGATTGGTCTATTGCTTAGGATAGCCCAATCCCTAGCCATCGGATTTATCAGTTTGATGATAATTTCAACACCCGCTGGATGTTTACCCATACAATTGAAACCCATATGAGTCTAAGAGTTTGTAATACAACGAAAATCACCATTTCGCATAGAGATAAATTGAAAAATCAATTAACAAATCTTAAAATTTCGTGTTTTATCTGTGAAATCATGGAAAAAATGCGTGCAATGATACTTTCTGAATGTGCCAAAATCGAGACAAACCCATTAAAACTTGCTCATATTGACAGACATGAAATTAAAAGATCAAAGGAAATTTTATTAAAAATTGAAGCTTGTGGTGTATGCCATTCACAGCTTCACGGGATAGAAGGAGATTGGAAAGAGCTAGGAATTCCACCAATACTGCCAACAGTTCCAGGCCACGAAGTTGTTGGAAAAATAGTCCAGATTGGAGATGAGGTTACAAAATTCAAAGTGGGGGACAGAGCTGGCATTACACCACTTTTAGAAGCATGTAAAGACTGTCAATACTGTAAAGAAGGAAAAGAGTATCTTTGTGAATCATCAATAATAACAGGAGAGTCCCTCAAAGGAGGATATACAGAATACATTACAGTAATTGAAGATTTTGCAACCAAAGTTCCAGAGAACATGAAACCTGAATACGCTGCGCCCTTATTTTGTGCAGGAATTACAGCATTCAAAGCAGTTAAGGCTTCAGAACCAAAACCAAATAAAAAAATTGGAATTTTTGGAATTGGTGGAGTAGGGCATATGGCAGTACAATTTGCAAAAATAGAAAATTGCAAAGTAATTGCATTTTCTAGATCACAAAATCATCTTGATGTTGCAAAAAGACTTGGTGCAATCGACGTAATGGTGTTTTCAGAAAATCAGCAGGAATTTTTGGATACATTAAAAGAAAAACACGGGATGTTAGATGCGGCCATAGTATTTGCACCAGCAGATATCGTCACAGATACTGCAATAAAATCAGTAAAGAAAGGAGGATTAGTAGTGATTGCAACAGTAGGAAAAAATCCAACATTCATGGCATTTGAAGAAAAAACAATTAGAGGTACATTGATAGGCTCAACAAAAGACATGGAGCAAGTCATCAAGATATGTGATGAAAAAAATATTGAAGTGATTTCTCAAACATTTCCACTAGAAAAGGCAAATGAAGCACTCAAAAAACTGAAAGATTCAGAAATTGAGGCAAGGGCAGTTTTAATTCCCTGATCTTTCCCTTAAATAATGGAAAAACAGGTTTTGTGATATGAATTGTAACAGATGCCATCATACTAACGAGGCACACATTCCAAATCAAAACAGTAGCTCAATTATCAAGGTAGGAAAATGTCAAATTCCCACATGCACATGTCAGCAATACATAGATCCATTTCAAAAGATTGATGAGGAACTTTTGTAACGGTTCATATATCAAAAAAGGTTCAGGCAATTATGGATAAACATAAACCATCAGATGAAATGTTAAAAGATCTAGATAATTTATTGTCAAAACTCAACGCCATGGAAATTGTTGCATCAGATGAGTATCAAAAAAATTCAATCAAAATTCAAAGAGCATTAGTAGAAGGCCAAATTCATTCAATCAATGAATTTCAACATTTGAAAAAAGCAATAGATTTGTTAACTTTACAATTATTCGATGTTCAAAATAAAGTTAAGAATTAAGCTTTGTGTCACTTAATCCACAGCTAATGCATCGAAACAACGTAGATTTTTCAAGAATTTGTTCAGGTTTCATTTCAGACCCACAACAAAGACACGAAAATTTTTCAGATTCTGAATTTGTTTTTTCTGATTTTCTTATAACATAATCAGGTTTTACCTTAGCAGCATCTACAGAATTACATGCAGGTTTGTAACTAGTCACTATTTTATTAAGCAGGTTTTTTCTTCGGTCACCATTTGATTCAAACATTGGCAATATTGCCAGATATAATAATTTTTCAGATCCTGAATGCTGTATCCAACATTTGTAACTTGGATGTTTAACAAAAAAGGATTCATCGTCAGTCTTGTCACATTCACCAACAAAAAGAATATTGAATTTGTCCTTATCTTTTGAGAGAATCAGATAAACCAATTTTTCCATTGGAGGTCCCCATTCTTCAATCCGAATAGGCCCAAGAAACTCATATTGAAGAATTTGAATGCTCAATGAAGGTATTTTTGAGTACTTTCTTTTCAGTTTTTCCCAAAAAACATGCCAATATTATTAATTTGATCGCAAAATCGTAACTTGAAAAGATTAAATTCAAGAGCTATAAATTTCTCGTAAATGAAAGACCCTCACAATTATGCAAAAGTAGGATATTCTATGATCGTAGTTTCAGCAAGTCTTGCAGCAATTGCACTCATAGGATTAGCAATTGGAGATGATGTTTTATTTGCAGACAATATTGCAAGGGACAATACAGCAGAATTCAATGAGTGTAAAAATGATGATTTTAAAGCTGACGAGTGCATAAAATATAGAGATAGAATCAATAATGAGGCATCAGGAATTTTTGTAGACCCCTCAACGTGGAAATAGTTCAGAATCCGTTAGAATAGTCTTCTAACATGTTTTGATTTTTAGTAAGTCTATTCATTGCATAAAACGCACCACCAACAATTCCTGCCTGGTAAAACGTATACAAGAAAACACCTGATGATGTCGGATCGGATTTTGTGAAACTTAAAACAAGCATGGTAAAGAATACAAAAGTTCCAACAAAAGATACCACTCTATTCACAAATCCAGCATCCATTCCAACGATTCTTTTGGTGGCAGCTGCCATCAAACCAATGCTAGTTATAATTAGAAAAGTAGCACCGCCATTTGCCATTACAAAATCATATAGCCAAGGCAAAAGACCGTCTTCTAAGATTTCAACATCAGGCATGATACTGCCGCCATTTATTGCAAAGTTTACAGAACTAAACATACCACCAATAACAAAAAAGAACAAAAACATTTTGACAATTGACCTTTTGATTGGACTGCGAATTTCTGATGGTTTTACAGCTCGCTCAGTAATCCTAATGCCATAAAGAAAACCCACAGCCATAGCAGGGATAAACATAAGATTAATCAATATTGGGGATTCTTTGTTAATAGAGTCAATTTGAGGATGAAAAATTAAAAATGAAACAATTGCAAGAGAGGCTGAAGCACAAAATAGAATTAATCCCATATGACCACGACTGTCAGATTTTTGCACATCATTCCAATTACTCATTGTATGAACTCTAAAGAAAATAATTAAAAACCAAATCCAAAAATCATTTGGTCAAACCATCAATTCTGTTTACCCTTTTTTAGTAGAAGCCAAAAGGGAATTCATGGAAAAAGGAAAAATTGTGACTATAATAGGTTTCATCATAATGATTTTTGGTTTAATCTTTCACCTTCAAGGACAGTCAATAGTAGGACCGGAATCATCATTCATGTATTCAAATCCCGATTGGATTACTTATGGTATACAAATTTCAATTATAGGAATAATCATTTTGGGGACAGGGTTAGCAATAGTTAAAAGAAAATAAGTTCTTTTACAAAAAAATCATACTTATAATTTTTGGAAATTTTCTTATTTTAGTGATAATGGTTTCATTAATTTGTGCATAAGTACAAAAAATAAATTCAGTTGTAACATCATATGCATCATCAAATATTAGATATATTTTTTAACTTCAGATATTCTTTCAATTATAAATTAAGAGACA
>Ga0224512_10002064_pt1 | contig 18704 bp, 18 predicted proteins | sample SF_May12_sed_USG_4_FD_169103 | JGI IMG/M metagenome (GOLD analysis project Ga0224512, IMG submission 169103) | Sediment microbial communities from San Francisco Bay, California, United States - SF_May12_sed_USGS_13 | ecosystem: Environmental > Aquatic > Marine > Sediment | place: USA... | reverse complement strand
GCGCGTCATAGTCCTGGTAAAAGCTTGGAACGGAGATAACGCCGATATGGCGGGTCTGGCCGTCACGCTCGATTTGAATACGTTCACTTGCGGCAGCCTGCTCCTCAAGTTTTACCTTGTCACGGACGAGGTCGAGAATGTACTCATCGCTGCCCGGCAAGGCATCTGCCGGCAATATTTGCAGACGAACAGAGGTACCGCTCGGACCGCGGATCAACTGCACGACGTCGTCCAGTTGCCAGCCGACAACGTCAACGAGATCTTCGGACTTGCCCTGACCGACCGCTGTGATTCGGTCATTAGGTGCTAATCGGCCGTCGATCGATGCCGGCCCGCCCGGGATCACATTGAGCACCGCGACTATTTCATCATCAAGCTGCAGTGACGCGCCGATACCCTGGTAAGAAAGGCTCATCTGGATACGGTATTCTTCGGATTGCCGTGGTGACAGATAACTCGAATGCGGGTCCAGCGTCCGCGCGAATGAATTCATAAATGATTCGAAGACGTCGTCGCTGTCCAGGTTGTTAATGCGCTTCAATACGCGTGTATAACGTTTGTGGAGAATATCCGCTGCCTCGTCCCAGTCTTTGTCCGCGAGCGTCAGGCTCAATGCATCGTTGGTCACTCGCTGGCGCCACAAATCCTGCATTTCTTCCGGCGTCGTCAGCCAGGGCGCATCTTCACGATCGAACACGTATTCTTCATCAGTGTTGAAATCGATTTCGGTGTCCAGCAGCGAGAGTGCATAGCCCAGGTTTTGCTGCGCCCGTAGCCGATAAAGCCGAAAAATGTCGAAGACGGGCTCCAGGTCTCCTGACCGCAGGACGTCGTCCAGTGACTGGCGATAACGCGAAAAGTAGATGATATCTGCATCGAGGAAGTAGTGTTTGTTCGCATCCAGCGCCTCTATGTAATTGTCGAGGACGTCTGTCGACAGTTCATCGTCGATGCGGACGCGCGAGTAATGGGCGCGCTCCACGAATCGCGTCACCATGCGTGATATTTGACGGTGTCGCTGGTCCGACTCGAGCACGGCCGGGACGATGCTGATGTCAGCCGCTTGTTCCGAAGTCTCAACGGCTGTCCAGGCGGATGACGCCGGCAGGGCAAGCGCGATGATCAATATCAGCGCGCGCATGATTCGTAATCGAGTTTCCATGCTAATCAGGATCCATAGCGGCCGCGTTCATATCACCTTTTGAGCTTTTCGGCGGCTTTCGGTTCAATTCAACCCCCAACACTATATAGCGTCATCATATCAGGCAAGGTCGCAGTGCGCAGAACCCGTATCCAGACCACCGTAAAAGAATGCACCCTTTTACGGTGGTTCCAGGCATCCTGCTGGGCAGTCTGTTGTCTATCTCGCGCAGCTTCGCCGTGGTTCTGCTGGTTTTTCAGATTCTTGGCCCGAAGCCCCGCGGTTTGCGGAAAAAACGCCCGAATCGATTCGCGGTACCCTTATTTTTTCCGTTCCGACCGCGATCGCCGCGTTCGGGTTTGTCGGCACCGTCCGACGTCAAGTCTGGCGTTAGGCCTGTTTTACAATACTTTGGTCCGGTCTGCTCGGCACGGCCGTCTATGACTGGCCTGATAAAGCATACCGAGGTTTGATAATGTTGTTGCCCCTTATGTGACATAAAGCCTGATCAAACCAATATTACTTTATGAAAAATAAAGAAAAAGTTCAACGACGGATCGTCCGACGCCTGAGCTGCACAGTTCAGCAGAGCGGCGGGCGGGCGGTGAACACACTGTAACCTGCGATCAACCGGTCGCTGACCTCCAAACAACAGCATCCCGAAATTCCTGCCGTGCCGCCGATGTGGTGACAGACGCCGCACAGCGCATCGATCAGGATGTATCCGCGGAATCCATGTTCAGCCAAAGGCGCTGTAATTTCATCGTGACATACCATAGGCCGACGATGATCGAGGGGGTGGTTACCAGAATCCAGGCACCGGGCTGGAATTCGGCCAAGCCACCATAAATAGAGCCCAAGAAGCTGGCTAATCCGGCCGTGCCCTGGTACGGGCCGACCAGTGCTTCGCCGCTAACAAAGACCAGCACCGGCAATAAACCGAACCCGCATAGCAGATGTGACACAACGGTGACGATGCGGGAACGCCAGGAAATCTCGGTGGCTGGGGGCAACTATAGGGCTCGACCTTGAATCGTTGGCCGGATTTTCGCATGGAAGCGGCGATGAGAAAAGCGCATCGAGCAGCCGCTGTCTGCGCCGGATACGGCGGCTTAGGTGTTATTGGGAGTGGTGCGTTTCCGTCGGCGGAATTTGTAGCGCAGGCTGGCGATGCCTACCCCCACGTGCAGACATATCAGCCCGAGCAGAATTGCGTACGGCAAAATCCAGGTCCAGTCCGGGGTGTACATCGCCGAGATCAGCGCGAATATGCCGAGAACTATGTAAAGAAAGGGCATCGCCTCGTAGAGAATTCTCGGCAGCCACAGCTTTTGCAGCAGAAGCTCCCGGATCCGCTTGTCAATGCGCAGCCGCTGTTGAGTGGCGGATGAGTCGATTACGTCGTCGTTGTGCATCAGTATAGCCCGCCGCTGACTGTTACAGATCCGCTGCAACATGTCTGTGAGCGCGCTCACAACGTGCGTTCAGCGATGCTGAGGGAAGAGGCGGCGAGCCAGCGGGTGGATCGCGGTTAGTGGGCCTTGTGATTGCCCGGATGGCTCATCGGGTCGATGAATTTGAACTGCATTTCGCCGATATCGACCCGGTCTCCATCCTGCAACCGCTGGCGACTTACAGGCTCCGCATTCACCAGGATTCCGTTCTTGCTGCCCAGGTCTTCGATGACGGAACCATTCGCGTCAGTCAGGATCTGTGCGTGGTGACGGCTAATGAAATGATGACGCAGACGAATATCATTACCCGGGCCACGGCCAATAGTTATCGTGCCATGCTCAATCAGATATTCCTTATTCTTCTGATCATTGAGTGCGACCATAAACGGATTCACTTTTTGCGCACTTTTTGGTTGCCGGTGAGCAGGTTTTTTCGACAGGCCGACATCAAGCTGATGGACCGAGGCCGGCTTAGAAATGTTGCGTTGCGCCTTTCGCCCGATCACCGTGATAGCCTCTAGTTTTGAACGTACTTCGTTTTCCATGTGCTGAATCACTGCTTGTTGTTTCTTCAGCACGGTGACCGTCTCGGCATGTTCGGCTTCAAGTTGCGCCAGAGCCTGCTGCAGTCGATCGATTTCGCGATTCTTTTTATCGAGCTGATCCGTCTTGTCGCGCTGTGAGGACGTCATTTCCATTAATTCAGCGTTTGCGTTTTCCAATGCATCGGCGTACTCAGACTTTTCGGCAAGTTTGTCTCGGAGCTGTCGACGCACGGCCCGTTCCTCTGCCAACGTCTCCTCGGCTTTTGCCAATGCTGAGTGGACAGGCGACGATTCGCGCCGTTGCCTGTCGATTTCGGACAGCAATATCGCGTTCTCCTGCTTCTGCAGTGCCAGTGTCCCGGTCTTTGCAGTGATCGCTTGCTGCAGGCCCGCAGTTATCTCGCGTTGCAGGGCAGCTTCAACCGTCAATGCATCCCACTCTGATTTGCGTCCGGCGATATAGTTGGTCAGGTCAGCCTTTTGCGTTCGTAATGCAACGTTTTCCGCCTGCAACAGGGTGAAGTGTTCGGTCTGCTCGGAGACGGCGTTAAGCTGTTCCTGATGCTCGGCCCTGAGTTTTTCGGCGCTTGCGGCAAGGTTGGTCAGGCTTGCTTGCGATTCATTCAACATGGCCTGCAGCGTTTCATTCTCGGTCGTCTGCCGAATTATTTCTTCTTCGGCGGCGCTCAAACGTTCGGTCAAATCGTCGGTATGCTGCTCCTGATCCAGGCTCTTCGCTGCAAGTATTTCGGACGCCTCGTTGGCCTTGGCCAGTTTTGTACTGGACTCATCGAGTTGTTCCCGCAGCCGGTCGGCCGTGGTCTGCTGCTCGAGTAATTCTGCCTCGACCGATTGCAAGTGCGCTTGCTGACGTTCGGTACTACTCAGTTGCTCAGCATTCTCTTCGGTGATCCTGGCACAGTCTTCACTGGCCTTGGCCAGTTGTGCGCTGGACTCATCGAGTTGTTCTCGCAGCCGGTCCGCCGCGGTCTGCTGCTCCAGTAATTCTGCCTCGACCGATTGCAAGTGCGCTTGCTGACGTTCGGTACTACTCAGTTGCTCAGCAGTCTCTTCGGTAAGCCTGGCACAGGCTTCATTGGCTTTGGCCAGCTCCGCTTTCGATTCGTCCAGTTCCTCGCGCAGTTGATCGTTTGCCGCTTTCTGTGCCAGCAGTTCGGCCTCCAGTATCTCGATGGCTTCGTCGCGGCTGCGAACATCGTCTTCAATTTTGTGCCAGTTGGTTTGCAGGGCCTCAATTTCAAGCTCCATCTGGCGAAGCGGCAGGTTAGCCTGATCCTGGTTGAGCGAAGCATCGGGTTCCAGGACAGGAATCTGGTCGTCCGCGTGAACCAGTGGTAGTTCGTCCGTATCTTCGTCCGTATCTTCGTCCAGTGGGCTATCGAATTGGTCCGCTAATTGCGGATCGATGTCCCGCAGATTCAGGACCGGCAATTTATCAGTCGGATCGTCGTCAAAAAAATCGTCCAGACCGCTTATTTCTTGATCATTATTTTCGTTCATAAGCCCTATTATTATGGGCTATTGCCGTGCGGTTTTACAGTTCAGGTGTTTTGTTAAATGCTGGTCCGCGCAAACTTTCGTGTTCTATTCCGCGAAGCCGGGCACCTGATCAGCCGCCAATGATTTCAGGCTCTTGTCAGTAGCGTTGCCGGCCGCAGAGATATCCATAGCCAGTTCGCGGAGGCGCGCCAGATCAACGGACTTTTTCTCCAATATGAGCCGGCGCACGAGAGTGAAAATATCGGCGTCGTCGGCCGTGCGCTCCTGGATTTCCAGGTCCAGACTATAAAACAGGACCACCGCGCTCGCCGTCACTGCTCCATGGGCGTTTAGCGTTGCCATACTGGTCACTTTTTTTGCCCGTTTCCTGAAACCATCAATCGTTGCGGTAAAACGTTCGTCGGATATCGTTCCACTGCGGCGCAAAATTTCCAGCGTGATGTACTCGGCAATCCCTTCATCGATCCAGTCGTGTTGTGCGTCGGTCGGGAAACGCAGCAACATATGCGTCGTTTCATGCAGCAGCGTGCTGGTGCCGTTCTCGCTGAGCAACGGCCGATCCGCATGCATGAATATCGAGTTGGGCGCGGACAAGCCGCCGCGCCACATCGGATCGTTGGCCGATACAACGCTTAGGCGGCTTGGGATGTTATCCATTTCGCGCGTCAGGTAGGGGAGTGTCCAGCGCAGCAATGCCAACATGCTGATGCGTTCCGCACCAGCGCCTTTCGGTGCCGCTACTGATACATCGATGCCCGAAATCGAGTCGCGACGCACGCCAAGATGCCCGGCGATAATCCAGCCCACCGGTCGATCAAACATGCGGTCCGGATTATCGACCACACTATGACCGCCCGGGCCGGTTGGGAATGGTGTGACCGTGGACCACCCTTTGGGGGCGCGAACAACGAGTGTGCTGGAGCTCGTCGAGCCGACCCGCCGGCGGATATGGGCCGGTGGAAACACATCGTCGCCTCGAAATAACGCCCAATCATCGGCGACCAGCGCATCAAACACACCGGCCTGCCTTTCGTGATTGATCAATACCTTGTAACGCAGCTCGCCACCGGACGCGGGTGGCCGCCAGATTAAGATGTCACCCTCGCGCTGAATACTGCCATCGCCGGCAAACCGACTGAATTGCCGGGGCGGAGCGCGAAAGCGGAGTTCACGCAACAGTGAATCGGGTTGTGTCAGCTTTATGCTTGCGCCTGCGGTCCCTTGCCCGGCCGTCAGCTCGACCTCGAATTGCAGCTGGTAGCTGGAGCGCGCCGCTTGAGCGCTGAGAAACGAGCCGCAGACCAACAATAACAAGGCGCGTGCGCCATGGGCAAACACCCGAGACCAGTGAGTCGGCAGCATACGAGTGGCACCAATCGAGCGTTACAGCGGGCCGGAGTCGACGAGAAATGACTGCAGTTCGCGCGCCAGGCCCTTGCACGCAGCGGTCTGTGTTCGGGCAATGAGCGGCAGCGGAATTATCAGCGCCGGGATTACCGAGGTGCCATGCACATCGGCGCTGACTTCACCCGCCGATTTTCCATCGCGAACATCCCAAATGGCCGCCGCGTAGGACGCATCGTCCTCCCACCAGGCGAGCCCAAAACATCCGCCGCCGCCCGGGGCAATGGCGCATGACAAGCTTCCGCCGCTGGCGGATTGTTCGGTTTCGCCGGTAACCCAAACAATATATCGGACACCACTTTCTTTCATGCGCTCCGTGACGCCGGGCCGCGCAAAAAGGTCGGGCAGCCCATCAGGACCTTGTGGCATGGTACGAGGCTCGAACCACGGAAACAGCGCATCGACGAATTCCTCATCCGGGAACACATTGATTCGGTTGGGTCCCTTCTGAACAGTCTTGCTGACGCAATCGATGAACTTGTCTTCGGTATCATTACCGGTGTGGTAGCTTGCCTCCATTATGACGACGCTTTCACTGTCGAGAATACCGGTCGCCGCATTTTTCGACTCCTCAACCCGGGTCGTCATGCAGCCACTCAAATAGCTGGCAATCAAGGCGGCGGCGAATAATTTGATGAAAATGTTTATCCCCCTGCAGGGTTCACGATTCGTCATCGGCTGACTCCGGAATCAGGGCAGCTTTGATCTGCGGTTCTTTGGCGAAGCCAATGACAATGCTGGCGAACGCGTCGCGTAATGCATTGATAGCCGCCTGCCCCATGGCATCGTTCTTGCCAAAGGCGCGTGAGTCGCTCTGTCCATAGGCGCTGACCGGCCAGCCGGTGATCAGGGTCCCATCGGGTGTGTAAACATTCAGCCGGTAGCGAATCCAGACCGCATATTGCTCGGACCGCGATTGTCTCGGTAGTGAGAATTCGAATGCCTCCAATGTCGGTTCGATCACCGCGTTTAGACCGTCATATGGGTCGCCGGTTCCGCCCGTATCGTCCACCCGGATGGTTTGCTCGAACAGCGCGTTAAAGGCGCCGTCAAACAATTTCGTATTCACATCGCCAAGCGTGAATGACCAGGTGACGTCGCTGGGCAAATCTTCTGTGTAACTATAATCTGTCAACTCGGGATCATAGTGCAAGCCGACCTTTAACGGCAGTGGTTCGACCAGCGGTTCGGGGAAATCGGTTTTGACGACGACCGATTGTGAGCACGCACCCAGCAGCAGGCCCGCGGCCACCAGCATAGCGGCGCGGATGGCCTGCCGGATGGCGAGAACTTTCACGACGCGGTCACCGGTCCAGAGGCGCGATCGACCAGGCTGCTTATAGTTAACATAAGGCGTCATCTAGCGAAACCGTCATGGCGCTGCCTCATTCGAACCGGTCACGTCGCTCGTGCACGCCCAGTGGGTCGGCATGAATGATGATCTCACACCGCGGGTACAGGCTGAGAATCGTATCCTCGACGTCGTCGAGGATTGCATGCGAGCGCAATAGCGAAATATCCGGCTCCAATTCCAGGTGAAACTGCACGATATAGTGGTTACCACCGAACCGCGTTTTCATGTCATGAAATCCAAGCACCTCCGGATGTTCCAGCGAGATCTGCCGAATCTTCTGCCGATCCACGATGGGAATCTCATGATCGAGCAGGATTTCCAGGGAGCGTCTGCCAATGCCCCATGCACTTCGCAGGATGAACAACGCGATGACCAGACCAACCACTGGATCTACCAGCGCCCAGCTGGTCCATGATGTTATGACGATCGCCAGCCCGACGCCGAGGTTTACCAAGACATCAGACTGATAATGCACGGCATCGGCAGAAATCGCCACGGAACCGGCGCGGCGGCCGACATATCTCTGAAAGCCGACCAGCAGAATGGTCGCGGCCATGGCGATGAGCATTACGGACAGACCGAGTTCTGGTGCCTTTATCGCCTGCGGTAACATAAATCGTTTGACGGCTTCGAAGCCGACGTAAGTGGCCGAGGCGGCGATGATCAATGCCTGCAGCAGCGCGGCGAGTCCTTCTGATTTGCCGTGGCCGAAGCGGTGTTCTGCGTCGGCGGGTGACAGTGAGTAACGCACGGCCCAGAAAGTCACCCCCGAAGCCAGCACGTCGAGGACCGAATCCGCCAGCGAACTCAGCAAGGCGATCGAATCCGTTGCCCGCCAGCCCCACACCTTGAGCGCCACCAGGGATATCGCCATGGTTAGCGATGCGTAGCTGGCCGTTTTGATCAGCGATTCTCGCTGGGCCTTCGATAATTCCTTTTTCTTTGTGCCTGTCATGATTCAACGGCCTGCTAGTAGTGCGGCGGCTTCTCGTCCTCTTGTTCACCGTTCGTTGCAGGTCGCAGTTGCGACTGTTCCAGAAGGTATTTGCAGGTCGCCTCGATCTGTTCAATCTGTTTTTGCTGCAGATAGACCTCCTTGCTGAGGTCGCTAATCGCCCGATCCTGGTGGGCGATTCGCGCCTCAAGATCGATTAAGCGTGTGTCGGTCGACATTGCGCGTCTCGCATGAATACCAGGGAAAAATCAATCCACCTTGCGATGGTTGCCGTCAAATAAGGGCGGCGTTTTGGTTTTTTGCAGCCGCAGAAGTTGACCCGTGTCGATACGGTCGGGTTGTATTCGACCGGAGATAACCGGGTCCCCTGATGAGAGCCATCACAGCATGGTTGCGCGTCGCTGCGCCCGCAACTGTGCCAGAAATAGGTGTTGCCTTGTTCAACCAGCATCGACAATGAATGTTTGTTGGCGATGATCGGCTCACTCATTGCTGGCTTTCCTTTCTGGTCTGGGCTGCAAAATTCGGCTATCGTGTCGGACCGTCCGCATGCGGGATAGTTGCTCCAGGCCTGCCACGTCCTGTGACTTTCTCAGGTTTCACTGCGAGCATCCGGGCATTTGCCGGTGACGGTTGCGAAATAATAGTACTCAAATATGGAGAACGAGACATGGGAAGTAAACAGTGGGACCAGTCCCCGGAGATGCAGATTGACCTCTCGAAGACCTATGGCATCACGATCGAGACCAACCGCGGCAGTATCGAATTAGAGCTGTACCCCGAGCACGCGCCGCAGACGGTCAACAACTTCGTATTTCTGGCCGGTGAAGGCTTTTATGATGGCGTCAAGTTTCATCGCGTGATTTCCGATTTCATGATCCAGGGCGGCGACCCAACGGGTACCGGCAGCGGCGGCCCCGGCTACCGGTTCGACTGTGAAGTGGACGATAACCCACTGAAGCACGAGCGCTGCGTGATCTCAATGGCCAATGCCGGACGTAACACCAATGGCAGCCAGTTCTTCATCACCCATTTGCCGACGCCGCACCTGGACGGGAACCACACGGTTTTCGGAAAAGTCGTCGACGGGCAGGATGTCGTCGACGCAATTCAGCAGGATGACACCATGATCCGAGTGTCCGTCGGTGAAGCGTAGCCTCCCGAAAATTCAGCAGGAGCGCGAATAGCGACCAGTCGCTTATTAAATATTGTACTTTACATTAGTAACTTAACTAATTAATAAATAATAATATTGTTAAGGCTTTCTTCGCCAGATCTGCCGTGGCGAAAAACCATCGCGGCGAATCCAGTGCTCGGTGTATACGACCCGGTCGGGTTCGATTTTCATAATCGGGTCGGTCGGCGGCTGCTGCAGATCTCGCCCTAACTCTGCGGCATTGGCCTCCCATGGCAGGACCGCCATGCCGTGCGCCCATTCCGGGGTGCCCGGTTGCAGCATCTGTGCCGGACCAAAAAGCTGTGCGCCCCGACAGCTGACCCAGTTACCCACCGCAGCGTGCACCGCAAAACAGACGCGCGGGTCGCGTTCTATCGCCGCCAGCTTCGGGCTGCCCGGTTGCGGGTAGAGGAAAATAGTCAGCCCTTCGGCCGTGTATTCGACCGGACTTGCAATCGGCCCGTTCTTGCCGGTGGTTGCCAGGACACCAATATTGGCCATCACCAGCAGGTGTTCGATACGCGCATATAGGGCGTCGCGATGCATTTTCTTATCTGGCCACGGCCATTCTTCGAGCCACGGATTAGCAGCGCTCATGGTTTTTCCCCTGGTATTTGCGTCGGTAGCGCCGCGCCACGGTTGGGCCCGAGGATGCCACAGACCTTGATTCAGGCGCCCATGCTGGGTCGCCCCGATACCCCCTGATACCAGCGATCCAGGTCCGGCCGCGATGCGCGTACATCGAGCTCCACCCAATCGGAAAAATCAACGAGGGTCAAAAGCGCGATGTCCGCCACCGAAAAACGGTCGCCGGCAATGAATTGACTGTCCAGCAGGCGCTGTTCGCAGCGATCAAAAAACTGCGCGCTGCGTTTGCGTCCGCGCTCGATCAATTCCGGCATCTGCGCGATGTCCTGCGGGCCCGGGAATACGCGATTCCGGAAACCCGGCGACCAATTGCGCAACATTTCCGCGACGGCGTGAAAGCCTTCGTGTTCAATAATGCCGTTCCACATCAGCACCTGTGCCTCGGCGCTTGCGCCTTTGCCGAACAGGCAGGGTTCGGGATGCAGCGTTTCGAGGTAGCGGCAAATCGCAATGCATTCAGTAATATAGAGGCCATCGTCTGTTTCCAGCACCGGCACGGTGCCGCCGGGATTGATGGCGCGAAACTCCGGTGTCAGTTGCTCCATCTGAAACAGGTTGACGTTGACCAGCGGTACCTCGATACCCTTTTCGGCGATAAAAATCCGCACCCGCCTCGGATTCGGCGCACGATGAAAATCGAACAATCTCATGCAATTTCCTTAAACATCGACATGCTTCAGTTGAAATAGCCCAGCGCCCGCAGACGTTCCTCGGTCTCCGCATCGATCTCTTCAACCTCGCCTGGCTGCGTGGCCCGGTCTCGGCAGTTATTCAGCCAGGTCTCGGCCCGTTGACGCATTGATTGCGCCAACTGCGGTTGCCCGGCAATGGCATCCGACAGTTCCCCGGGGTCGCTATTCAGATCGTAGAGTTCCAGTGATTCCAGCTCCGCATTCCATATGCCTTTCCATCGGTCTTGTCGCAGCAATACGTTCAGATCGCCGCGACTTTCTTTCCACGGCCGATAGTAGTTCACGCGGTTGAAACGCATGCCGAGGATATCAGGCTCCGGTGGCGGTGACTGAACCCTGGCACCCAGCAGCGGCAACAGACTCGTGCCGCGGCAGCCCTGACACAATTCCGGACGGCCCAGGTAATCGAAAACCGTCGGCATCAGGTCGACCAGCGATACGGGCGCTGCGATTCGTCTGCCGCCGAACTCACCGCCGGGAAAATGCACCACCAGTGGCACCCGCGCCAGTTCTTCATAGAGCGACTGGCCGTGAAACCAGCCACCGTGCTCGCCTAATTCCTCGCCGTGATCGGACAAAAAGATGAAAATCGCCTCGTCCCAGAGTCCGCGCTCCTTGAGCATGCCGACAATGTTTCCGAGGTTTGCTGAGGCGTGCAGCACCGCAGCGTCGTACACCAGATCGACCGCATTTCCGAGCTTTACGAAATAGCCCATGGCCGCATCCTGCTCGGCCGTGTAATCGTTGGTGCCCAGCGGCTTGCCCACTTTCCAGTCGGCGTGTCGATAGCCGTAGTAACGCAACATGGCGTCGTGGTATGCCGTCAGCTGATCCGTCGAGAACTGGCCAAAGCGAGCAATAAATCGGTCGGGTGTCGTATGCGGCTCGTGCGGTTCCATGGTGTGCAGGTAGAGCAGGAACGGATTATCGGCAGCGCGATCCAGAAATCCCGTTACGTCAGCGAGGCGTGCAGCTTCATCGAGGTCCTCGCGCAGCCGGTAATCGACATAGCCGCGGTTTAGATCCGTTAACCCGCCGGCTAATGGGTTGGCGATGAACGCGCCGGTATCAAAGCCGACAGTCTTTAGCCGCTCAGCCACTGTTTTTAGTTCGGGGGCGAGTGTCTTGCGCTGCGTCATCTGATGTTCACAGACGAACGTCGAGGTGATCAGGGACGCCACAGATGGCGTCGTCCAGGGGGCCGGCGCGTAGGCTTGTTCGAAGACGACACTGTCGCTTGCCAGCGCGTCGATACGCGCCGAAGTCGACTGAGCGTAGCCGTAAAGTCCCAGCCGATCCGCGCGCAGCGTATCAACCACGTAAATGATCACCGGCACGTCGCGGTGTTGCGAGGCATCCTCAGCCCCGGCGGTCTCATCATTGCGCTGCGCCCACCAGACGATGGCGGCAGCCAGCAGCAGTACACCACCCAACAGAATGCCGCGTTGCTTAGTCAATGTCTCTCTTCACCTGCGTAATTTTTCGCGAGTCTACCGGCAAATGGAAACGCTGCCCAGTTGATCCGAGTCGCCGCACGGACGTGTGCTTTACCGCCAGAGGAATGCGAAAAACTAAAACTATATAATTATTTAAATCAAATATTTATTATATATATCTAAAATAATTATTAAGATTTATATCAGCAAAATTGGATCTGTCTGGCCAGGTTTACGGTGCACGACGTTGTGCAAACGCATTGTCTGCGTGCCTATGCGGTAACCATCGTGGCAGCTTTTTAGCCGTAGCCTCTTATAATAATTCGATTGTTCCGCGACGACGCCAAACCAGGCAGTGCCCGGATGGACCGGGGTTGTGCGAGTCAAAACCATAAGATGTGCACTAGGAGGCTACGATGTTTATCAACTTCTGGTATCCCGCCGAGTGGAGCCACAACTTGACCGATAAGCCGGTCAAGCTGCGCATGCTGGGTCAGGATTTCGTCCTGTTTCGCGACGGCGACGGCATCGCTCGTTGCCTCAGCAACACCTGCATTCACAGAGGCGCGTCGCTGTCCGGTGGGCGCCTGAAAGGCGATTGCATCGAGTGCCCGTATCACGGTTGGCAGTTCGATGGTGACGGTCGATGCCGGCGCATTCCGTCACTGGGTACCAAAGCAAGAATTCCGGCACGCGCCCGGATCGACGCCTATCCGACTGACGAGCGTTACGGACTGGTGTTCGCCTTTCTCGGTGATCTCCCGGAAGAACAGCGGCCACCGATTATGGACGTGCCGGAGTTCGGCCACCCGGACTGGCATGCACACTGCGAGGATCGCGTGACTCAACTCGAGTATCGGCGTGCGCAAGAAAATGCGCTGGACCCGGCGCACAACGAATTTGTGCATCCGACTCACGGTTTTTCGGGTACCCGCGACGACTATTTCGTCCCCCAATTGGATGTCCAGGACACCGAATGGGGGTGCGGTTTTATCACGACGTATTTCGCGCCGCCGCTGAAGGATAAGAAAATGTCGGCGGCTTCCGGGCGCTCAGAGAACGCCGTGATCGAAGCCGGTACATTCGTCGAAGGACCGACGACCTTGTGCACCAAGATTCATCCGACGGCCGAAACTGCCATGCATCAATATGGCTTCAAGACACCCATCGATGAGTTTTCCTACCGTTCGTTCCTGTTACAGATGCGTAATTTTCTCATCACGGATGAACACGATGGCCGATTTAAAGAGCGCAACCAGGTGGTCGCGGATCAGGATCGAGAGGTGCTGAGTGTCATCAATCCGACGATTACGCCCGAAACGTTGGGGGTTGAATTTTTCATGCCGGCCGACAAGGCTATCGCCCGTTATCGCGAGTATTTCAAGGACTGGGAAGCCCGTGGTTGGCGCATCGACGTCATGGAAGCGACCCGGAATCGTAAACGCGTCGCCTACGCGATTCCGAGCCCGGGGCGTCGCGCCCAGCCGAAGGGGTGGATACTTGATCCGGTGCCGATGCTGCCGTCGACCCGCACGGGCATCGATCAGTTGGATGCAGATGCTGCGGGTCAGGCCTGAATGTTTTGCGAATCGATGCTCAGGCGACCACGGACGCCCAGTTATCGCGCAGGTATTCGGCGCTCATCAATGCCAGCGCGTACAGGTGGAAGGTGGAATTGACCGCGGAACTCGTCGGAAACACGCCGGGACCGCCGATAAAAAGATTCGGAATGTCGTGGGTCTGGGATACCGCGTTGGTCACCGACGCATCGGGTTTATCGCCCATGATCGTGCCGCCCATGATGTGTTGGCCGCCCCGCGGGCTGTGCCACACTTCGTCGGCGCCGGCCGCTTTGATCAGTGCTTGACCCTCGTCGACCGAGGCATTCCACAAGCCTAACCCGTCGGCGCTGGCTGCATAGACTGCCCGCGCCAGCGGGAAACCATGCGCGTCTTTCGTGTCGGCGAGTTCAATGCGGTTTTCGGGTAGCGGCTGGTCCTGGCTGATGGCCACGATCGTGCCGAGCCCTCGCGCGGCACGCTCCATAAACGATTGTAAATCCGGTCCGAAAAGGTCTGCGCGTGTCATCGCAATGCCGAGCAGGTCGTTCGGCTTCAACGCCGGTGCGATGATCCACTGCCGACTGCCAAAGGGCCCCGCTTTCCGGACTTTGTTAAAGCGATCCTGGCTGAATAACTGGCCGCCGTTTACGCCCATGTAGTTCTGCATATCTTCATCGAATAGCCCGAAGATGTTCACCGACGGGTGTGTCATCAGGTAGCGCCCGAGCAAGCCACTGGAGTTTGCCAGGCCATCCGGATGCGGCGTCGAAGCCGAGTTGAGCAGGATCCGGCTGTTCTCTACCGTAAACGCGGCCAGCACGACGGAATCGGCCAGCAGGGTGTGACGCGTCCCGGTGTCATCCACGTATTCGACGCCTGTTGCCAATTTCCCTTTGGCGTCAGTCAATACCCGCGTGACATGACTGCGGGGCTGGAGCGTGGCCCCGGCCTTGAGGGCCCGCGGAAAATAAACGACCAGTGGGTTCGCCAGCGCGCCGGTCGGACAGCCGGCCTCACACCACCCGTCATAGGTACAGGCGGCTCGACCCTTGTAGGGTGCGGTCAGGATAGCCAGCGGCACCGCCGCGACATTCATATCCAGTGCCTCGAAGCCCCGGGCTAAAATCCGGCCATGCGAAAACACCGGCACCGGCGGCAGCGGATAAGGGTCGCCGGGTGGTCTCCAGATTTCCGCCTCGGTGTCTCCGGACAAGCCGACCTCGGCTTGCACCCGATCGTAATAGGGGCGCAGGTCCTCGTACTCGAGCGGCCAGTCGAGGCCACGGCCGTATAGCGATCGCTCTTTGAAATCTTCCGGGTGATAACGCGGCCATACGCCAAAGTGATGAACAGCCGCGCCGCCGAAACCGCGCCCGGCGTTGTAATTGAACCAGATCGTGTCTTTACCGGCTTCCAGCAGCTCCGGCACGGCCCATTTCAGACGTCGCGCCGAAATCTGCGAGCTGTAAAGATCCTCGAGTTTCCGCGCGGGTCCGGTCTCCAGCACGCGCACCTCCTTGCCCGCCTCAGCCAGCACCGCGGCGTACACACTGGCCGCGGCTCCGGCACCGACGATGACGACGTCAACTTTCTCGGCCATCGCACTCACCAGCGTTCCGGAGGCGGGATGTGCGGCAGGTATGGGATCTTGAGTTTTGCGAACCCTTCTGCCGTGCCATAGACCACGTCGACTGCGTCGGCCCGGACGCAGAGATAAAACAACGGCGGCGGCGGACCGTCCCAGTCATCCGGCACGGAGTTGCTGATGCTGCTAACCAAAGTGACCGCCTGTTCCTGCTCCAATTCGACGAAGGGCGCGTCGAACTGCACGTTGCTGAGGCGATCGAGGGCCGCCAGTCCGGCATGGTAAAAATCGGAGTAGGGCGGAGCTACATTCAGGTACTTGGCCATCAACAGGCTTTCGTTGGGATCGGCCGACATTTGCTGATCGACGAAATTGGCGATGCCGGCTTCACGCGCACCGGGCACGAGCACCTCTCCGAGTGCCTCCAGGGTCAGCACCTCACCGCTACCGAGCGACTTGAAATCGGCGCCGCGGGCACGCGCCTGGCGCGGCGTCAGCAGGACCTGCGTACCGGCCAGGCTGAACGCCAGCAAGCCCAGTCCCGTTCCCTGCAGAAACGACCTGCGATTCACGTCAGCGTGACGGCTAGAACGCGGTGGCACCGGCCAGTTCCTTGCCGATTTTCAGATTGAGAACGGTTTCAGTCACGCCTTACTCTTACCCCGGTGATGGTGTACTGCATTTTGAGCGGCGCCGGAATTCGGTGCTCTGGCAAACGCCAAATATTTTATCGACATCGGTCCGCGTTTATTTGCCCGTACAGCTAAATTATTGTACCGGTTCCAGACCTCAGTCTGCACGCTTAGAAACAGCGGCAAGCGTCGAACCGGAGGGGTACATCAATCAATATTCTACCGTCTGGCATATTCGGCTACACTCGGTGAAATTGGCAATTATCAGAAAATAAGATCGTGACGGACATTCCAGAGGAACCGGCTGATCAAGCGCCCTGCGACCACTGCGGCATCTTCACGATTCCGGGGCCGCTCGCGATTCAGTCCGCCTGGCGCGATATCACGTTCGATCCGGTGCGCGACAGAATCTGGACGGTCAGCGAAGGGATATACAGGACAATTTTTGTGGAGGGCGATAGGGGCGTCATCGCTTTCGACACCTTTTCGACACCCGGCGGGGCGCGGGCCTACCAGGGCGCCATGCAACGCGTGTTCCCGCGGAAGCCAGTGCATACCATCGTGTATTCCCACGATCACCTCGACCATACGGGCTACGCGGCGGACCTGGCGCCGGATGCCGGGATTCTGGCCCATGAGCTGTGCGACAAGGTCATACGCGCGCGCAAATCAGATGGGCAGATGCCCGCCACGGAAGTGTTTACCGGTGAGCGTCAGGAATACAACATAGACGGCGTGCGCTTCGAACTCCTCTACCCGGGTCCCACCCACGGCGACGGCAACCTGGCGGCCTACTTTCCCGAGAGCAAACTGCTGTTCATGGTGGATACGGTTATTCCCGGCGTGGGCTATACCTTTTTTCCCGACTGGCACCTGGCGAGTTATACCGCGCTGATGAGACGTTTTCTGAGTCTGGACTGGGATGTTTTCGTACCGGGGCATTTCTGGATCGCGGACCGGAAAGGTTTCGAGGACAGCCTGGCTTACTTTGACGAAATGGGTGAGTTGGCCCAACAGGCGATTGCCGACGGGCTCGATGCGGACGATTTCGACGCGGTGACCCGGTACACCTATGAAAAGCTCGAGCCGAGATTCGGTCGCTTGTTTCGCTTTGATGAATACTTCGCCATGAACATGGTTCGTTACATGCAGCATTTTCTGACCGGCGGTTGGGGGATCGAGGGCAATCTGCCCCCCACCACGACGCCGTTTTGAACGGGGAGCCGGTCATGAAACAGCACATGGGTATCTTCACCAGCGACAAGCTGCGCGATTACCTGGCCTTCGAACCGGGCATGCGGGCGGAGCAGCTTTCCGACCGGATCTGGACGGTGAGCGACGGCTTATGCCGGACGATCTTCCTGGAGGGCGACAACAGCGTTGTGGCTTTCGATACGTTCGGTACGCCGGGTCGCGCCCGGGCCTACCGGGCGGCCATCGAGCAAGCGGTTCCCGGCAAGCCGATAAAGATGGTGGTGTATTCCCACGATCACCTGGACCATGCGGGTTTCGCTGCGGATCTTGCCCCTGAGGCGGAAATCGTTGCAGACGAGATGACGGCGAAAATCATCGATCTGCGCGATGCAGATGGACAGCTGCCGGTGACCCGGCCGTTATCCGGGCGCGAGAACCCGGTGAATATCGATGGCGCCGAATTTCTGTTGATTAACCCGGGCCCAACCCATGGTACGGGTCATCTGTCCGCCTACTTCGCCACAGAGAAGATCCTTTTTTCCAGCGACACCATTTTGCCTAATGCCCGTTACGGCTTCATGCCGGACTACCATCTGGCAAACTTTGTGCGCTTCATGCGCGAGCTGGCCGACCTGGACTTCCAGACCTTTGTGCCCGGCAGACACCAGGTGAGCGATCGTGACCAGTTCATAATGGGCTGCGATTACATCGAGGCGCTTAGCGTTGCATGTCAGGAGGCATTCGTGGAGATGGTGCCGATCTGGGTGCATGACGCCATGGCCGAATACTGCAAGGCCAAGCTCGGCAGTCGCTTCGGGGGTCTGGACGGCTTCGATCAGCATATCGGCCAGACCGCCATCCGTATCGTTCACCACTATCTGATGGGCGGCTGGGGCCTTGAGGACACGCCGGAGCCTGCGATTCTGCTGGCATAACATGCCGGTTAAGGTCCGGCATTCGTGGTGAGAGAATACCTGGCGTTAGCACCTGAGTAACAGCCTCAACTGCAGGCCGGGCGTTATACAAAAAATGCATATGATCGCGTTCCGACGCAGCGGAACAAGTTCGAGCCAAATTGAGTAAGCCCTATGAAAACGATCATCGAACCATTTCGTATCAAGATGACCGAGCCAATCAAGCTCATAACCAGGGAGGAGCGGGAGCAGGCCCTGGTTAAGGCGCACAACAATGTTTTTCTCCTCGATGCAGAAGATTGTTGTATCGACCTGCTGACCGACAGCGGCACCGGTGCCATGTCGGCCCAGCAATGGGCCGCAATGATGCTTGGCGACGAGAGTTACGCCGGCAGCAAGTCCTGGAAAAAGTTTAAAGCGGTCATCAAAGACATCACTGGCGCTAAACATGTGTTCCCCACGCATCAGGGGCGCGCCGCTGAGGGTATTC
>Ga0224512_10002063_pt1 | contig 18705 bp, 15 predicted proteins | sample SF_May12_sed_USG_4_FD_169103 | JGI IMG/M metagenome (GOLD analysis project Ga0224512, IMG submission 169103) | Sediment microbial communities from San Francisco Bay, California, United States - SF_May12_sed_USGS_13 | ecosystem: Environmental > Aquatic > Marine > Sediment | place: USA... | reverse complement strand
ACCGACATTCGGCAGCTTTGGCGAGATTTTTTCTTATCTTTGGGAAGTGCTTTTCGAACTCGGGATCGAGGGGAAGGACGAGCAGATCGCGGAACTGATCACGGGTCAGGCAACCATCGAGGACGTAGAGGGCATGCTCCGGGACCTCGCCCTGCGGGGAGTCAGGACTCACCAGAAGGTGTTTAATTTTGATTTTGAGACGGGGAAGGAATTCGCCGCGTCGCTCCTGCTGAAGGGTTTCTTTTTTCCGAAATGGTTATCGTTTCTGGACGAAGGAGAGATGGAGAGGGTTATCGAAAAGCTCGCCCGGAAGATCGATGAGGAGAGCGCCGGGCTCTCGTTCAGGTTTACCGTGAAATCGGCGATTGTCGAAGGAAAACACTAAGAACTGGTTCAGAGTTCAGAGCTCAGAGCTCAGAGTTCAGAGTTCAGAGTTCAGAGTTCAGTGTTCAAAGTTTAGAGTTCAGGTTCTGAATCCTGAATCCTGAATCCTGACTCCTGACTCCTTACGGAGTTAGGCTTCTTTTTCCGTCGCGCCGTCGATCGCCTTCGGTTCGCCGTCGTCCTTCAACTCGTTTTCCATTTCCTCGAGTCCTTCCTTAAACGCTCTCCGGCTTTGGCCCAGCGATTTCGCCAACTTTGGCAAACGGCTAGCGCCGAACAAAAGGAAGAGGACAGCAACCACCAACACTATTTCCCAACCACTAAACATTTTTTCTTTCCTCGTATTGAAATGAATTAGACGCCCACGCGCCCGTAAAGGACGATAATACAGCCAAACAGCTCAAATGGTAAATGTTTTGGTACGAAATACGGATCTTGGGCTGATTACCTCCTGCAACTGCTGATTCAGCAAAGGTACTCGCGGCATGATTCAAATCCCGGATAAGGCGCAACCCTGAATCCAGAATCCTGAATCCTGAATCCTGAATCCTGAATCCTGAATCCAGAATCCTGAATCCTGAATCCTGAATCCTGAATCCAGAATCCTGAATCCAGAATCCTGAATCCTGAATCCTGAATCCAGAATCCTGAATCCAGAATCCTGAATCCTGAATCCTGAATCCTGAACTCACTAGGTGGTGAGTTCCACCTTCGCGCCGGCTTCGACCAGTTCCTGGCCGAGCCCGACGGCGACTTCTTCGTCGTCGATGTTGAGTGTAACGGCGCGGCCGTCGACGATGGCGTCGCGCATCTTTTCGGCTTCCTTTCCTTCCAGCCCGAGCCGGTCGACGAGTATCTCGCGAAGCTCAAACTTCTTCTTTCCCGTTTCGTAACCAACTATCTTTAATACCGGCATTATCCGTTCTCCTTGTCCCTGAACCGGTCGGTCGCCTCAGCCAGCGCCGATGTAATTCCCTTTTCTGAAATCGAGTGACCGGCGTCCGGAATGATATGGAGTTCGGATTCCGGAAAGGCCGTATGCAGTTCCCACGCCGAAACGGCCGGGCAGACGACATCGTATCTTCCCTGGACGATAACCGTCGGGATGTGGCGTATCTTGTCCACATTCTCGATCAGATAATTCTCGGTCGGGAAAAACGAGTTGTTCATAAAGTAGTGACATTCGATTCGCGCCAGTGCGAGCGCCTCGTTCGGGTCCTCCCAATGGTCCATCAGGTCCTTGTCGGGATAGAGCTTCGATGTCGAGCCCTCCCAAACGCTCCATGCACGCGCCGCCGATATCCTTGTCTCTTCGTCGTCGCTGGTGAGGCGTTTGTAATATGCCTTCATCATATCGCCCCGTTCCGCCTCCGGGATTTCATCGCGGTACCGCTCCCAATAATCCGGATAAATTTCGGACGCGCCGTATTGGTAAAACCACTTCAGCTCTTTCGGCCTCGTCAGGAAGATCCCGCGCAGGATTAGTCCGCGGGCCTTCCCGGGATGGGTCTGCGCATAGGTCAGGCTGAGCGTGCTGCCCCAGGAGCCGCCAAAAACATACCAGCTTTCGATCCCGAATTTCTCGCGGAGCGTTTCGATGTCCTTTACGAGGTCCCAGGTCGTGTTTTCCTCGAGTTCGGCGTGAGGGGTCGATTTACCCGAACCGCGCTGGTCGAAGAGAACTATATGGTAGGCCGCGGGGTCAAAGAACCTGCGGTACATCGGTATCAGGCCGCCACCCGGGCCGCCATGCAGAAAAACGACCGGTATGCCGTCCGGATTACCACAGCGCTCGTAATAGATCGTGTGAATATCGGAGACTTCAAGCATGCCCGAGTCAAAGGGCTCGATTTCGGGATAAAGTTCTTTCATACTGCAAAATAATAACCGAATAACTCGCCGATTTCATGTCCCCGGCTTTTTTTATTGTGGATCTGTCGAAAAGCGGCTGTGCCGTTTCGGAAACAAAGCCGGATATTGCCTTCGCACAGGATCAGGCGTGAAGTGTGTCAATCGCATTACGATTGCGGACGGTTTCAACCCTTTCAAACCGTCGGAACGACTCCATTTGGTAAGAAAACCTTTCCCGTGTGGATTCGAAAATGGTAAAATTGAAGGCGTATGAGGTATTCGTTCCCCGCTGGGCGTGTGTCCTTGTCTCTCCCATTCAAATTCCGCGAACCAAAGTCTCGAGATGCCGCAAATTAATCGAAGAAAATTTCTTGATTGTCTCGTCAAATACAAGTACGAGTGCCTGAGCACGCGTTGGCGCAGGCAGCAGCTCCATAAATTTTACTTCGCCAACTTCCTTTCAAGCCGCGTACACCTCTCGTTTCAATCGCTCTCGACGATTTTTGAACTTTGCCGGCGGATCCAGGAAAAGAACTTCTATTTCAACGATTCGGCCTCCAAAGTGGAGGGAATACAGTTTTTAAAAGGCAGCGGAAACCCGAAATACACCGAAGCGATCACGATGGACGATGTCCAGCTCTTCAAAAGGCTCGAAAAACAGGATACTTACGAAGAAGCGGATTTTCTTGGGCGAAACCTTACCTACCACGCGCTGAGCGGTTGGCTCGGGACACTTCTGCCGGATAAGTTCGTACCGGTCACCTCGGTCCATCTGAAGCACTCCATGTCGCATCTTTTCGACGAGCGGTTGCTGATATACGAAGAAGCCCCATGGGACTACTTTTTTCGATCTCAGGAGCGTTTCCTTATCACCAAAGAGACATTAAAAGAATTCGAACTGCGGAGCCTGTTTTTGGAAGATATCAACGATTACATGAACCTCCATTTTCCGAAGTACGTGTCGCGCAGCCGATATTCGGAGGTGGACTGGAACTGGATTACCCAGGATTTTCACGTATTCGTATTTCGCGAGATGCTCCATATGGACACGATCCGGCTTTTTTCCTCGGAGATCAGCCCGGAGCTAGCCGCAAACGCATGGGAGGTCCCGGACGGGATCGATATCTACATGCCCGCGAAGCATTTGTAATTTGACCAGGCACCGCGTTTTAAGTTTAACTTTCATAAACACTGAAGAAGGAGGTGATCTAAAAATATGTTAAATGATTCCAGTGAGGTGGCTGAAGCCTAACCTCTACGAAACATAATGGATTGTAGAGGGCTAGTATTCAGGCTAATCCAAACAGTCTACCGAAAAGCCGCCAGACCAGAGATGGCTGTGGCGGCTTTTTTATTTTTACAGATTTTGTATTGCGCTTTAATAAGATTTGAGAATCACTTCGCCTGATACAAATATGCAGGTTTCCGTATTTTGATCTTACGCATTACAATTACGTTGCGTTTACACACCTCCTTTTCTTTTTCAGGAGAATGTCATGAAACGAACAAACTTCCATCCGATTCGATTAATCTCTTTTCTTGTACCGATTCTATTTGTTGCAATTGCTTGTAACTATTTATCCGGCGATAAAGGGCTGCCCTCCGAACAGAACACGAAGAGTCCTGCAAATACTACCGACGATGTGTCTATTTGGCTGAACGATGAAAACATCGGGAGCATAGATGATGTTTCAGAACTACAAAAAAAAGTAGGAAAAATTCAGAAGGACAGAGAGAACAGGGGGATATTTGCGGAAGGATCCAATATAGTCAAGAATCAAGTGTATTTGATTATAGATTCCAATTTGTCTTTAAAGAACGTCGCAAGGGTTCAGGGCGCAATTGGAGGGTCGATTAATATACCAAATAGTTCGTTAGCGAAGTTAGATGGTGATCGGGACCCGCTTTTGCTCGTGGTCAGGGTGCAGGATTCCGCAGCTTCTCCTCCTGAAATTCCAAATTATCCGGCTTTTCGACGCCATGGTGATAAAGGCTATATTGATCTGTTGATTTCAGCCGTAAATAAAACGGAAAGCGATAAAGAGATAAAAGACAGCCTTTATTATGAGAGAATTAGTAAAAACAGCTTGGAAATAAACGGCTCGGGAGAATATTTTATCAATGAAAAGTACGATCAATCGGCCCTTGACCAAAACGGAGCGGATATCTATGATTTTCCGATAAAACAACGTCGAATCAAGAAGAATGATCTGAAGGCGGAACTACTGAAAATCACCGGTGAAAACGGTTTGGAAATAATAGCGAATGAGAATCTTGGCTATGAAACTATAAAGGAAATTATAAATATAACGGGAGAACTGGAATCGGGTTACCATGTTGAACTAATTCCTGGTAAATAGACTTTCAGTGGAAGAAAGCTCACTTAAACGAAAAATTGTGGATTGCTGGCAGGTTTAGTTTCAGGCTAATCCAAACTTTTTTACCGAAAAGCCGCCGAGTCTTAATGACTTTGGCGGCTTTTTTCGCGGCCAAACGGATTGTTAATTGAATAAGCCGGACCTAGGACAGGTTCCCATTCGATGCATCAGGGATGTCGGGGCCTAGAGTCTGTCAGACTACGATCCACAATGCTCACGTTTATCGGGCCCAATCGAATCGGTTAATTCTTAAGATCCCGGCTAAGGATTTACAACTTCGCCAGCGGTCGAAACTTTTCTTCCGGAATGAAGGCGAGGTCGCAGAATGAGCGTTTCCCATCATCGAGTGATTTCAGGGCTTCGGTCGTCATTTCGTGCCGGCGGTGAGAAGACGGCTCGATCACGGCATAGTCCTTTTCCAGAAACGGCCGCAGAAGCTTCGAATCGGATTCGCATAATTCCTTGAAATAGCATTCCATCAGCACTATCGGACGGCATCTGTCGATCGTCTCGTGGGCCCCGGAGAGCAGTTCTCCTTCATGACGCTGGACATCGAGCTTGATTACGTCCAGGCGATCGACTGCGTGGTCCCGCATAAAACCGTCAAGCGTGTCGGTGAGGACGGTGATTTTATGATGCACACGGTTGCCCTCGTCGAGAATCGAGTTCATTCAGCGAATGACCGCCGTGATTGTCTTCATCCGCGTAAAATATCGCTTCGCCTTTTTTCTCAGAAAGGGCCAGCTGATGCACGTTCACGTGCGGAAACGCGTTCCGGGCGAAAGTCTCATTCAGGCAATCGACGTTTGTTTGATCGGGCTCAAATGCGTGCACGGTCAATCCCGGAAACTTCCTTGCCAGTTGAAACGCGAAAATGCCGATGTTGGCGCCAACGTCAAAAAAAACACCTTCCGGATTCAGCGCCAGACATTGTTCCAAAAACCTGAGATTGTCCGGCTCATAACTTGCGAGGCCCCAGTTCAGCAAGTGGTAGGAAGGCCCATGCCAGTCTCCCAAGTCCACAAACAACCGGGCATTATCCGTTTCGATGAATGCACGTGCGGGCAGGTCAAACCAGGGCAAACGGCGCAGCCAGCGGCGCTTGGCGATTTGTTTTGCAAGGCTGTTTCGCTTTACGTTTATGGCCATATGCGGCGTTTGGAAAGTGACTGAACGCGACCCTCACGACGGTTTGATGACGTTAAGAGTATCAATACAAGCTGCTCAATGAGAATCTGCCGAAAAGCCGCCTTGTCAAAACGACTTAGGCGGCTTTTTCCAAATTGAAGCGAACGATTCTGCCGCCGGTATGATTTTCACGAAAAGACGGGCGGCCAGGGGTCTTGAACGGAATTCGTACTCATCTCCGGTACTTATTCAGATTCTTTCAACAACCGGGATACTTTGTCAGCGGTAAAAGGCATATGCCTGATTCGTTTGCCAGTCAGTGCGGCAAAAGCATTTGCGACGGCTCCCCCCACAACGGGGAGCCCGGCTTCTCCAACGCCGGTCGGTTTTTCCGTGGAGGGAATGATCTTTATATCAATGCTGTCCGGCACATCCTTCATACGCAAGAGCTGATAGTCGTCAAAGTTGGATTGAATCACTCGTCCGTTCCTGATGGTAATACTCTCGTAAAGGACGCTGCTCAGCCCCATGAGGATACAGCCTTCCGTTTGAGCAATGACGTTGTCCGGCTGAACGACGATGCCGGCATCGAGTGCGGCCCAAAAATGGTGAACCCTTATCTTTCCGTCAATGATCGAGATCTCACAGACGCCCGCACAAAGCGAACCACTTCTTTCACCAAACGCCATCCCCTTGGCACGGCCCGGTTTTGGTTTAGCTTTCCAATCGGACATCATCGCTACGGTGTCAAGCACGTTCAACGCCCGCGGGAACTCCTTCATGTGTCTCCGCCGAAATTCGTACGGATCGACCTTTTGGACAACCGCGATTTCGTCTATAAATGCTTCGATCGCAAACTTGTTGGGACCATGGGCGACCCCTCGCCAGTGTTTTGTCCGGATGCCGTGATCTACGCTGCGAAGCTCAATCTCCTGATTCGGAAATGTGTAAAAGTCGTTCCTCGCTCCCGAAGCCAAGAGCCTGCTGCCAGTTCCGACAATGGTGTGTTTCCAGGCGGTAATATTGCCCGTCTTATCCACTCCGGCTTCCATTCGCTGCAAGGACATGGGACGAAACATCCCGTAAGCAATATCGTCCTCACGCGTCCAGATCAGCTTTAAAGGGCGCTTCACGACCCTTGCCAGCTCGGCTGCCTCGACTACGTAATCAGAGGTTGAACGGCGGCCGAACCCGCCTCCCAGGTATTGCGGATTATACTTAACTTGCGCGATCTCGAGGTCAAGCGCTTGCGCAACACTGGCACGAGCACTGTCATGAGCCTGAGATCCTGCCCAGACTTCTGCGCTCTTCCCATTTTCCGCAACTGAAACCACGGCGTTAAGCGGCTCCATTTGAGCGTGATAGATGTGGTCGTTGAGGTAGTCGGCGGAGAACGTCCTGGCGGCTGCCTTCATGGCTGAAGCCACATTTCCGGTGCTCTCAATACTTGATCCACGGGCGTTCCGGTCAACCGCAATTCTCTCGTATTCTTCAGGTGCCATTTCACTATTGTGAGTTTCGGCCTTGGCTCCTTCGCTCCAGTCAATTACAAGTTTATCTTTGGCCTTAAGCGCAATTTCTATCGTCTCCGCGATTAGCCCGATACCATGTTCCAAAACCACAACATCCAGAATCCCGGCGGTCGACCGGATCATTTTTTCGTTGAGCAGTCGCGGTTTTGAACCGTAAACCGGCGAACGCGTAATCACCCCGTACACCATATTCGGCAACCGAACATCGATCGAATATTGCGCACTTCCGTTGGTTTTTGCGGGAATATCAAATCTGGGCACGTTTTCATTGCCGATTAAACGAAAATCTTTCGGATCTTTGAGCTGATCCAGGGAAACGGAAGGAGAGGATTCTGGGATCTCCATGAATTCCGCAATATCGCCGTAAGAGATTTTTCGATTACTCGCCTTGTGGACCACCACACTCGGTTCGGTAGTAAGCTCCGCAACGGGCACCTTCCACTTGCCTGCAACATTCGACAAGAGCATTTGACGAACCTGGGCGCCGGCGATTCGCAAACCGTCAAAGTATCCGCTTACGGCACGGCTCCCGACTGTAATCATGCTGGCTCCTCCACCAAATCCCGGCCGGCCATAGACTTGAGGTTCGATTGGAGAATGTTCAATCCTCACCCGCGACCAATCCGCATCCATTTCCTCCGCCAGAATGATCGGAAGCGCCGTCATCGACCCCTGACCCATTTCGGCGGCAGGGTTGTAGATAGTTATTCTTCCGTCGGTTCGAAGATGTACCCACGCGAATATCTTTTGTTCGACCAGCTCGCCTTTACCCGGAGCGTTACCGTCAGCGACAGGAAGTTCAGGCAACAGCGCGTAGGCCGCCACCGCAAAGGCAACGCCCCCACCCGCTTTTAGAAAATTTCGGCGCGAGATCAAAGCATTCGTTTTTTCTTTTGATTCGGTTTCCACTATTCGTTATCCGCGATGACCTTTTCAATCGCCTTTCTGACCCGTAGGTAAGTACCGCACCTGCAGACGACTCTGTTCATTCCTTCCGCTATCTCTTCACGGTTCGGCTTTTTGTTCTTGTTCAACAATGACGCGGCAAACATGATCATGCCCGATTGGCAATAACCGCACTGCGGAACCTGCTCTTCGATCCATGCTTCCTGCAGTGGGTGCGAACCGTCTTCCGACAATCCCTCGATGGTCGTCACGTTGCGGCCTTCGATCAACATGATCGGCGTATTACATGACGGCGCGGCCTCTCCATTGACGTGCACTGCACAAGCTCCGCAAACCGCTATACCGCAACTGTATTTGGGACCGGTCAGTCCCAATTTTTCTCTAAGCACCCATAACAAGGGAGTATCGGGATCCGCCTCGACGGAAACTTTCTTGCCGTTCAAATTGAAAGCGAACTTTGCCATTTGAACGCATAATATCAGGAAGTTCGATAATCAACCAAGAAAATTCACGAACAAATAGCGTTCAATCAACCGATGTCAATCGTTTTCGTGGAGGTTGGAGGGAAAAGAGGATTGCTGATTGATAGTACATTTGAACCCCGTCAATTACTGAAATGCAGGAATCATGAATGCGTGGTCTCTGGTTTATTCGGACTTGTTACTTACGGCTGCCCGGCTTGAGCGGGTCGCGGCAGATTCATTTGCTTAACAATTTTCCTTGGCTGACTCTTTGGCACCCGCGGCTCCGGGGTCCATTCGCTCTTTCTAACACTCCTACTTTCAATACTTTACAGGTATTAATCTGGCTCACGTCTGTCATTAAAATAAAGCGTTGGAATTCGAGAATTCCAATGACTATACTGATACCGAGTAACAGGATCAAAGGACTTTCATTTTCAGTCTTCTTCTGTTTTTCGTTTATACGGAGGTATTTTTTTTAATGACTTTAAGCAGATCTATTTCTTATATAGGATCGAAGATGATGGCACCATTTTCCACCGCGGAACAGAAACATCTGGCAGCCTACTCCGGGAGAAGATTCTCGAGACAGGAAGCCAAATCCGTTTGGGAAAGAGTGCTCGACCACAAATGGCATCTCAGCGAACGGTTAGGTCGCGACGTTGGATTCCGGGTTGCGGCAAGCGATTTCGTCGAGAATTTCTACCCGCCCGGAACGTCCGAAAGCAACCCCAATAAACGCCCCAGAATTCCCTTCAAAGTCTTTTCCCAATACGACTTCTTTGCGGCCATTAATGAGGACTAACCAGACCCAGACTTTTTGACATTTGGCAGCCCGGAGCATGCAAACGGTGAGGGTGTCGGAATCAAAACATCCGCTCGATTGAACATGAGCGGCGCGGGGCGCCGTTTTGCCCGCTGACGCCCTGGTCCGGTTACGAAAAGTAAATATAGATCCCTACGACCGTCGCCACTATTCCGATTCCAACCTGTTTTAAATATCTAAACGGTACTATATCGACCTGGTCGGTATAAGCCTGCTCGTAGGGTTCTTCACGCGGCCATATCTGTCCGATCAACAGCATGATCGAGACATTGAAGACGAACAGGATCGCCATCACGTGCAGGAAGTGCGGATAGTTCTCGGGTCCAACAACATAGGGCTTCAAAACAAACTGACTTATGGTGTAGAGCACAACGCCGGAGATTATTCCTATCTTGGCGGCAATCGCCGGGATGTATTTTGTCAGGTACCCGACCACAATAATCGTCAGGATTGGAATACTGTAGCAACCGTTGACTTCCTGAAGGTAACCAAAAAGCCCCTGCGGCGCGTTGGCTATAAACGGTGCGACGCACATCGCCAGAATCGCAAGCACCACGCCGAAGGTCTTACCCGCTTTTACAACCTCTTTTTCCTCGGCCTCGTGCCGGAAATGCGACTTGTAAATGTCAATACCGAACAACGTGACGGAGCTGTTCAGGGCGGAATTAAAAGAACTCAGGATAGCGCCGAATAGGACAGCGGCAAAAAACCCGACCCATGCTGCCGGCAGGACCCTCGTCACGAGCGTCGGATAGGCTTCGTCCGGGTTCTCAAGTTGACCAAATAAATGAAAAGCGATGATGCCGGGCAGGACCACTATCATCGGCCCGAGTATCTTGATAAAAGCCGCGAGCAAAAGACCCTTCTGTCCTTCTTTCAGGTTCTTGGCGCCGAGCGCCCTTTGAATAATCGCCTGATTCGTCCCCCAATAAAACAACTGCACCAGCATCATACCGGTAAAGATGGTGGCGAACGGGATCGACGAATCCGGTCCGCCGATTGACTTAAACTTTTCCGGGTTGCTCGAGATAAGAGTCGACACCCCCGTGAGAATATTTCCTTCCCCGACCGCTATTAGGCCAAAGATCGGGATCAACATCCCACCTATCAAGAGCCCGACAGCATTGATCGTGTCCGAAACCGCAACCGCCTTCAGTCCACCAAAAATTGCGTAGATCGAACCGATGACGCCGATGCCCCAGACCGTAATCCAGAGCGCGGTCGTCGACGAAACGCCGAGTAGTTCGGGTACGTCGAACATCGTGTTGATCGCAAGGGCGCCCGAATAAAGTACGATCGGCAGAAAAACGACAACATAGCCGCTCAGGAACAGAGCAGAGGTGATCGTCTTTGTGGTCTTGTCATAACGGCGTTCGAGGAATTGCGGAACGGTGGTCAGACCGCCTTTGAGGTATCTCGGCAGCAGGAAGACCGCCGTCACGACCATCGCGATCGCCGCCAGGGTCTCCCACGCCATCACCAGAATCCCTTCCTTGAAGGCCTGCCCGTTTAACCCTACGATCTGTTCGGTCGAAAGATTTGTGAGCAAAAGTGAGCCGGCTATGACGACGCCCGTGAGACTACGGCCACCCAAGAAATAACCGTCCGATGATTCTTCATCGGTTCCTCTCGTCTTTAGGTACGAGATAATCGCAACCAGCGCCGTAAATCCAAGGAATGTCAAAAATTGCATAATCTTTCCCCAAAACCCTTTGGTTTGGCCAGTTTGCCGCACCGATACTGCGTGTAAGGGTGAACGAAATCTATTTAATTGGAATTGCTATATTTGCGGAAATCATATCGCAATCCGTATAAAAGTCCACAAAAGAATTGCATACCCGGATTGAACGCTGCGGTTGGAAGGTTAGCGGTAACAACGATTTCGAGCGCCTTCGATAGCGAGACAACGAGCAAAAAAAATGGAAATACCTCTTCGGAAAGAGTAAAGAACGGCCGATGGATGGGTTGTTAGAACGGTTCGCGCTGGCAATGATCGATGATCAGGGGGGTCAGGGAGAAGGATATCGCGAGCCGCCCTAAAGAGGTCGACCAAGGCAAACAGTTACGACTGGCCGCAACCGCATGGACCTCAACAACCTCTACAGGTCAGCTTTTTCAAAAGACCTTTTTGACCGCACTACCGGCTTTCTTTACGCCCTTCTTGGTCGCGCCGGCAGTCTTTTTGGCCCCTTTTACGGAAACCTCGGCGGTCTTTGTTGCACCTTGCTTGACCGCACTCCCGGTCTTGCGCGCAGCCGTTTTCGAAAAGTCGCTCGTCTTTTCCGCCCCGGTCTTTACACCGTCTTTGGTACCTTCAGCGGCTTTTTTAACGAGACCGTCGTCCTCGTCATTAGAACCCGATCTCTTGTCGTTAGCATCCGACTCGCCCTCGTCATCTCCCGGTTTGGAGCCATCTGCACCTGAATCGTGTCCGGAGTCGGAATCATGATCTTTGCTATCCGAAGCGGACTCTTCGCCGGAATCCTCATCGCCGCTTTCCTCGGCGGCCTTGTTTCCCGGCTCCTCATTTTGCGATGTGTTTGACGCCACGGTGTTCGAATTCGAATTATCCGGAGCTGTCGAACAAGCAAGGGCAAGGGATGTGACAAGCATGAGCGCACCAAAAAATAAGAACTTTTTCATGGTCTTTCTCCCGGAGTTTATTTGATCAGGATTATAGACCAATGCCGGCATTTTGCACGCGAAAATCGACGTCTACGGCAAATAAGTGTAATTTGTTACAAAGTCTTCGGTCGACGTTGAAATAAATCATCAAAAGAGCCGCATAGCCTGAAAAAAGAAATATGAAAATGAACATTTCAAGATTGCTTATCCCAATCACAATAACCCTTCTGTCTTCCGGCATTATATTCGCCGAACCCTGTAGAGAGCCGGGTTCGATAACGCGGGTTAAAAACAGGAGTGCCGGGAAGTATGAGTATGTTATTTTCGACGTCAGGAAGTCGGAAGACGGCGACCAGCCCGACTTTGAAGTCAAAACCGCGTCGCCGCCCTTCACCGATTATTCAGGGGAAGAGACATACGAAATACCAGGCGGAAAACACAAAAGCATAGCCTTTAGATCGGTCTACTGGATGTGCGAAATACCGGAGCGTTATCGTTTGCCGCAAACCGCGATAAAGGGCATCAGGATGCTTTGGTCTTTTGAGGGAATAGTCGAGTTTGCCGTTGGTTACAGATCGCGCTCGAGATACCTCGCGACATACTCCTACGACGCGGGTTCGGTGCGAAAGGTCGTTATGAAGTTTCGAAAGTGACCGCCTGCTAAACGAACCATGTCGCAATCGTGTATCGTTCTCCGGACGTCACTTCGGTTACTTCATGCCCGAGATTTGGAGGAAACGTGATCAGCATCCCCTCCTCGCCCACAAGCGGAAGTCCGAATTTCGAAAAAGCTTCTTTTTGCATCAGCCCATAAAAAGTAAGATTCCCGCCGCTGTATTTGCCTTCCATAGGCACCTGGGATTCTTCGTTTAGAAAGACGATCGCCGAGACCTTTCTGGGAGTCGCGTATTCTCCGATATTCTTGTATTCTCCTGCGTCAATATGGAAACGGTAGTAATCGCCTGTTTCGTAGAGACAAAACTTTGGCGGCTGTACGCCCGTTAGTTTCAAATTGTAGGATTTTTCCAATAACGGACGCAGTTTGTTGAGTTTGCCGGTGACTCTCTCGACCAGTTCGTTTTTAGGTTTGCTGACTTCGCTTCGCTTTTTTATCTGCTCATCAACTATGTCTTCGGCACTATCCAAATTGCGGATCATCCCTTTTTGCCTTGATGAATCCCGGATAGCGTCACACAGTTCAGTGCATAAACTGCTATCAAGAAAATCCTTGAACGCTACTATTCCAAATTGGCTAAAAAACTCAGCTGTTGGCATCTAAAGTAACCATCAAATGACTCTCAGTTTCCGGGAGGTATTGAAACTGAACGCAACGAGTCTTGTAGGGTGCAAGACGTCAGAGCGGCATCTATATACATGAGCCTCCTTCACAGAACAGTCCCGGGCAGCAATCCGGTGGAAGATTGACCATACAGGGATCACCCATTGCGACGCAGCTCTGAGCAAAGGCTGCGGGCGGCGCAACCAAAGACATTACAACCGGCAAAGCCGCTGCCAACGGAGCATACCGCACCAGAACTTTTCTTCTTGATAAAACCGGCCCCGTATCTGCCGCGATCTTTTCTCCCAACAGTCCGGCTTTGTCCAATTCGTCCAGGGCCATCCATACAAAATCTGGATCTATTTTTGTCTTGAGGGAACTTTCAAGGCTCTGAGCCATTTCCTCAAACAATGTCTTTCCATCGCATTTCCTCCAAACCGCTGTAACAGTTGAATTTAGATGGTGGGCCTTATCCGTTGCCAAATCGTATACAAGGACGTCACTGCCGTATTCCTGTACGACGATATTTTCTGTCCTCGCTCGTGGCAAAGTTCTGACACCGATATCCTGACCCCTATTTTTCTTAGACATTTTCTCTCCATGTCAACCAAGAATTTTTTGAATGTCTCGGAATGTAGCAAAGGAAACTTTCGCCGTCAACAAGATTCTATCTTTTGCCGGAGCAAGAAAAACCAAAAGCAATAACGATCCGAAACGCCCCCGGCAAGGCGCGACTATTTTTAACCAGCTGAATGTATTCGTTTGCGACCCGGGCATACGGTTTACCCTTTGTCACCTCAACGATCTGTGTTGACCGTCGTGATAGGTTTTCGAAACGACAACGACTTCACGGTAGTTTCCGTCTTTGTCTTTTCTCGAACGCAATCTCAGTAAATTTCCTTCCAAAGGGCCGTAGAAACAATCAAAGCCGCCAGCCGCGCTTTTGCTGAGATAACCGAGTTCATAGACGTTGGCATAGGCGTTGTGAGTCCAAGTATCGAACGCTTGATCTTTAAGACCGATTACGATTCTCGGAAACTGCCGGAGTTAATCCCGCTTCGCACAAAGCAGGCTGGGGGAGCCTGCAGACAAACCGCACTCGGTACTGACTAACGAGCCCGTTGCAAAAAGTCCAGATTAGGAACGAGGATGCAAAGTTGCAATTTTCGGACGCCAGTTTCGATGTCCAAAGCGCCAAAGGCGCGAACATTCAACATCCATTTCGACTATCGATGTGAAATACCCAGAGGTTGCCAAAAGACGAGAAGAGTGGATTTAGACCTCAGCATTCAGTCGGGGAACCAGATCAGTTCCATGATCTGGCCGCTTACGCCTTTTGTGTAAAAGCTGTAAGTCCCATCGCGATGTCGTTTTACAGGACGGCCTTCTTTTTCGGCGGCAGCTTCGAGTTCTGCCATCGTATCGACCCGCATCGCGATGTGAGGGGGGTGTTTCGAGCCCGGTGGAAGCAGCGCGATCCCGAATCCATGCGAATCGCGCATCATCGCCCAATCCTCGAAATGAGATTCGACCGAGAACCCAAGCCGCTTGTATTCCTCGATATCGCGTTCCAGGTTTTCACATTTCACCGCCAGGTGATCTACTGCGCCCGAAAATCGAAAATCCTTGTTTTTTGACATAACACGGTGATTCTATCAACAGGAATCTTGTTTGAAAAGAAGAACAGGTATCGGGGACCCTTTTGGCCGCTGCACCCGTTTTCTCTCCCTCAAGAAAAAAAAGGAACGAAAGCTTCGGGCAGCTTCCGTTCCTTGTAATGACGATCTTAACTCTGATCGCGGACCCGCGGGGGATTACCTGATCACAGTCGTGGGATCGCCGATAAGTTGCCATGTCATACGGGCATCACGGTCGTCGGTCGAAAGCTTCGCCTCGCGTGTCAGGTCGCCGATTCGTGTCACGCCGCCGAACATCCTGCGCGTGACCGTTTCACCCATGCTTATCTGGTTGTTCGTGTAGGTCGACCCGGACGAGGCCCAGACGGCAAAGGCTCCGTTTCCCGACATAAACAGGTCTTCGCCGATACTGTTCGATCCCATGTTGTGGGTAAATCCGTTGAGACACGAGAGCACCATAAAGAACGAGAGCCTGCTGTTTTCGAGACTCGCAGCGTCGTTTGAATTGAAAACGCGGCTGCTCGCCCAGATTTTTGCCGACCCGTGACCGGAATAGGTTACGACCATCGCATTATTGTTTATTCCGTCGATAATGCGATCGTGGAGTACGGGATCGGAAGACGTTGAACGATTCAACCTGACCGCTTTAACACCCGCCGGAAGCAGGGTCCCGAGTTGCTGGTTTAAGCCCTCAAACCCCCGGTCCGCTACCAGAAGGTTGGTACGGTTCTTCCGGTCGCTCTGACGGTCATATCGCTCGAGTTTGGCGATCACCGCGTGAGCCTCTTCAAGGTTTCCGGCCGGCAGACGCCCCACTGGAATATCCTCGATACCGTCACCGTCAAAATCGACAAACCAAGCGTCGCTGGCTGTTTCCAAATTAGTCGAATCGAATAGCCGGGTCGGGACGAGGTCGCGGTCCACCTGCCCCTGCGAATTCCGCATGTCATAACTCGAGTCGCCAAACAGGATCACGTACCTCGGCGATTTTGACCACTTCGCCGACGCATCTTCCAGGAAAGTCCTGACTGCGATATCCGATTTTCGTCCAAACCCGTACTCGTCGTAAATGTCCTGGACAAAAACTACTGCGGTTTTGAAACCCTGTTCGGAACGGATTTCCGCTAGCCTGGCGGCAGGTTTTCCGAATTGTTGCGGGGCAATTATCAAAAGCTCCGCGCCATTCTTGGAACGGTTCCATGCACTCGGAAAGTCTCTTTCAACAGCGGGCTGCTTTCGGGACAGATAGCCCCGCTCGAATGCGGCAAATTCTCTCTTTTGCCCCCTGGCATTTACCGTAAAGGCATATCCGCCTTCGAATTGTTCGGTGTTGACGAGCAGCTTCCTGACCGCCCGACCGTCTTGACCGAGTTCGTAAACATCGATATCGGCCTGGGCAAATCCTTCGATACGAGCGGAACGACCGGCATCGACAGAGAACCTTAGCTGTCCTCCGCGAGCTTCGTACATCCGCGAGTATCTGAGATTTACCTCGCTGATCACGCTGACATCGTCAGATCCGCCGGCGGCCCGAAGCGATAACGAGTTGGCTCCGTCGGCAACCAGAGACATCGGCACCTCGAACTCAAACTCGCGGTTTTCCTTCGCCGTGTAGCTTACGCTGCCCAAAAGTTCGCCGTTAAAGCTCACGTTGACCAGATGATCCGTATCCGAAAGCCCTTGCAGGCTTACTCGCAATTTTGCATTTTCCGACGCACCCGAGTGCGGCGCCAAAGCCTCGATCTCCTGGACGGCATCCGCAGAAGACATCACAGGCAGTCCAAACCAGTTTTCGAGATCACCGTTTAAGATGGAGGATACATAGAGAACGCGGTCCTTTCGGACGGATGTAACCCTGAAGCTCCGCAAATCCGGTTCTTCGGCCGCTTTTTCGCGCACCTTCTGCAGCCGTTTGCCCATTGTATTGCCTGAGATCAGGTAGAACACCTGTTTATCGGTAAACCTCGAATCGAAGCCTTTACCGTAAAACTCGATGTGGCCGGTTTCCTTTTCTCCTTCGATCGTCATCGGAACTTCCGTTCCATCGACAAAAAGCTGCCACGCTGCCCTATCCGAATCGATTTCGAACCCGGCGGCCCGAAGTTGAGCGAACGAGACCCGGTAGCGATCGTCCCCCTGGACGATTATCTTGACTCCGCCGGTTGCGGCTATCTTGCGCTGAGCGCGCGGATCGCCGTTCTCCGGACCCTCTGAATAGAGAGAGTCGTAGCCTTGTTCAACGACAACGTATTTCTGTTCGAAGGCAGTTTCGCCGCGCCCGATTTCATCCATCAGAGGAGAACTCACCGCATCGGCCTTTTGCGAAACCTCGAACTTCGGACGGATCGGACCATGCAGGGTACGCGTTCCGTTTAGATCGATATCTTCTAGATAATACAAGGCTCCAGGTTGTGCATCGCCGTCTACCCAGTGATAGTCGTCTCCGGTGATATTCATCTTCACGTTTGTACGCAGCATGCTACCCGCGATCGGGGCCGGATTGAGGAGTTCGCTTCCGCCGCCGGTCGAACGGTAGACGTTAAAACCGAGATTGTCCGCCTCACCGCCGGTGCTCCATTCGAGTACGACATCGTTGCCTTTGTAGAACGCTTCAAGGCGGTCCATTTTGACTTGTGTCGGCGCCAGGATAAGACCAAAGTCAACAGTCGGGTCGGCCGTACGACCGATCGACATCGACACCACGTTGTTTCCCGCCGCTCCTATATAACCGGGGGTCAGCGTGACCATACCGCTGATCAGCATGCCCGGATAGAAAGATGTATTGTCGGGGTAACCATTGTCATTTGAATCGCCATTAAGATTCGGATTCAATTCTGTAGGCGTGCTGGAGCTGCCCGCGACGGGGTTGATAACAACCCGGTAGTTACCTTGTGCAAGGCAATCAAACACGTAATTACCACTGGCGTCGGTAACCACGCCGCCTGGAGCATCGTCGGCCGTGCCGAGTTTTCCATCCGGGCCGACGGGTACTTCGGTCCCGGTATTGTCATAAAGTTTGACGACAATGCCGGGCAGAAGAGCTTCCCCTGTATCCAATTGTCCGTCATTATTGTCGGCGCCCGCCCCGCGGTCGTCCCAGACGGTTCCCGATAGGCGAAGTCCGTAGAAGCCAAAATCGACGGTCATATCGGCATAGCGGTCAAAACCTCCCTGGCCGGCGTAAAGGCCCGAGGTCGGCACATCGGCCTCGTTAAATGGTTCGGCAGATGCCGAAAGAGTCACCGGATTACTGAGAATACCGTTGGTTAACACTCCATTTGCCGGATTCGGATCGACCCCGTTCTCCGCATTAGCACCAGCACCGAACGATTCCGCATCGGCCGTATTGATCCCGGATGTATTCCTGTAGCCTTCAAGGACCGCAGAAGGTCCGAAATTGGAAGGATTGATCCGGACAACATATGTGCCGGGCGTCAATGAATCGAAACGGTAATAGCCGCCCGGGTCTGTCGAAACGGTGGAGACAGGCGAGCCGGGCGAATCCGGCAATCCGTTCCCATCTGAATCGCGAAATATACTGACCGAAACGTTGGACACGCCGCTTTCTGCCGGATCGATGATCCCGTCATTGTCGGTGTCGAACCAAACCCGGTTTCCAAGCGAATAAACAGGAAATGCGCCGGCTGCGGGAACGAAGCCAAAGTCAAACTTATGGTTGTTTGACCCGTAATCTCCCG
>Ga0224512_10002061_pt1 | contig 18715 bp, 14 predicted proteins | sample SF_May12_sed_USG_4_FD_169103 | JGI IMG/M metagenome (GOLD analysis project Ga0224512, IMG submission 169103) | Sediment microbial communities from San Francisco Bay, California, United States - SF_May12_sed_USGS_13 | ecosystem: Environmental > Aquatic > Marine > Sediment | place: USA... | reverse complement strand
CAGGCGCCCTCCGCGCGTCGAGAACACGTAGCGGTAGAGCGGCGACTCCACCATCACTGTCGGCGCTGTGACGACCGGTGGCGGGGTGCGTGGCACCGAGTCTTCCAGCTGGAGGACCTGAACGGGTGGTTCGGGCGGTGGTGTGACACGAACCGTGTCGACCGATCCGGCGCTATCGACAGCCGTGGTCTGCGGAAATTCCTTGGGTGACAGGAAGATCGACGGCAAGACAGCCACGATGAGCATCAGGCCGACCGCGAGCAACGTGCGACGATCCATCTATGTCACCGTCATGGCACTGGGTCCGCACCACCGTCGCGGAACGGGTGGCACCTGAGAATCCGACGAAACCCCAACCAGCATCCCTTGAGAGCGCCGTACCGACTCACCGCCTCCAGCGCGTATGCCGAGCAGGTAGGCGTGTAGCGGCAAGGTGAAGGAAACGGCGAGGACACGAGCTGGTACACTCGGATCAAGGCGGCCACAGCCGCGCGGGGCCAGAGTGTCAGGCGGAAAGCGAGTGCGCCCATGACTCGAGATCAAGCGAGATCTGTTGGAAGGTCGCGTGATACGCAGGGGGCCGGACCCGGATCACCGCATCGATCGGACCCAGAGCTGGGAGGATGGCTCGCCTCATGATCTCGCGGATGCGGCGCCGGACTCGATTGCGGGCCACTGCCGTCTGACCGTGCCGCGGCACAATCAGCCCAAACCGCGGGTGGCCAAGGTCGTTGCCACACCAGGAAATGTCCACTCGCGGGGTCCGGCGACGGCGTCCGCGGCGGGGCACCACCGCGAGATCCGATTTGCGCGTCAGGCGCCAACACCGAGGGATGCCCTCGCGCGTCAGCGCCCTCCGTGCTTCGAGGGTAGCTGAACCGTGAGGCGTTTGCGGCCCTTCTTACGGCGCCGGCTCAGGACCGCGCGACCCCACCGGGTGCGCATCCGAGCGCGGAATCCATGTTTTGCCGTCCGCTTTCTGTTGCGCGGCTGATATGTTCGCTTCATTCAAAAAGGCCTTCGTGAACGGCCCGAAAACTAGCCGTACCTGGCGCGCAGGGTCAAGGTTGACTTTTCCACATTTGGGAGATAGCATCGATAGCCCTTTGGAACCCCCTACCCGTTCGCGCATATTGTCGATGGAATCGTCAGCCCAACAAGCGTGGGCTCGCCTGTTGGAAGCAGCGCGCTCAGAGCTTCCCGATCCCACTGTTCGGACCTGGCTCGAGCCGCTCCGGCCTATAGCGTTCGAGGAGGGGCGACTCATGTTGGGCGCGCCCGACCAGTTCGCGGTTGAATGGAACGAGTCGAAGCATGGCGCCCTACTCACCCGCTTGGCCGCCGAGCGGCTCGAATCGGAACTGGAGATCATCTTCCGCGTCCAGGAGGATCGGACTCGGCGCCCGCAGATGGACTTCTTCGTCGCACCCGCGCCTGGCACCAACGTGGCCCGTGCCCGGGCCGCCCGCCCACTCAATGAACGCTATTCCTTCAAGACGTTCGTCATTGGGAAGTCCAACGAGTTGGCATCGGCCGCGGCCTACGCGATCGCCGAAGCCCCCGGGAAGACTTACAACCCACTCTTTATCTATGGAGCCACCGGGCTAGGCAAGACGCATCTCATGCAGGGCATTGCGCACGCGGTCCTCGAACGCGACGCGGACAGCCGTGTCATGTACATGGGTGCCGAACAGTTCATCAACGAGGTCATCGAGAGCATCCATAGCCGTACGATGACCGATTTTCGGCGCAAGTACCGAAACGAGGTCGACATCTTCCTGGTTGACGACGTGCATTTCCTCGAAGGAAAGGAAATGACCCAAGAGGAGTTCTTTCACACGTTCAACGCACTGCACGAAGCCGAAAAGCAGATCGTCCTCACGTCGGACCGGCCCCCGAAGGACATTCCGGGACTCGAATCCCGCCTCGTAAGCCGATTCGAGTGGGGCATGGTCGCTGACATCAGTCAGCCTGACCTCGAGCACCGAATCGCGATCCTTCGCAAGAAGGCGGAACAAGACCACTTGGAGCTCACCATCCCGGATGACGTTCTTCGGTTCATCGCCGAGCACGTGCGGAGTTCGGTGCGAGAACTCGAGGGCTCCATCATCAAGCTCTTGCTTTTCGCGTCGCTCAAACACCGCGAAGTTTCCATCGAGCTGGCACGCGAGGCCCTGGCAGACAAGATCCGTGAAGCGGCAGGCGCCCGCTCGGCGGAGCCCGAAGCGTTGCCCAGCGTCGACCGCGTTCAGGAGGTTGTAGCGCGGCGCTGGGGAGTCACTCCCGAGGGCCTACGGTCCAAAGCCAGGACCAGGACACTCACAGTGCCCCGCCAAGTCGCGATGTTTCTGGCTCGAGAGCTTCTGGGAATGCAGCTGGTCGAGATCGGGTTGGCATTCGGCGGGCGCGACCACTCAACAGTCATTCACAGCCTCGACAAGGTTCAGCGATCGATGGCCGGTGATGACCGGTTTCGAGACCGTGTGGAACATGCCCGTCGAGAATTGGCGACGGCGCGATGATCGCAATGGGGAGATGTGGATCCAGCATGTTGGAGTCTGTGCGCCGTGGGGATTCCATGGCCGCCATCCACCATTGGTCCACAGCTTGTCCCAGACAACGCACAGTCGCGAGACGACTCAACCGTCGCTCGCGCTACCAGTTGCACGGTTCATCAAGGTTTCCAGACCCTCTACTATTACTACTAAGTAGTAATATGATAGAGTATTAGTAGGTTCTTCTTTCCACTCCGGTAGGGAAGAGTATGAAGTTCACGATCACACGGGAGCGACTCCACGAGGGTTTGGCGGCCGTCGCCGCCACGGTCCCGACGAAGACCACGCTCCCTGTCCTGTCCAACATCCTCATTGAAGCAACGAGCGATGGGATTCGGCTCTCAGGCACCGACCTCGATATTGCTGTGAGCACCGTGGTACCAGCTGAGGTGGACGAGGATGGCGCCGTCACGATCCCCGCCAAGAAGCTCTTGGAGATCGTTCGGGAGCTTCCGAGCGCCGCCATCAGGATCGCCAGCTCTGGGGAGCAGCGCATCAGCCTGGAGTGTGGCCGTTCACGCTTCAAGCTGTTGGGCATTCCCAGGGAAGAATTTCCCAACTTCCCGCCTGTGAACTTCGAGGACAGTTGGACCGTCACGTCTGGTGATCTTCAGAAGTTGATCAATCACGTGAGCTTTGCGGCATCTACCGAAGAGAGCAGACCGATCTTGAACGGTGTGCTGTGGGAGCTGCAATCCGACATCATGCGAATGGTCGCGACGAATGGACATCGGCTGGCCAAGATGGAAGTGCCGGTGTCAGGCAGCAGTGGGTCGGCGGACCTGATCGTGCCGCCAAAGGCTTTGGAGCAAGTGCGGCGACTGTTTGGCCCGTCGGATGAGGTCGAAATCGCCAAGAGCGACAACCACCTAGGCTTCCGCACGGGTGGGACGGTTGTGTTCACTCGCCTCATCGAGGGACCGTATCCCAATTACGATCAGGTGATCCCGAAGGAGAATGACCGCGCCTGTACCGTGGAGAAGGCGACCCTGGCCAGCGCATTGCGCCGGGTGGGTGCGGTGGCGAGTGACCAGACGCACCGGGTGCGGTTGCAGTTTAGCGGCGGCTCACTCAAGCTGAGTGTCAGCACGCCCGATCTGGGCGATGCCCTCGACGAGATTTCGGTCACGTTCGACGGCGACCCGCTGGAGATCGGCTTCAACGCCACCTATCTGCTGGAGATCCTGAAGTACATGCCCACCGACGAGGTGCGGCTGACGTTCAAGGCCCCGGAGCGGGCTGGTACCGTCGAGCCGGTCGGGTGGGATGACCCTGCGTCGTATCTCTGCTTGGTGATGCCACTGAGGCTCGTGGACTGATAGGGATCACTGGCTGAACGGACCGCGCCGCGCGTTGGGTCAGGGGAGCTGAAGAGACCGGCTCGCCACCCCAGTCAAGCTCATTCTCTCCAGGCGGTCTGCTGGTTCCACCGTGCCGCCCGACACAAGACCGAGCACGTGATCACCGCCACGGCCAACGGCAACGCCGACTGCCCACTGATTGACAGAGAAGCTGCTGCTGAAGTCGAGCGCTCCCATGATCAACACGGGCACCGACCTGCCAAGCGAAAGATGTAACCCCCCTCGGTAGTTCACGTCGTAGCCCGATGCGGCGAGTCGCTCGGCGGCGAGGGCTTCGGCGGCGACGACCAGCCGGCCTGGCAGTGGGTGCCAAGCAGCGCTGATCAGTCCGGTGAGGGGACCTGGAGCATCCCGCAACACAGGACGCCCCACATTGCGTAGCACAACTGCGAGCTCGAGCGGCCGCAGGAGGCGATACCGGGCGCCGAGGTCGATACCGCGATCCGTCGAGCTGTCGATCGTGTTTCCGCGATAGAACGTGAATGCCGCCCCGATCGCACCACGTTGAAACGGCAGGGCGAGCCCGAACCGAAAAGCCCCCGTGTTCGGATCCTCACTGAAGCGATCCCGCTGGTAGCTCAGAGCGAACCCTCGCGAGTTGAACCCCACACTCCACTGTGCCAGACGAAGATCTCCATCGACCGGTCGTTCCAGAACGAATTCGGCCAATACCGACGCTTCGATTGAGACAGCGAGTCCCGCAGGATTGACCCAGAGTGCCCGCGCATCGGTCGCCGTCGATGCGAAGAGGTAATCGCCGGAGCGCGAGCGCACCGCCTGCCCCTTGGCGGTTTGAGCGACTAGACCGCCAAAGACGAGTGCGGTAAGGACGAAACGCAACAAGGCGCTACTGGACAGCCGCGATTGTGTCGACGGTGACCTGCAGGATCGGGATCATGGCGCCCATAGCTGCGACTGTCGCCGTCATGTTCGTCGTATCGACGGCGGTGCGGCCAAGGAACCGTCCATCGGCTCCGAGATACGCGGTTTGGTAGCTCGTTCCTGTGCCATCGAGGTCGATCTCCGTCCCTCCCTGTGATCCAGCACCCACGAGCGTGTAGTTCGACACCGATTTCACCTCGAGCGCTCGCATCCCATGGTGCTCGGTCCAGGCGCTAGCGCTACTCTCAGTGATGGTCTCGACTTGAATGTCCAGACCACCGGATCCAGTTTGCACGTCGACCGTGTCGGTCCAGGTCTGTCCAGGACTGACACCTCCAACGGGAATGCGGGGGAAGAAGCGCTGGAACGACCTGGCCTGTTGCTGCAGAAAGACGCTCGCACTATCTCCGCTCTGGAAATCCGCCACGTTGCCCTCGGGCGAGAGCGTTCCCGTGAAGACCGCACCAGTTGCCTGCTCCAGGTCAGCGTTGCTGAGCCCGGGAGCGGCACCGGTCACCTCGGGAGTCGAGTCCACGCGGATGGTCAGGGGCCAGGGAGTCGCGGAGCCATCCGCCGTGGTGGTCACCCACCAGCGAATCCCAATGTTCACGGTGTTGACCTGTCCACCGAACTCCTGCTCTTGCAGCGTGTGCGTGTGGATCTCATACGAGTTGGAGAAGGGCTGATACGTAAAGCGGCTGGGGGCGGGAGCCGCTGCCGTTGACGCAGCCGAGCTAGTCACGCCGGTCCCACAGCCGGCGGAACCGAGCGCCGCCACAACAGACAGTGCGGTGACAGGGAGACGGGACGTCTTCATGGCTGTTTTCCTTCTCGTTGGAGCAGTTGGTCTTTGGTGCGGCCGAAGACCGCGACCATTTCGCCGCGATCTGCACTCACTTGAAGCAGTTTCCATCCTTTGCGGCCCATCTCGGCGCGCCAGCCAATGAGCCGCTGCCACCGTTCTTCTGTGGTGCGGAACACACGCAACTCGGCGACGGCCTCCCAGTTCTCGGGATACGGGCGTGGAGAGGCGTTGGTGGAGTTCGTCGTTCCGGTGGACATTGCCCTCAGGGTGAAGTGCTGGAAATGATAGTCCGGGTCGAGGGGGGAAACCAGGGGTGGGGGAGCCGTAAGCCGAGTTCTGTTCAGCGCATGCGCTGTACGGTCATCTATCTGGGATGGCGGTCACCCGCCACCTCAAGCAGCCTACCCGCGGCTCCAACAGCTCGGGCCGAGCCTCACCGCCTATTTGGCCTTGCTCCGACTGGGGGTTGCCGTGCCGCGACTGTTGCCAGTCGCGCGGTGGGCTCTTACCCCACCGTTTCACCCTTACCCACCCTCACGGATGGGCGGTCTGTTCTCTGTGGCCCTTTCCGTCGCCTCACGGCGCCCAGGTGTTACCTGGCAGTCTGCCCTGTGGAGCTCGGACTTTCCTCGGCCCGCCTAGACGAGCCGCGACCGTCGCACTCCTCCACCCCTCACTGAAAATAGCCGCGTCAGGGCTGTAACCATAGCACGGAGTTGAAACCGTCGCGGTCCGAGTTGAGTGGTAGTTGAGATGGGCGTGCGAGAATCGGGCGTCAGCGATGCCGGAGCGACGATGACCCACTCTCGCACGAACACACTGGTGGCAACGGTGCTGCACCCGCTCGAGCGGCCCCGGCTCGACGCGGCCGCGGCTGGGCGGTTTCGACCGGTCCACACGGAAACGGTTCGTGAGGCAATCCGGGTGGTGCGAGAGCGCTCGGTGCGTGCCGTCCTCCTGTCACCGCGGCACGTCACGGTGGGCCAGATGGGTGGAGTAGCCTCGCTGGTCCGAGGGTTTCCTGGCGTACCCGCAGTCGCGGTCGTTTCGCGCCACGACACCATCGCAAGCGAGCGCCTCCTGGACTTGGGTGCGTGCGGTGTTCGTCGGATGGTCGACCTGTCAGGCCATGAGGGGTGGCACGAACTCCGGGCCGTCGTCGCCGATCCGGCCTCACCGCTTGGATCGAGCATCCTTTCCAGCACGATGACGGCGCTCGACGGAGTCACAGCGGACAGCCGGCGCTTCTTTGAAGTGCTTGTCCGCGTGGCGCCCGGAGTGCCGACGGTGCGCGAGCTGGCGCGACGCCTTGGCGTTCAGCCAAGCACGTTTATGTCGCGGTTCTTCCGGGCGCGCGTCCCGTCGCCCAAGCGTTACTTGGCCGCCGTCCGACTGGTTTATGCTGCCGGGCTCTTGGAATCCTCCGGCCTCTCGATCGCGGATGTGGCATACCGCCTGGAGTACTCATCACCGCAGAGCTTCGGTCGGCACGTCAGATCGGCGCTTGGTGTTACCGCTGCCGAGTATCGTCGCCGATACCCGTTTTCCGTGGCGCTCAACGACTTCATCGTGCGCCTGATCGTCCCGTATTGTTCGAGCTTCCGCCGCTTCTGTCCCCTCGCACGCGGGGCAACGGACCTGGAAGGCGGTGCTGAGGGAGTGAGAGGGGCGGTCGGGCGTGCGACCAACCAACTGCCGAGCGTTAGGAACGGACGCCGAGATCCGCCAGCGTGAGGAGGCAGCGAAGGTTGTGGCCGTGTCCCTCGATCGCGGCCCGCCCGCCCTCGCCCCGGTCGATGAGCGCCAGGACGCCCAAAACGACCGCACCAGCGTCCGAAACGACCCTGGCCGCCTTCAGGGCTGACTGACCGGTGGTCACAACGTCCTCGATGATGACCACGGACGAGCCTTTCTCCCAGCAACCTTCGATTTGGCGTTGTGCACCGTGGTCTTTCGCGACCTTTCGCACGGTGAAAGCGTCCACCGTCGGTAGTCGCTCCCGGCTTGCCCGGGCGATGGCATAGGCGATAGGGTCGGCTCCCAGTGTTAGGCCTCCCACGACATCGGGCGCCCATCCCGCTGCCCGAATGTCCGTGAGCCCTAGGTCACCAATCAACTCGAGGCCCCTCGCGGACATGGTGGTTCGGCGGGCATCGATGTAATAGCCCGACGTGCGGCCGGAGGCGAGGGTATAGGTCCCCATCTGGAGCGACCGGTCCCTCAGGAGCGCCGCGAGGTCGGCTTTGCGTGCGGTTGTGTTCAAGCTTCCGAGTGTAAAAGAGCGGGTCGTTAGAACAGTGGGCGCGGTCAGTCCGCGTCCTTCTTGCGCAACAAGGACCTCATCTTGCCCAAGAGGCCCCCTTCTGTGCGAGGCGGCGTGCTTGCCTCGATGGCTTCGCCGGCTTCCAGTGCTTGCCGTAGGCTGTGAGCGAAGTCCTCAACGGTGGGCGGTCGGGCGGCGGGGTCTCGCGCCAGAGCAGCCATGATTGCCGCCTCTAGGCTCGGCGGGAAGCGAACTCCAGGGACGGCCTCGTTGAGCGGGGTGGGAGCCTGGGTCAGGAGCTGCTGGAAGAGCTCCCTGGGCGACCGTCCAGGATACGGGTGGATCCCGGTCAGCAGGTAGTATGCTATGGTGGCCAGGCTGTAGATGTCTGCTGACTCGCTGACCAGTTCACCAGAAAGCGCTTCCGGTGCGACGTAGTTGAGCGTTCCAACGAAGAACCCCGTCCGGGTCAGGCGCTCGGCTTCATCGGCCTGCGCGTCACGTGCGATACCGAAGTCGAGCAGTTTGACCGTTTGCGTAGCGGGATCAAATACGATGTTCTCGGGCTTGAGATCTCGGTGTATGATCCCTTCGGCGTGAGCTGCAGCCAGGGCGCCAGCCAACTGAGAAATCAACTCGACCGTCAATTCAGGAGCGAGGCGGCCCGCGCGGTGTACAAATTGCGATAGAGGTTCCCCGGCTGCCCACTCGAGCGCGAGGTAATAGAGATCGTCCACCTCGCCGTAGTCGTAGGTGCAGACGACACTGGGGTGGTGCACCCGCGATCCGTAGCCGGCTTCGCGGAGGAACCGCTTGACGGCGGTTGGGTCGTTGCGCATGCGTTCTTTGAGAACCTTCACCGCGCAGCGACCGCGATCAGGGTGTTCGGCCCGGTACACGCTGGCGGTCCCGCCCTCGCCAACACGCTCGAGGAGTCGGTACGCGGCTACCGTTCGGCCAGAAAGGTCTTCGTGGGGCATAAGAGTGCGCCAAAGTAAGTATTGCGTCGGATGGTGGGCAAGTCGCCACCGGGTTGCATGCCGTGCAGCTCTCCGCGCGACGTGCTGGAGCATGGCGCTGTGCGCATCCTTCTCGGCGTGTACACCATGGCAGCGCGTTGGGACGGAAGCGGCACCTGACCCTGGTCGTACCGTCTCGCACCTGTTCGATGCGGCGACGATCTTCGCCGAGATGGGCCTTCTCGTTGCAGGCGATCCCGTTCCGTTCGTGGCGGCGGTGCGGTATCTGCCTGGGACGACCGGAGACTCGACGCTGGCCGTCGTTGGCATTTCCCTGACCAACGACGTGCTCACGTTCCGCCGTCGTGCCGACGTCTTCGAGGCGCGCTATCGGGTCGAGATCGCCTTTCAACGGGACGGCGAAGTGCTTCAGTTTTCGCGACAGGACGAGAACGTCCAGGTCGGGAGCCTTGCGGAGACGCAACGTGCGGACGAGAGCGTGGTCTTCCAACAGTTGATCGTGCTGCCACCGGGACCCGCGCTCGTGAGCATCACAGTGCGAGATCGCAATGGCGCATCCTTCAGCGAGGTGGCGGACTCGCTGCGCGTGCCGGCCCTGTCCAAGCCAGGGAGCCTGTCGTCGATCGTTCCAGTGTACAGAGCGACGCCACGGACGTCTCGGGCACGCGGTTCGGATTTCGTCATCAACCCGAAAGCCGCGGTCCCGTACAACGAGGACACGCTGACGCTTTACTTGGAGATCGTTGGTCCCTCTCCACGCGACGTCCTGGTCATTCGCGGCATTGCTGCGGACCAACGGGAGATGTGGCGTGACACGGTTGAAATCGATCCGGACCAGCCGTTACGGAGTGTGATTTTGCCAATCGAGCCACGGCGCCTCCCGATCGGTGTCACACAGGTCGAGGCGGCGTTCGTGGGCGCGCGCGATACGGCGCGGACCGCCGTGCTCGCGAGTTTCTCGGACCAGTGGGTCGTGTCGAACTTCGACGACATGCTCTCGCTCCTGCGATACTTCGTCACAGAGCAAACCCTTCGGTCCCTGCGGGACGTGCCCGAGGAGGAACGTGCGGAGGAGTGGCGGTCGTTCTGGGAGACGACTGACCCCGATCCGCTTACGCCGACCCATGAGGCGCTGAACCTGTATTTCGAGCGAGTTCAAGAAGCAAACGCGCGGTTTGACGAGCCTGGCGTCCCCGGTTGGCTCACCGATCGGGGGGAAGTGTTCATCACCGCAGGCCCGCCGGACGAGATCTTCGACTCCAGCTCGGACCTCGAGTACAACCTCCGCTACATCCGTTGGACCTACGTCGCTGCGCGGCTGGTTCTCGAGTTCATCGACGAGAGCGGCTTTGGACGGTTTCGGCTGACTGATCGATCACGCGCCGACTTCACAATCGTCGTCAACCGATACCGGCGGAGTGGGTGACGTTGGGCACGCTCACTCCCCTGCTTGCAGCGCTCGCCGCATGGGCGCAGCTGATCTTTGAGGTCCCACGGCCTGCACTGCCCGACCCCGTGGTGAGTTGGCACGTTACGGCGGAACTGCGCCGCGCGGTGGCGCGCGGAACGGCGTCTGCTGAGGACTCGGTGCGACTTGCTGCCCAAGAGTTAGCGCTGGGCCGACCGGAGCGCGCGCGGGCGCTTCTCAATGGTGAGCGCACGCTGAGCTCGACAGATCACACAGGCCTCACCTTGCTGGCGACCGCGGAGCTCGAGGCGGGCAATTTCGAACGTGCTAGCCACCTCTTGATCCGAGCGACAGGGTTGGCGCGGGGCGTAGAGCGGGGCGTCTTGTTGGCTCGATCGGCAGCGGTGCTCGAGCAAGCCGAAGGGGGCGGTGATACCATCGCGAGCTTGTACCGCGATGCGGCTCAGCGTCTTCCAGCCGTGGCAGGATGGTTGGCCATACGGGAGGCGCGGTACACGGCGGAACCCGCACGTGCGCTCGCTTTGCTCCGACGGGCGCCGCCCATGGCGAGCCGGCTCGCGTCTCGTGCTCGGGCGACGGTGCTGCTGACGAGCGGTGACAGCCTCCGGGCGCTCAGTGTGTTTGGACAAGCGGAAGAATGGGGGAGCGGAACCCGGCTGGCAGCGGCGCTGGGAGACACGTTGCAGGGTCGTGACTTTGCATTTCGCGCCCTGGAGTTCGGTGACACCGTGGACATGCGCGACGCCCTCGAATACGTGGGCGCGTTGATCCCGTCTCCCGTGGGTCGCGAACGGTACGTACTCGCTTCGGCATTGCGCCAATTGGGACAGCTCGACGACGCGATTGCCTTGCTCGAGTTGGCTGTGGCAACCGGCGACTCGACCGCGGCCACGTTACGGCGCTTCGGCGACCTGCTGTCCTCCTCGGGAAAGCGTGCGCGAGCGTTGGATGTGTACGAGCTTGCCGCCGCTGACACGGGAAGCGATGCTGCGCTCGCAGCCTATCGACGCAGTCGCATCCTCACGCGTCTCGGGCAGGCCGGCGCTGGATACGATGCGTTTGCCGAGTTCGCAGAGAAGCACCCCGACCACGCAAATGCGCCGGGGTCTCTCGTACAGGTGGCAGAGTGGCATCGACGTGGAGGCCGCGTGGCGGTAGCCGACAGCCTCCTCGAGGACGTAGCAGGACGCTGGCCCGACTCGGACGCGGGGAGTCAAGCGCGCATGACGCTGGCGGCCGACGCGCTAGCCCGCCACGACACGGCTGCCGCGATGAGTTGGTATCGTGCAGCGAGTGCCGTCGGCCCGGGCGCGCGTGCTGCGCAGTATCTCCTGGCAGATCTCCAGGCGCGCTCGGGTGATTCGGCGGCAGCGCTGCAAGGGTGGCGGGAGCTCGCGATGCGGGACTCGCTCGGATATTACGGCACGATTGCAAGGCGCGCCGCCGCGCTGGATGCTCCCACGTTCGCACCGGCTGTGCCACCGGCCCGACCAGGCGCCGTCGGGGCAACGCTGCGCCAACTCGACTTGCTCATACGCATGGGGTTCGAAGTGGAGGCCGCCGAGGTCGTCCGCTGGCAGCTGGAGACCGAGGATGTCCCAACGGACGAGATGTTGGCACTTGCGGGAGGCTTGGTGGCCCGCGGCTGGGTGAGTGAAGGGGTGCGGCTCGGGTGGCGCGCCGCCACGGTACGGTCGCTCAATGACCAGCAGGTCCTCCGGGTGATCTTCCCGTGGCCGCTCCGCGAACTCATCGAGTCGGAAGCACGTGAACACGAGCTCGACCCGTATTTGCTGGCCGCGATCATCCGCCAAGAGTCCGCCTTCCGACCCACGGTGGTGTCACATGCTGGGGCGCACGGTCTGATGCAACTGATGCCGGCCACCGCGTCGTGGGTAGCCGGGAAACAAGGCATCGCCTGGGACAAACGATATCTGAGCGCTGCTGCGGCGAATCTCCACATCGGCGCGGTGCACCTGGCCGCACTGCTGCGAACCTACGAAGGCAACGTCATCCGGGCTCTCGCGGCGTACAACGCGGGGTCGTCGGCGGTTCGCCGCTGGTTGCGCTACCCGGAGGCGAATGACGCGATGCGGTTCGTCGAGCGTATCCCCTACGCGGAAACACGCGGGTACATCCGGACAATCCTGCGCAACCGGGACCTCTATCGCGGTCTCTATCCGGTCGAGCTGAGTAGCAGCAACGGGCAGTGACCCGCCGGACCATGAGGCGGTTCCTCCATGCCAGCACGGCTCTCGTGCTGCTGGTCGTACCAGTGGCATCGTGGACCGCGCTTAGAAACTGGCTTGTGGCTGCTGCGTTTCTCACCGTCGCCGTGGAAATCGTGCGGCTCCAAAGCCCGAGGGTTCGTGCCCAGCTCTCCCGGCTCATCCCTGTTTATCGTGCGTCAGAAGAGCGACGACCCAGCGGTGCGATGTGGCTCGTTGTGGGCTATGCCGCAGCGTCGTGGTTCCCTGCCCCGGCGCCAGCCGCCGGGATTCTCGTCGGAGCGCTGGCGGACCCGGCGGCCTCGCTCGGCGGAACGCTGGTCGGAAGCGCGGACAGAAAGACATGGGTGGGAACAGCCGTGCACTTCGTGGTGAGCGTGGTGGTGTTGGCGATCCTGCCAGGCCCGTGGCACGTCGCGCTCATGGCGGCGCTGGTTGGCGCACTGACCGAACGCTGGTCTGGCCGACTGGATGACAACGTAACCGTCCCTCCCGCGGTCTCCCTCGTCGTTGCGGTTCTGGCGTAACTCCTATCTCCGGCACCGTAAGAGCAGCCAGGCTATTTTGACCGCATGGTTTCCCGAGACCGACAGCGGCTCTTTGTGATCGATGGGTATGCCCTGATCTATCGGGCGTTCTTTGCCATGATCAGCCGCCCCCTCCGCACCAGTCGAGGTGAGAATGCCTCGGCTGTTTGGGGCGTCGCGAACTTCCTGCACCGACTCACCGCCGAGCATCATCCGGATCTCGTCGCGTGGGTGCACGATGCGGGTTCGTCCTTCCGAACGGACGTATTCCCTGATTACAAGGCCACCCGCGAGAAGCTCGATGATGAGCTGCAAGACGATTTCGATCGGTCCGTGGAGCGAATCGAGGAGTTGCTGGAGTGCTTTGGGGTGCCGCTGGTTGCCGTTGAGGGATACGAGGCGGACGACGTCATCGGGACGTTGGCCGCCCAGGGGGAGGCTGCAGGCTACGAAACGGTCATTGTGTCGGGTGACAAGGACTTCTATCAGCTCATCGGTCCCAACGTCAAGCTGTTGAACCCCGGGCGCCGCGGTCCAGCTGCCGTGGACGAACAGTGGGTGGATATGAGCAACGCGCACGAGCGACTCGGCGTCCCCCCACAACAGGTCGTGGATTTTCTCGCTTTGGTGGGCGACTCGTCAGACAACATCCCCGGTGTGCGAGGTGTCGGGGAGAAGACGGCGCGAAAGCTCCTGGAAGCCTACGGCGATCTCGACTCCGTGTTGGAACATGCAGCAGAGGTCAAAGGAAAACGTGCGCGTGAGGCATTGCTCGAACATGCCGACAACGCGCGACTCAGTCGCCAGCTGGTGACGCTGCACCGTGACGTGCCACTGGACTTCTCTGCGAGCGAGCTTACGGCGAAGCCACAGGACGTCGAACGGCTCCGGCGTCTCTATGCGGAACTCGAGTTTCACTCCTTGTTGCAGAAGGTGGGCACGGCACCGGTACCGCGCGGCAAGGCAGAGGAGTTGCTCACGCTTGTGCAATGTGGAGCAGACGTCGCGGCAGCAGTCGATGCGGTGCGACAAGAGGCGGCAGTCAGCGTGCGCTCAGTCGCGACGTTTGGGGGAGCGGTGCAGGCGAGCCTCGTCGGGGTGGCGCTCGCGGTTGCCGACGGTCGAACGTGGTACTTCCCGTTCGCGCACATCGACGAAGGTGGTGAACTCGTCCATAGCGAGCCAATCGAGAACCTCCCCCCGTTGGGTCACCCGGACCTCCGCCCTCTGGCCGGACTGCTTGCAGATCCGAGGGTGCCGAAGGCAGGCCACAACATCAAAGAGGATTGGCTGCTCTTCAGGCGACACGGTGTCGAACTGGCTGGTGTGGTCTACGATTCGATGCTCGCGAGCTATCTCGTGGACCCCGGTCGCCGCACGCATGCCCTCGATGCGCTTGCCTCCGAGCACCTGGGCGTGCAGATCCCGCAGCCCGACAAACTCGTTCACAAGGGGCAGACGGTGGCACACCTCGGTGTGGGGCCTGCCGCGGAGTGCTTCGGCGGTGCCGCGAGCGCAATCCTTCGCCTCGAGGCGTTCTTTGCGCCACAACTCGAGACCTACGCGTTAGCCCCCCTGCTGGAAGAGATCGAGATCCCCCTCATTGGCGTGCTGGTGGATATGGAATGGACTGGGATCGCGATCGATGTCGACCGGCTGGGGGTGCTTTCAGCGGAATTTGCGGCGGCACTGTCCAGCCTGCAGAAGCAGATCTTCGAAGAGGCTGGGTCCGAGTTCAACATCAACAGCACGCAGCAGCTGAGACATGTCCTGTTCGAGAAGCTCAACCTGCCCGTTTTGAAGAAGACGAAGACGGGCCCGTCAACCGACGCGAGCGTGCTGGCGGAGCTTGCTGCACTTGGCTTCGAGCTCCCACAGCACCTGCTCGCGTACCGCGAGTTGAGCAAGCTGCAGTCGACATATGTCGATGTCCTGCCTAGCTACGTGATCCCAGCGACCGGCCGGATTCACACGAGCTTCAGCCAGACAGGTGCCGCGACCGGTCGCCTGTCGTCATCGGATCCGAATTTGCAGAACATTCCAGTGCGAACGCCTCGGGGCGAAGAAATCCGTCGGTGCTTCGTACCGGCTGCAGGAAGTCGGTTCATCGTGGCCGACTATTCGCAGATCGAACTCCGCCTCCTGGCGCACCTGTCCCAAGACCCGGCGTTTCTCGAAGCGTTCCGACGCGGTGGCGACGTGCATCGGGAAACAGCAGCGGTGATCTTCGACGTGGCGCCAGAAGCGGTGACGGCCGAGATGCGGGCGCAGGCGAAGACGATCAACTTCGCGACCATTTACGGTCAAGGCGCCTTTGCCTTGAGCCGGCAGTTGGGGATCACGCAAGACGAAGCGCGCGCCTTCATCGATCTCTACTTCGAGCGGTTTGCCGGTGTGCGCGCGTACTTGGATGAATGCGTCGCCCGTGCCAAGCAGTTGGGGTATGCCGAGACGCTGTTTGGCCGCCGCCGTTACATCCCCGAACTCAAGGACCGCACGCACAACGTGCGCGCGTTCGGCGAACGGGTTGCAATGAACTCGCCGCTGCAGGGCTCCGCGGCAGATTTGATCAAGCGAGCCATGATCAACATCAGTATCGGTCTGCACGCGGTCGGGCTGCACAGCGTACTCCTGTTGCAGGTTCACGACGAACTGGTTGTGGAAGCCCCTGTTGACGAAGTCGAGAGGACGAAGGCGCTCGTGCAGCAGGACATGGAGAACGCCGCGACGCTCTCGGTGCCGTTGGTCGTGGACGTGGGGGTCGGGTCCAATTGGATGGATGCAAAGGCGTAGCTTGTACCATCCGGCACACCCGTTGCATAATGCGTAGCCGTGCGACGACGAGCCGATATCCGATATACCCAGCCAGCCATATGATGCGGCGACGGACAGGCTTCTCCCTCATCGAACTCGTGATGGCGATGACGATCGTGGTGCTGTTGGCTGCACTCGCCCGCCCGCGGCTGAATCGGCTTACCGAGCGCAGCACGATTGCGTCTATGCGGGCCGACGTGCGCAACCTCGCGGTCCTCGAGGAGTCATATTTCTACGACCACGCCGTCTACACCAGTGACTTGGGCTTACTGGCGAGTCGAGGGTTCGTCGGGACCTTGGGAGTCCAGCTTCAGATTCCCGAGGCGACGAACATCGGGTGGTCAGTGAGCGCCTCGCATGCAAGGACCCTGCAGCAATGTCATCTCTACGTTGGCTCTGCCGCCCCGGTTGGGACGGCGACTGAGGATGGGCGCGTCCATTGTCAATGAGCCAGTGGCGTCAGTTCGGCCTGTGGCGCGAGGGCGTGCTACACGCGCTCGAAGGAGGGCTGTGGCTGCACCCGTTTGTGCTTCGCGGTCAGCGCTGGGCCCATTTGGTGTCGGCTGACCGCGACGCGCTAGTGGACGCGGGGGGGCAACTGAACATGCGTGTGGAGTGGCTGCAGTACCGGCCGCTCAAGCATCCTCGGACGGGGGTGCGCGTTCCGGCGTGGCATTGGGATCTGAGAGGTCCTCGTCTAGCTCGGGCGCTGGCGCTGGCGGCGCCGCGGGTTCCTCCAGGACTTCTACGTCCTTCTCGGTCCCAGCCTTCGCTTTGAGCTTGAGCACGCCCGGCCACCAATTCCAGCGACCGGCGATGTGCATGAACGCGGGCACCAGCACCATCCGAATCAACGTAGCATCAAGCAGCACCGCGACCGCGAGGCCAAAGCCCAACATTTGCGCGGGCAGCACCCGTGAGAAGCTGAATGTCCCGAACACCACGATCATGATCGCCGCAGCGCTCGTGATGACCGACGCCGTGGCGGTGAGACCCTCCATCGTCGCCTGGTCGTTTCGTCCCGTTCGATCGAAGGCCTCTTTGATGCGGGAGAGCAGGAAGACCTCGTAGTCCATGCTCAGCCCGAACACCACCGCAAACACGATCACAGGTACGACGACATAGACCGCCTCGGTCGGTCCCGCGAGGCCGATGAGGCCCGCGCCGAAGCCCTCCTGAAACACCAACACGAGAATGCCGAACGCCCCCGCGACCGAGAGGAGGTTCATGAACACAGCCTTGAGCGGGACCAGCACGGACTGAAACGCGACGAACAGCATGATTACGGTCGCGACGACAACCAGCACAACGACCGTCGGGAACTGCCGCAGCAATTCGTCCTGCAGATCCACACTGGCGGCTTGAAACCCCGCCACGAAGACCGAAACGGAATCCAGGCCCGGCACGCCATCGTTACGCACACGTCGAATGCGGCGGACCACCTCCATGGAGCTGGTTAGGGAGGTGGTGTCGGCGAGGAACACGTCCATCAAGGCGGTGCGGCCGTCGGCGGAGAGATACGACGCGAAGAACTCGGGGGCACGCGCGCGCGCGGCATCCATGTCGCTATAGAGCAGCGTGAGTCTCAACACCGACATCCGGCCCTGCAGGTCGACCGGTCCGCGGAGATCACTGACGTGTGGATCGGCGCGCACCGAGTCGGACAACCGCTTGAGTCCACGCAGGTGCTGCGTGCCCACGATCCGTTGGCCTTCGGGGGCTTGAGCCACGACACGTATCGGTTGCAGGGCGCCGCGGGATCCGATGCGATCGAGGACGCGGACGCCGTCGTTCGATTCCGTGTTGGACGGGAACCAGCCTTCGCGAGGCAAGCCGATCTTGATTTGTGCGAGCGGCCAGGTAATCAGGGCCATGACAATGCCGCCGAACACCAGCGCGCGCCACGGATGGTGTCCCAGCCACCGCGCCCAACGCTCCCAGCCCGTCGGTGCGTGGTACCACGCAAGTCGTCGAGCCAACCATCGTGGCCGGTCGATCATCCGGCCGATGATCGACAACACGGCCGGCAGGAGCGTGACCGAGAGCAACACAGCAGCGGCGACGACGAAGAGACCGCCGATCCCGACGGAGCGCGTCTCCGACGTCGGTGTAATCAACAGGGCGGCGAATCCCAGCAGCACCGTGAGACCGCTGGTCACGACCGCCTTGCCCGCGGTCGAGATCGCTCGTTCGGCCGCTGCGCGCGCGCTCCGCCCGCGGTTCATCTCCTCGCGGAAACGAGTGACAATGAGGAGCGAGTAGTCGATGCCAACCCCGAGTCCGAGCATCGAGACGATCGTCAACACGAAGACGGACATCGGATAGAAGCTGGCGGCGACGGAGACGAGGCCGAGCGCGCACGCAATGGCGAGCACGCCAACCAACAGGGGCAGAAACGCGGCGACGAGCGCCCCGAACGCAAGCACCAAAATCGCAGCGCTGATGGGGAGTGACTTCTTCTCCCCGTTGCGAGTGTCTTGCTTGCTCACAGTGCGCAGGTCATAGTCGAGCGCTGGACCTCCGGTCACATACACCCCGTACGCAGACGCCCAGCCAATTCGGTCCAACGTTCCGTGGATGGCGTCTCGAAATGCCGGCACGAAGTCGGTTGGGCTGCGTTCGAGGTCCGGCCGGACGGCGGCGACAAAGAACGTCGTGCGCCTATCGGGACTCAGGAGGTTCGTGTCAGGAGCAGTGAGGTATGACAGCACCCGACCGATGTATGGCTCCAAGCTTGCCCGCAACGTGAGCGAGTCGAGCAGCGCATGGTACGGCAGGCTATCGATGGGAACTGGCCCCGTCATCGTGACGACGAAGAAGTGCGTCACGGGCGTGTCGAAGGTGCTCTTGATTAGTTGGTCTGCGCGCTTC
>Ga0224512_10002060_pt1 | contig 18718 bp, 18 predicted proteins | sample SF_May12_sed_USG_4_FD_169103 | JGI IMG/M metagenome (GOLD analysis project Ga0224512, IMG submission 169103) | Sediment microbial communities from San Francisco Bay, California, United States - SF_May12_sed_USGS_13 | ecosystem: Environmental > Aquatic > Marine > Sediment | place: USA... | reverse complement strand
TCTCGTCGAGTGCTGCCACGCCGAGGTCACGGTGGGGGAGATGGTGGCGGTGCTCAAGCACGAGTGGGGAGAGTTCGATGAGCCCATCCGGTTCTGAGCCCCGCCCGCCCGCCACCGCCGGTGTGGACCTGCGCCGCAAGCGCATCCTGATCGCCAAGCCGGGGCTGGATGGCCATGACGTCGGGGCCAAGGTGATCGCCCTGGCGCTTCGTGACGCCGGGGCCGATGTGATCTACACCGGCCTCCGTCGCAGCGCCGACTACATCGCCCGGGTGGCGGTCGATGAGGGGGTCGACGCCGTCGGGCTCAGCATCCTGTCGGGCAGTCACGTCGATCTGGTGGCCCAGACCCGGGAGGCGCTCCGGGCGGCCGAGGCCGACGACGTCGTGCTGTTCGTCGGCGGCACCATCCCGGCCCAGGACCACGAGCCGCTGCGAGCCCTCGGTGTCGCCGATGTTTTCACTGCGGAGGATCGGTTGGACGACGTGGTGCGGAGGGTGGCCCGCCACCTTGTGGCCGAGCGGCTGTGACCCTCAACCGCCGTGAACTGGGGCGGCGGCTCAACACGTTGACCGATGCGTCGGTGGCCGAGGTGCTGGCGGTCCGGGGCGACGAGCCGCTGACGGCAACGGATGGACCCCGCCGGATCGGGTTCACCGGGCCGCCCGGTGTGGGGAAGAGTTCGCTGATCGGGGCGCTGGCTCGCCGCCGGGTCGAGCAGGGTGTCGACCTGGCGGTGTTGTGCATCGACCCGACCAGCCCGGTGTCCGGCGGGTCGATCCTCGGGGACCGGATCCGGATCGACTCCGACGTGTATGTGCGATCCGTGCCGTCCCGTCAGGCCAACGACGGCCTCACCGACAACCTGCCCGACCTCCTGGCCGCGCTCGACGGCAGCGGCTTCGACGAGGTCTGGGTGGAGACCGTCGGCGTCGGCCAGGCCGCCTACGGCATCCGCCGTTGCGTCGACACCGTCGTGGTCCTCGTGCCACCCGGCTCGGGCGACACCGTCCAGGCCATGAAGGCCGGGATCCTCGAGGTGGGAGACGTGCACGTCGTCACCAAGGGTGATCGCCCTGGGGCCGAGCAGATGGCGTCGGAACTGGCTGCGATTGTGGGTGGGGTCGTCGTCACCTCGACGGTCGACGGCCGGGGCCTCGACGATCTGCTGGCGGCCATCGATCACCAAGGACGCCGACCCAACGGTGATCGCAGTCGCTACGACGTCGAGCGGTTGATCACACGGCGGGCGCGGGAGTTGTTGCGCAAGGCGGACGTCGCCGACCTCACGCTTCGCCAGGCCTACCACCACATCATCCGAACACTCGAAGGAGAGATCCAGTGACAGTCGCCGTCCCCAGTTTGAATGACAAGGTCGTCCTCATCACCGGCGCGGCCCGGGGTCTGGGCCGCGCCTACTGCGAGGTTCTGGCCGCCCACGGCGCGAAGGTGGTGGCCGGCGACATCGCCGATCGCAGCACCACGGTCGAATCGGTGACCGCCGCCGGGGGTGAGGCGCTCGGCGTGGGGCTCGACGTCACCGACCCGGAGTCGTGTGCCGCCGCCGTGGCCGCAACCGTCGACACCTTCGGAGGGCTCGACGGTGTCGTCAACAACGCCGCCCTCTACGCCACCCTGTCCATGGCCCCCTTCGACCAGATCCAGATGGGGGAGTGGCAGGCGGCGATGGACGTGAACGTCACCGGCGTGTTCAACGTCTGCCGGGCCTCGGTCGGGGCGATGAAGGAACGGGGCGGGGGCAGCATCGTCAACATCGCGTCGCTGGCCGCCGTCTACGGCATGGCCAACGCCCTGCACTACACCACCTCGAAAGCGGCGGTCATCGGCCTCACCAGGGGCCTGGCCCGGGAGCTGGGCCGCCACTGGATCCGGGTCAACGCCGTCGCCCCCTCGGCGGTCAAGACCGAGGGCACGAGTGAGTTCTTCGGGTCGGACGGCATGGATCGCGCGCTCGACATCATCGCCGGACAGCAGGCGCTGCGCCGCAACCTGGAACCCAATGACGTGGCCGGCACGATCGTCTACCTGATGTCGGACGCATCGCGGTTCGTGACCGCCCAGACACTGATGGTTGATGGAGGTACCATCGCCACGTGACGTTCGCGCGGGCTTGGATCGCCATGGCAGTCCTCGTTGGGTGTGGCGGTTCGGCGGACCTGGCGGCCGGCACCACCATCGGTTCGAGCACGTCGTCGACCGAGATTGCGGCTGGGACCTCTGCCACCACCGCCACATCCACCGCGCCGCCGGCGACCACGCCCAGCACGGCTCCGACGACCTCCGCCCCGCAGCGGACCCCGCCGCCCGAGATCGTGCGGGGGCTGCGGGTCAGTGAGTTCACGGCCGGTGACCGGGAGCGCTTCGACGCCCTGCTCGACCTGGCCGACGCCTCCATCGTCAACACGCTCGTGTTCGACACCAAGACCGAGGCCGGGAACGTGCTCTACGAAAGCGAGGTGGAGCTCGCCGACGAGATCGGCGCCGTCCGCAACGTCTACGACCCCGCCGAGTTGCTCGCCGCCGCCCGGGAGCACGACCTCTACACCATCACCCGTATCGTCACCTTCGAGGATGATCACTGGTCGCGGGCCCGTCCGGCGGCATCGTTGGCGGGAACCTGGTTGAACGCGGCCGACCGCACCAACTGGGCCTACCCCATCGACCTGGCCGTTGAAGCGTGCAGACTCGGCTTCGACGAGATCCAGTTCGACTACGTGCGCTTCCCCGACGGCCAGGCTGCCCGTCGCTCCGACGTCCCGGCCACCATGGAGGAACGAACCGACACCATCGCCGAGTTCCTGGATTCGGCCAGGGCCCGCCTGGCCGAGGAGGGCTGCCGCACGTCGGCCGCCGTATTCGGCATCGTCACCGCCAGCGCCACCGACGAGGGCATCGGCCAGACCGTCGACGCACTCTCCGGCAACGTCGACGCCCTCAGCCCGATGCTCTATCCCAGCCACTACGGGCCAGGCTGGATCGGGTTCGACGATCCCAACGACCACCCCGGCCCGGTCATCGCCCATGCCCTCGATGCCGCCGCCCCGGACCTCGCGGCCGGCACGAAGATGCAGCCGTGGATCCAGGCCTTCTACTACAACGGTGAGCAGATCCGGGCCCAGATCAGCGAAGCCGAACAGCGAGGAGCGGGATGGATGCTGTGGAACGCCAGTGGCAACTATCGAACCGATTGGCTGCCGGCATCATGAACCGCCTGTTCCCCGTCGCGTTTGCGCTGAGCCTGGCGGTCACCGCCTGCGTCGCCGACGACGAGACCGCGGCCACGTTCGAGGCCGAGTCGACCTTGCCGCAAGTCACGTCGGACACCGTCGAGTCGTCATCGGCATCGACGGAACCCCTGTCCTCGACGGAAACGACCGAGGCCACCCCGACGACCTCGACGACGGCGCCGCCGGCCGAACTCCAGGGCCTCGACGTCGAGTTGATCGCCGACGGGCTCGACCAACCGGTCACCGTGGCCGTCGACGCCGCTGCAGACGACGGAGCCATCTACGTGTCGGAGCGGGAGGGCATCATCAAGGCCGTGGCCGCCGACGGGACCGTCGAGGTGTTCGCCGACCTGTCCGACCGGATCCGCTCCTCCAGCATCGAGCAGGGGCTGCTCGGCCTGGCCTTCGACGGCGGCGACCTCTACGCCTACTGGACCGACCCTCAGGGCGACAGTGTGCTGGCCCGTTTCCCCGATGCCGACATGACTGTCGAACCCGAGGTCCTCCTCACGGTCGACCAACCGGCCGAACGGCACAACGCCGGCCACATCGTCATCGACGGCGGATACCTCTATCTCTCCCTGGGCGACGGCGGCTCCGGCGGCAGCACCGCCCAGGACACGTCCAACCCTCTCGGCGCCATCCTGCGCCTCGACCTCGACGGCAACCCGGTGGCCGGCAACCACCGCGACGGCATCTGGGTCTACGGGCTCCGCAACCCGTGGCGCTTCTCGATCGACCATCCCCCCTCCGGTCCCAGCCTGATGTACATCGGCGACGTCGGTCAGGAACAGTTCGAGGAGATCAACGTGGTCGACCTGCTCGACGGTGCCGGAACAAACTTCGGCTGGTTTGAGATGGAGGGCGATCAGTGCTTCCGCTCCGGCTGCGACCCGGGCCGCTACACCCTCCCCGTGCTCGAGTACACGCACGATGAGGGTTGCTCGATCACCGGTGGTTCCGTCTACCGGGGCGCTGCCATCCCCGAGTTCACCGGCCACTACTTCTACGCCGACTGGTGCAAGGGCTGGGTTCGGAGCATGCGCTACGACCCCGCCACCGGGGAGGTGTCCGACCAGTTCGACTGGACTGACGACCTGGCAGCGCTCGGTCAGGTCACCAGCTTCGGGATCGACGCCGACGGTGAACTGCTTGCGGTCAACTGGGACGGCCAACTCCACCGGATCATCGCTCGTCGGTGATCACAAACGGCGAGTCCACCCGTTTCTTGCACTTTCACGGACCTCCTTGGACAACCGGTCCATATCTTCACTAGACTGACACGCTGTCGCAGGGTCTGGCTCCGCCAAACGTCGGAGGAGGTTCGGGGACCCGTGGCAAGTCCAATCGGTGGAAGGTTCTGCGTGCAAACCATAACTCGTGCTGCCCGTGCCGCAGCGGCTCGATACCGATCGGTGCCGGCGAGCGTGCTCTACCCCCAGTTGTTTCTCGGGTTCGGCTGGATTCGCGCCGCCGTGGCCCACGGCACGGCGCGGTCGTGGTGGTCGGGTGAGGACCTTCTCGCCTTTTTCGACTCCACCGAGGCCCTGCGCCTGCCGGTCTACGAACTGTTCGTCGACTCCCTGGTGCGGCCGGCGGCGGTTCCGGTCTCGGCCGTCGTCGTCATACTCCAGCTGCTGATCGGCCTTGCGCTGCTGATCAACATCCGTCCCGTGGCCTGGACACTGGTCGGCATCTTTCTCAACGTCAACTTCATCATGGCCGGGGAGGTGAACCCGTCGGTGTTCTACGTGGTCATGGGAATGGCGGTCGTGCTGTGGATCATGCTCGACCGCAAGTCGGCCGAGCGGGTCCACCGGATGGCCACCCGCGCCACCGTCGTCGCCGTGGTCACGCTCGTTGTGTGCGGCCCGTTCATCACCACGTTCGACCCGGCCCGGGTGATCGAGGACCCGTCGCTCATCCTGATCTGCCTGAGCACGTTGTTCGCCATCTCGTGTTGGCTCACCTACGGCGAGCTGGCGGACGATGGCGATCTCGAGGTCGTGGGCGCCGGTCGGGATGAACCGGCTTTGGCCGGGGCGCCGCCGCCTTCCGACAACGACACGCCGCCCCCGGATACACGGAGCCGTGGTGCCCGTCGGAGTCCGGAGACGTCGACATCGCTCGAAACGGACCTGCAGGCGCTCCGGGCCGCTTCCCCGGCGGAGATTATGGAGGCAATCGACCGCCCGATACCACGTTTGCCGAGTCAAGGAACCATGACCTATCACGAGGACGTAGACAGCGGATTCTCCATCAAGGACGATTCGAGCGTACCGACGGCCACCGGGTACGGGCCGCCGTCCGTTCCCGAAAAACCCCGCCTCATCGCCAACTTCGAGGTCAACGACGATCCAGCCCTCCAGTGGTATTCGGTGCGATGCCATTTCCGGATCGACGAGCGTCATTACGAGGAGCGGATCACTGTCTGGCAGGCCGTCGGGTTCGACGAAGCGATCGATCTCGCCGAGGCCGAGGCCGAGAGCTATACCGACGGCGACTACCTTGGTTCTTGCGACTGCTTCCACCTGTCGGATGCGGGAATGCGCGCTTCCCAGGGGGCCGAGATCTACTCGCTCGTCCGGGCCTCCGCGCTCGATCCCGACACCTATCTCCGCACCTTCTTCTTCACCGGTACCGAACGCTCCGCCGAGGTTTGAGCCGGGCCGCCCCACCCACTCGCACTCGTTCTGGGGTTCCCGAACCCCGGAAGTGGGAATGGGGAACCCCAGAACAGAGCGAAGGGGACGTGAGCGGTCTGCAGCGAACCCTGCGACTTCGGCCGACATCGCCCCCTTGAGTAGCATGGCTGGTCATGGCCGAAGCCACGAGTGACACCGACACCGACGTCGATGCTGCAGCAGAACTGGCCGACTGGGTCGACGACAATTGGGATCCCGACCTGACGCTGGGGGAGTGGTGGCAGCTGCTCGCCGACTCGGGTTACGCCCATCCGTCGCTACCGGAGAACGCCGGCGGGAAGGGTTGGAGCCACGGTGACGCGGTCCGGGCCATGCGGGTGCTGGCCGAGCGTAACGTCGTCGGCCCACCGCCCGGCCTCGGCACGATGCTGGCCGCACCCACGATCGCGGCCCACGGGTCGCAGGAACAGATCGACCGTTATGTGCCGGAGATCCTGAACGGACGGAAGGCCTGGTGCCAGCTCTTCTCGGAGCCGGTCGCCGGATCCGACCTGGCCGGGCTGCAGACCCGGGCCGTCCGCGATGGCGACGAATGGATCGTGAGCGGGCAGAAGGTCTGGACATCGCAAGGCCACTATGCCGATCTCGGCCTGTTGGTGGCCCGCACCGATCCGGAGCTGCCCAAACATCAGGGCATGTCCTACTTCGCCTTCGACATGGATCAGCCTGGCGTCGACGTCCGACCGCTCAAGGAGATGACGGGCCGCACCTTCTTCAGTGAGGTGTTCATGGACGGCGCCCGGGTTTCCGACGACGCCATGATCGGCGCCCGGGGTGATGGCTGGCGGGTGGCCAACACCACGCTGGCCGTCGAACGGGCATCGATCGGTGCCGGATCGGTGGGGTTCGCCGTCGCCGCACCCGGGCAGAAGGCCAACCAGTTCGGCCGCCGGGTCGGTGACATCGTCGAGGCGGCGGCCAAACGTAAGGTCGGCGGTCACGCCCCCGGCGTCGGCATGAAGCTCTATGGTCGTTGGACCGAACTGGCCCGTTCCCTGGGACGCACCGACGATCCCGTGTTGCGCCAGGAGATCATGGAGCTGTACTCGATGCTGCAGGTCAATCGCTGGAACCTCCAGCGGGCGAGGGACAAGAACCAGCGCACCGGTGGTGAGCCCAATATCGCCAAGCTGTTCGACGGCGAGATCCACCGCCGCTTCCGGGACCTGTCGCTGCGGATCGTGCAGGCCGACGGGATGCTGGCCGGGGCGTCGTCGGCCACCGACCCGGCGATCGCCGAGTTCGTGCTGCACGCCCAGGGGCCCGCCATCTATGGCGGCACCGATCAGATCCAGCGCAACATCATCGGCGAGCGGGTGCTCGGTCTCCCTCGGGAGCCGGGCCCGCCCCGCGACACCCCGTTTTCCGAACTGCCCAAGAACGTGTAGCTCCCCGACGACGCCGACCGGTCGAACGGTGCGGTTTTGGCCGCGTCCGGGGAGACGGTCGATCAGTCGCCGAGTTCGATCCGAACCCGCTTGTTGCCCTTACCCTTCGACTCGGTCTTCGTGACCGAGAAGGTGCCGACCTCCTTGGTCGACGCCACATGGGTACCGCCGTCGGCCTGCTTGTCGAGACCGACGATGTCGACCACCCTGATCTCGGTGACGAACTCGGGGATCAGGTTGACCTTGGTCCGGATCAGGTCGTCGTCGGCCAACGCCTCGGCCCGGGGCAGGAAGCTGACCTCGATGGGGCGGTCGGCCTCGATCTCGGCGTTGACGAGTTCGGTGATCCGTTCGGCGAACCCGTCGGGCAGCGGATCGAACTCGAAGTCCATCCTGGCCTTCAGCGGCTCCATATTCCCACCGGTGACGGACACACCCCACTCGTTCCAGATCACCCCGCACAGGATGTGAAGCGCAGTGTGGGTGCGCATCAGCTGATGGCGGCGGTCCCAGTCGATGACCCCCTCCACGGTGGCACCGACCTCGAGCGCCTCGGCGCCCGCCTCACCGCCGAGCGTGTGCCAGACCAGCGGCCCTTCCTTGCGGACGTTGGTCACCGGCATCCCGGCCAGCGTGCCGGTGTCGTGCGGCTGGCCGCCACCGGTGGCGTAGAAGGCCGTCCGGTCGAGCGCCACCGCCGGTCCCGATCCCTCATCGGGTCGAACGTCGACGACGGTGGCGGTGAACTCGCGAAGGTAGGCGTCGTGCAGGTGGAGCAGATCGGTGTCGGGCATGGCCACCATTCAATCGGCCGTCCCTCCGATTGCCATGCCCAGCTCTGGACGGGACTATCCCGTGCGGTCGACGTCGCCGGCCGGCGTGAGGAATTGGCGGATCAGCGGCTCGTAATGCTCGAGTGGGTTGCTGGTGTACGACGCATCGAACGCCGTCTGATCGTAGAGGTGGCAGAACTCGGCGGTGTGTTCGAAATAGGGTGAGTCCCGGAACTGCTCGCGGGCGTTGCCGTCCATTCCGATGTGGTCCCAGAAGTAGTAACCCTGGAACACGCCGTGGTTCTTTACCATGAAATGATTGGCCTCCGAAACGAACGGCTTGAGGATGCCGGCGGCGATGGAGGGGTGGTTGTAGGGCGACAGCGTGTCGCCGATGTCATGAAGCAGGGCGCACAGGATGTACTCGTCATCGCGATTGTCATGCTCGGCCCGGGTCGCCGTCTGCAGGCTGTGCTCCAGGCGATCGACGGGGAAACCGCCGTGGTCGAACCGGAGATCCTGGAGCAGACGGATGACCCGGTCGGCCACCATCGATTGGGTGATGGTGAGCTGGGGAACGATCATCGCCCAGTCCTCGGCCGTCGACTCCTCGAACGTCGTGAACGACGCTCGTGTCGGGCTCGAATCGGTGGACTGTTGAGACTGCGCGTCGGTCATGAACTGATGATCCCACGGCATTCGGCCGCTCACCAGATCATCTCCCGGGTCGGCTGTCCCCCATGGTCACCCTCCAGCCCTGGACCGCTGTCACCATTCCGCCGACCGGAGGCCTGTTCCAACCGGGCCGACCAGCAACGTCGCCGTCTCGACATCATAGACCGACGCCGACCCGTCCTCGGCGAGGATCACGGCGCGGGTGCCTGACGCATCGACGGCCAGGGACCGGGGGCGCCCGGTCAAGGTGACGGCGGGTTCAACGTGGTCTCGACCCGGTGTCACAACCTCGACTCCGACGAAGTCGCCGCGAACCACCAGTGCCCACAGCTTGATCCCACCGTTTTGGACAGCGACGGCATCGACGTCGATGGTTCCCTCCGGCATCGGAACAACGGAGTATTCAATGATGTTCCCGGCCTCCAGGTCGATGCTGACAATCTCGGCGAAGGGGGGTGTGCCGTCCCCGACGACGAGACCGATCACCGTCGCCGCACCCGGAGCCCAGACAACGGCTCGATGGAGTGACCGTGGGGGCAGGGCTTCGATCGTCGACTGTTCAAACGGTGCTGAGGCGTGCCAGATCGTTACCGACGGCTGCCGGGTCACGATCCACCGGCCGTCTGATGAAACATCCAGGCTCGCAGCGTTGAACGCGGCAGCGTCGAGGTTCGGAGGGCTGCCCATGGGAGTGATCACGATGCGACCGTCGGCGGGCTCGCAGCAGACCGAGATTGCAACACTGACCGAAGGGTCGATTGTCCAGGCCGCATCAAATCTCTCGTCGACAACCCCCACCGGCGACGACTCCCCGTCGAGTGTCGACAGGTAGGCCAACGATCCCTCGCCGTCCACCGTCAGTACCCGATCGGCCGGCTCCGCGATCGGCATGGAGGTGGCACTCGAACGACCGATCGTGCCGACAACATCCCGGTACCACAGACTGCGTCCGAGGTTGGTCGACCCATCGCCGTCGTACCACTCGCGGCCGAGGATCGTGTCGTCGGCCAACACGAACACCAGTTGAGCGTCGTGAAGACGTCCCGATGCCGACGTCAGAACATCCGCTTTCCCCTCGGTCCCAAGCTTCATCAAATATCGTGGAACACCGTCGAGAGCGACAAGAAGCCGCATCAACTCGGTGGAGCAGGCATCCACGCAATCCGGAGATTCAAGGGCGATGACAGCGGCTCCGGGGTCGACCGACGAGGCGAGAACCGGAGGCAACGGCTGCCCCCTGGCCGGATCGACGCCGGGTTCATCCGCCAGCACCGGAAGCGTTACCCCGTCAGTGGCGATGATGACGATGTCGGATGCACCCTCGTCATCCGGATCACCCATCTCCTCCTCATCGGTGTCCTGGGAGCCGACGGCTCGCCCGTTGCTTCCATCAGCCGACGATCCGTCGGGGGAAGGCTGATCGTCATCTGATTCGCCGACTGATTCCCGGGCGGCGATTTCGACGTCGTCGGGTCGCCCTGACGTCGAGACGCCGTACAGCACACCTGCGCTGATGACGGCCAGGACGACGGTGAAGATCGCTGCGACCCGCAATCCGCTGGAGCGGGGGCGTCTCGGATCGCGATCTGGCCGAGCGATTCCGACGTCGGCGCGAGCGACCGCCTCGTCGCCCATGGCGCCCAGCGCCGTTCTCAATCGCCGGTCGAAACCGTCAGGCGTTCCCATAACCGAGTTCCTCTCGCAGTGTCTTCCGGGCCCTGGCCAGCTGCTTCTTGATGGATCCTTCTGAGACGCCGAGTAGTGACGCGATGGAGCCCGACGTGTGATCCTCCCAATAGGTCAGGTGCACGATGAGTCGTTGCTGCGGGCTCAGTCGATCCAACGCCCGCTCGACATCGAAGTCGCGGGTTGAAACGGTGGGTGACGGCCGTTGGTTCAGCCGAAGAAAGCGGGCATTTCGGGCCAGGCGACGTCTGACCGAACGTTGATGGGAGATCGATTCGTTGGCCACCGCCCGGAAAAGGTACGCCCGATGATTCTCGACCGCCGCCATACCCCGCTCGCTCTGTCTTGCAAAGGTGGCGGCCACGACGTCGGCGGCGTCATCAGGACCGACGATGGATGCCGCCAGCCGGACCAGCTGTTGATTCATCTCTCCGAAAAGACGCTGAAGGTCGGGTTCCAACACGGTCACACTCTTCAAGACGGCACCGGGCACCGGTCCGGGTGACAAGCACGAAGGAGATACGTTCGTCTTTCTCGGCTACCTGATTGTGCTAGCTTGGCCCGCAAACGCGGCTCGAGTATTTGTAGGTCCCCGCCGGCTTGTTCGCAATTGCGTGGCGAATCACCATATAGAGGAACCGCTTGCCGTCGGTTGTATTCGACGTTGGACTATAACAAGTCAGCCCGAACTTGCTGATAAGCCGAGTGTAGGCAGCACCGGTCACGGGGCCCCAATCCCCGTCGATGGAGAGTGATTCACCGTTCAGATGCTTGGCGGCCGCCTGCACGAGAGTCGTGTCCGATCTCGTATTCGTGCGTATCTTCTGGACCGATGTCAGGTCGTCGAAATGAATGTGATCCCTGTGATCGTTGTTGTACCAGGCCGTGAGAACTGTTCCGAAATACCGACGTAGGTTGGCGGCCACGCCGAGATAGCGGCGGACGTGCAAACTGCCGTCTCCGCGAGTAGGCGACCAATTGGAGTCCATCAACCATCCGTTCGAGAAACGGATCTGGCAGAGATCGAAGCCTCGTGCTCTGTTGTGGGCTGACGTGATCCGATGACAAGCCTTCACCCCGACTTCTCCGTACCAGTCGGTGTCGAGCGTGCCGTCGGAATACGGCGAGTTGTAGTAGAACCACCAGTCCATGTTCGAGGCCCAGCGATTGCACTGATCGTAGAAACCTGTGTTGAACTCGAGGCTGTGGAAATTCCCGAATGATGTCTGGATGCCCGGGTCCGGCAGAAAAGATCGGCCTCTCAGTTCCTGCCCGCCGATCGTGTTCCTGCTCACGATATCGACCAGCTTGCCGTCGCAATAGTGTTTGCTCATGGCCGCATTCCTTCGATGTCGACAACATCTCCGTTGGACATCACCCATCGTCCGCTCGGATGGCCGCGAACGGGTAATGCGTGGCCGTGCCCGGCGGCGAGGGCGACACCGGGGAACTCCAGCCACCGACCTCCCACAAACATGTGGGCGTTCAGCTGCCCTCCGGACCCCTGTGTCAGGGTGAAGACGCGACCGTCCAACGTGATGCCGGACGCTCCGGCGACGGCGCCGGTCAACTCGCCCGATCGTGAGAACGATGACGCCCTCTTCGCCAGCTCCCAGACCTCGACGCCAACGCCGAGCACATCCAGGGCCACGACCACCGCTCCGGAAGCGTCGACCGTGACCGATGCGCCCACAACTTCGCCCGCGGCCGGTATCGGCAACAGGTGGCCGTCGACCAGGACGGACGTTTCCGACAAGTGGTCTCCATCGGCGAATGCGGCATTCACGATCACCGAGGCCGTCGACCCCGCTTTCGTCGCCCTGGCCAGTCCGGCTCCCGGCAATGCAACAGAGAAGCTTGTTGCATTCTCGGAGTGATCGGGTCGCACGATCAGATCCTCGACTCCGTCCGGTACCGAGAACGGGCCGAGCGGTTCCGACAGTTCCTCGTCGGTTGGAGGTTCCGTCGTCGTACCGTGATCGACCGGCCGAAGTGTTTCGCTCATGCCGATCGATGAGCCGACAACCCCATCGATGATGGTCAGGTCAAGGGGCTGGTAGCCCGGTCGGTCAAGCGTCTGCACGACCTGCCCGAGCGGTCCGATTCGACCAACTTCCTCGATGGGAATCTCCCGTATCGTCGCCCTGCCATCCTCCGTAACCAGGCCGAGAAGGCTGTTGCCATCTCCCCGGCTCCCCAATGCTCGGATCGTGGTCGCCCTGCCATCGGCGGACGCCAGTGCTATCTGAGGACGGAGCGCCACGAGGGCAGCACCCCCAGCCACAACCTTCAACGCCTTGCGTCTGCTCAGACCGACCGCCCCAATGCTTCGAGAAGTCGAGGAAAGTCCGTGTTGCATCTATCCGCCCCTTCCGTCCGACGCTCCAAACTGCCGATATGGAACGCACATCTCGACACACACAGCGCACTACGGTGATTTTGGCCTTTCGGACGTACGACGGTACCTCCGCGAACGCACCCAGGTCAACCATTTCAACTGCTAATAAAGATGCAATTCGGACACCGAAATCTATCCGATCCGATTCTTCGACGCTGCTGTTTCGAATGTATAACCGAGTGGTCAGACAAAATTTGGCTTGAATGCAACCGGCAGGATGACTAGTCTCATCCATGCTTCATCGGTGAGCGGGCGGCGTCGAAGTCGCTGAGAAGGGAAGGCGATGAGCATCTTCCGATACCTGTTTGGCACACTGCTGGTGATCCTCGTGGCGGGGTGTGCGAGCGGACAGGCTGAAGTCTCAGCCGGATCGAACCCGGATCCCGCCCTCGAAGCGGGCGCCGAAGGAGTGAGCCAGCAAGATTCCCCGAACCCGGTGGGGAGGATGCGCTGGGTGCCCGCACCCGCCGGACGCCTCGACACCCCTCTCGACCTCTGCGATGACTCAGAGGCTGTCGAGGCCGGGCTCGACGGTGGAGACTTGGACGCCGAGCGGTCGGCCATCGGTCTGGATTGCGCTCGTTTCGATGGTCCTCGCTTCGGTGTTGTGAGTTCGGATGGACACGTCGCACTCGGGCGGGACGCGGCCGAAGCAAGAGCGAATGCGGCCACCATGGCTCATACGAACGCGGATGGTTCGCCGGTCCAGAGGCGAAAAATCGACTCACTCGGTGTTCCGCTCGGGTACTTCGGACCTGACCACGGCGCCGGTGAGCCAGCGATTCGGGGCGCCAACGAGGCTCTCGTCGTCCTGCCGGAGACCGTCGTCGTTCACGATGGGACGCTACGGGGTCTGGTGCTGAACCGCTCGGCCACCAACTTCTTCAGTTCGGTCGCAGCGGTGGTCGACGGGCGCACGTCGGCTTCCTTTCCGTTCGTTCTGCAACCCTTTGAGGTCGCTCCGTTCGAGCTGGCGGACTGGGGCGACGAACTGCCGGATGTCTCCTCCATCGAGGTTGTGGGGGAGAAGACAGGTCCCGACCGATCGCGATCGATTTTGATCACCGGAACCCCCGGGCGATTCTTCGGAACGGGCGCAGAAGTCGGCGACGTGGCAGCACTGAACGTGGATGTTCCCGAGGGAGAGGCGGTCCTCTACTTCGAGTCGGCACTTGAGGCGATCAAGTCCACGTCCCATCCCGAGTTCAGTCCTGCCGGTGTGAAGGCGAGCGACCTCGCGGCGCTTGTCGCATTCGTCGATGAGAACGGCCGGGTGATCGGCCAGCACGACCTCGAGATCGTTCTGTTCGACTCCGGCCCACTTCGAGACGACCGAATGCTGTTCGGAGTCGTTGGCTTCGTCGTCCCTCCGGAAGCGGCGGACTATTCGATCTGGGTTGGAGGAACACAATGAGCATTAGGAAGCTGGCGGCAACCCTCGCCCTCGCCGGATTGTTCGCAGGCGTCATGTCGGCCGGGCCGTCCGATGCGGCGACCACCTACAAGTTCACGACCGGAACATACAACGGCACCCGGAGCGCCGCTCAGCAGGCAGTCGGCGAAAAGACCTGTTCGGGCATGTCGACCAATCGGCTGCTTGCTCTCATGCTGGCCGTTCCGGTTCACGAGGTAGGCGGAGGAAGCTCCTCGTACAATCCGTCGCCGATGGTGCTTTCGCGGTGGGACGGCTGGTCGAGTTCGAAGAACCGGTCTCTGTATTCCCACACCGAGTACGGCTCGTACAAGCGAGCGCACTGGAACCCCGGAGTGGGTCTCTGGCAGCTGGACACGTGGACGGACACGGTACATCTCAACCATGGGCAGAGGGCAAACACCAAGACAGGCGGCATCTACGTGGCCCGTTACCTTCGAGACGGCTACTGTGCGGGCCTTTCGACCCTCAAGCGCCGGTTGAACTCCAACTGGTACGCCTGCGATCAGGACAAGTGCTACAACACCTATGTAGACATGTACAACGGCGGCTCGTTGAAAATCACCAAGACCAGCGGCAGCGAATGGGATGGCGGTGTCAAGTCGCGCAGTTGTCGGTGGGGTTCTTCGAGCAGCAGCTGGACCTGCTACCACTACGACATCAACAATCGGCAAGGTTCGATGGACACAAACGACCTCAACGGCGACGGCAGCCGGACGCCGCTGGCCGACGACTTCCTGTCGTTCACCCAAGCCAGCATCAAGCGAGCCGCCTGGCTCCGAGGATCGACCGGATATGACAAGGAAATCGTCAAAGCTGTCAGAACAAGTGAAAACGCCCGATACAGCAGTCTCTACACGAACGGTTGGTACGACGGTACATCGCTCCAGGTCTTCAAATGCACGTCGAGTTGCTGGTGGTCGACGTGGGGGCCGTGATCCACTGATCGGCGACGCCCGAGTCTCGAATCCTGCAGCCGATAGATCGTTCCTGGCGATCCCACCTGCGGGCCTGATCGGCCTGGCGGCGATTCTTCTGCTCGCCGGCTCCTGCACCGTTGCGGAATCCGAGCAGCAGGCCACCACCGTGACCACGGGTGCGACCACGACCGCCGTGACCGAGGAGACGCCCGACGGTTCGGAGGGTTCAACAGGTTCAACGACGGGGTCAGTCGGCGTGCCAGCCGACGTCGCCTGCGGCAGCCTGTCCAATGTGACGACGACCGAAGCGCTCCTCACTGAAGACAGCGACCGCGACCTGCTCGAAATCGGTGTCGGGCCGGCAGGGACATGGTTGATCGTCGCATGCGGGACCGGTGGCGCGATCTACGACTCCGGTTCGACGAATCGCCCGCTCGACGTCTACGTCGTCGATGTCGAAGGGGATGGCATCGACGAACTACTCGCCGGTACGACCTTCGGCGCCGGGCCCTTCGCCGGCGATCTCATCCGGTACGACGGCACAGCGTTCGTTGCTTCAGGGTATGACATCGTGGTTTCACCGGGTGATGAGTCCGGCCGCAGCTTCGGCTGTGTCGACAGCGACGGCGACGGCCAGAGGGAACTGATCGGCCTGGACTACAACCTGTCGACTCAAGACGGTCTTGTGCGCTGGGCACGGTTTCGCTTCGACGGCCAGCCGATAACCCCAGCCGTGGGAATATTCGATCTGAACACTGAAGGGCCGCTCGTCGCAACGCTGCGGTCGGGGACGTGCGGAGATGCGGTGATTGTTCCGGCGAACTAGTGTCGCGACCTGATCGCTCAGCGGGCGGCGCTTCGGAAGTCAGCCCTTCTTGGTCGACTCCGGCTTCGTGGCAGCGTCGGTGCGCGACGCCGGTTTGACGCTCGGGGTCGGGTCGTGGAAGGCGACCGCTGCGCTCGAGGCGTAGGCCCGCCACCGCTCGGCCTGAGCCGACGGGCCCTCACCCGGAGTCGCCCGGTACAAACGGAGCGACGTCTGTGGGGTCAGCGGGAAGCCACCGACGGCCTGACGGATGTGCGGGACAAGCGCATCGTTCGACACCAGCGAAAAGATACGGGAACCGGCCTGCAGACGCCACAGCCGCTGGTCGCCCCACGGGTCATCGACCAACGGCACGTAGTAGCGGAGCACCATGTGAACCTTCTCATAGCGCCCCACGAGCTGTTCGAAGTCGGCGACGGTGTTCTTCAGTTGGGCGAGCGCCTGTTCGGTGGCGACCGTGCTGCGCTGAATACGGCCGCGGTTCCACCACCAGGCGCCGGCCACGGTCGCCACAACCGTCAGCCAGGCCAACGAGGCGGTGGTGGCGGCCGCCATCTGCTCGATCAGCCCCAGGAACAGGATCAACGCCAGAATGCAAGCGCTGGCGATCACGCCGTTTCGACGCTGCAGAGCCGTCACCTTCCTCAGCTCCTCGGTGTGTTTGCGTGACTCGGCGTACATGGCGAACCCCCGCTCGACCTGGTATTCGAGATCCACGAGACGGGTGTGGTTCAGCGTCGACAGTGACCGCGCGAGGTTCGCCAGGCGGACGGGGTCGGTGGAGTGCAACGCAACCTGGGTGACACCGTCGTTGTTGCCGATCGGCTTGACGGTGGCATGGTCGAGCGGAGCCTGTCGAACCGGCGACGCGTCCGAGTCCTTGTCGGAACCGAGGAGAATACCTCGCGCGGCCGATGGCGATGTGTCGGTTCCTCCACCGATCGAAACAGTGAAACCGTTGATGAAACCGAGCGTGACCTCGGTGTTGTTGTTGCGCTGGCGGGCGAGGTTGATGGCCCGGCCCACGTCGACCTCGAACTGGTGCATGTCCGACAGATGCCGGCGAACCTCCAGGAGGAGGCGATGCCGCACACGGGTGTGAGCGGCGGTGCCGCCGGCGAGATCGGCCACCTCCTCCTCGACGAAATCGAAGCTCGGCGGGAACCGATGGAACGCGTCGTGAAGATGGTCCTCGGCGATCCCGATGTTGCCGGCCACCAGCTCGAGATAGCAGGCTTCGAGGTGGGTCTCGGAGTGCCACTCCAACCGGTCGAGCGCCTCGCGGACCGATCGCTGAGCTCGATCGAGCTCACCCATGTGGCGTAGGCACTTGGCTTGGACGAGATGCCCGAGACCCGTCGGCGCCCCCTTCGGCCGATCGTTCTCGTTCACCCTCGTCGCCACCTCGATGTGGCGAAGCACGTCCTTCCAGTCGGATCGGGACGATGCGGTGGTCATCAGGAGGCGGCCGAGCCAGTAGCGGGCCCTGCCGTCGAGCGGCCGCATCCTCACCACCCGGTTGAGGTGCAGCTTCATCACGTCGGCGGCTCGCAACTCGAAGGCGAGACAGGCCTCGTTCCAATCGTCGTTGGCCCGCTCGACCAGACTTGCCGTGCCGCTCTCCGAGCGACGGACCGGCAACCCCATCACCCACCGGTCGAGTTGGTTGATGCGGTGATCCAGCCAGTGGTCGTCGAGCGAGACCACCAGTCGCTCGCCGAGCGCGACCAGCGCGCTGGTCTGCTGGGTGCGTCCCGTCTCGTTCAACCACTTCGCAAGGCGGTCGTGAATGACCTCGTACTGAAGTGCGTCGGCGAGCTGGTCGAGCATGCCGATCGTGTGGTGTTCCCGGAGTTCGTCTTTGAGCCTTGTCAGGCGGGCGTCGGGTTCGACGCCCGGGGGCGGAATCTGTTCGTAGATGATGACATCGCGACCGTTGCGCACGGCGGCCTCGTATTCGGCCTGAATTCTCGTGCGGTGATCACCCGGGATCGTCGGCCCGATGCGGTTGCCCAAAAGGAGCAGGAGCAGATCCGCCTCCCCGGCTCTCGTCAACGACTCGCCGATCGGTTTGACCGTGGTGCCCTCCTCGAGGTTGTGGACCTCGACCGGCACGTCGAGTCCCGACGGCAAGCCCTGAAGGAGGCGGCGCAGGTCGCCGAAGTCGTCGAGTGTCGACGAGACGTACACCGACAAAGCGGGCATCGGGGGCGGTGCAACGTCGGAGCCGACCGGTGCAAGAAAATCGCCGAAGTTGTCCACACTTCCCTCGAATCACGATGGTGACAGACGATTCTACTCGCCCGCCACCGCCGGGGCGAAAACCGCCCCGGCGTGGAGACGGCGATCAGTAGTTGAAGACGAGCGCACCGCCGGTGGTGTACTCGAACACGGCGGGAAAGCCGGCCACTTCGGCGTTGTCGGCCCAGGTCGAGTCCTGAAGGCCGCGGGTCTTCACGCAGACCGGGCAGACGAAGAAGCGTCCGCCCCGCTCGACGTACTCGGCGTGCAGATCGCTCACCGGTTGCCATCTTCTTCCACTCCTTGTCGTGGTCCTGTCGTGACACCGGTTGGTGACCGACATCGACCACTCTCCTGCACAGGCGGCACGATGTCTTGAGCGGATCTTGAGGACCTTGTGGGGATCGACCTCAAACGTTTCCGGCT
>Ga0224512_10002059_pt1 | contig 18718 bp, 13 predicted proteins | sample SF_May12_sed_USG_4_FD_169103 | JGI IMG/M metagenome (GOLD analysis project Ga0224512, IMG submission 169103) | Sediment microbial communities from San Francisco Bay, California, United States - SF_May12_sed_USGS_13 | ecosystem: Environmental > Aquatic > Marine > Sediment | place: USA... | reverse complement strand
CTCGACTGTGCATCATTGAACGCGAAGCGTCCACCGAGAAACAAATCGTGGTCGAACACCCCGCCCTCACCCTCGGGCCTGCCATCCCCCGAATACTCGACTAGCGTGCCGAAGTCGATGTCGGTCTCGACAATACCATAGAAGGTATATTCGAATCCGGCAACATAGGCGTTGTAATCGTTCGACCGCGCTTCGCGACGGATCAACTCGAGGCGCCAGATCCAGTCCCGGTAAATCAGCTGCGCGTCAATACCCAGTTGAGTCATCTGTTCGTAAAATGGGATCAGCACCGGGTTGCCGTCGCGATCGCTGCCCGGCAGCAACAGCGGGTCACGACTGGTGCCCTTGAACAGGGAGATGCCGAGATCGAGGTCACCGTAGATTTGCGAAAATCTGAACGCGTAATCGACATGCCGCTCCTTGTCCGACGATTGGTAAGCGGCCTGTTCGAGGTCGACCACCAGCGGCGGGCGCAGGCGCCCTGCCGCGGACTGGAAACTGCGTTCGCGAAATCCCGGAAGAACCAGGAAATCGAGAACGCCCCAGCCCTGGTAACGCTTTAGGTGGATCATCGGCTGGCCCAGCTTGTCTTCGCCGTCGATGCCCTCGACCTGGTCGATCTGGTTGATCACGTCGACCAGGTGCTGCGACTCGGCAACGCCCCAGAACATCGTGTTAACGCCGACTCGCCATTCGGTGTCGCCATCGATGTGAAGCCATAGCGCCTCGCGAACATCGGCGTGTTCGCGCCCTGGATCCCTGTCGTCGGCGCGCATGAATATCTCCAGGCTCCACAGGTCGTTACCGTCATTCCATTGCCCGTTCCATTTCGGTTGAACGGAAAACGTTACATTGCTGTCGACCTGCTGGTCGAACTGCGCGGATTCGCTGAATGTCTGGCCTTCGACCGCGACGTTGCCGGAAAACTCCGCCGCAGCGACGGCCGGGACGAACAGCAATCCGGCGGCGATCAATGCCCGGCGCATGCTAGTCGTTTCGCATCAGCGTCTGCGAGCGGAAGTCGCTCTCCGTCAGGCCGGTTTTGAACCGGTAATCAGTCCATTCGAGAAGGGTACTCTTACCGGTCTGGTGATTGACCATATTCATCGTACCCGGCCGCCAGTAATGGCCGAGATACTGCTCGAAAGCGCCCGCTTCCAGCGTTTTCAACAGGGTCTTCTTGCGATCGTAAAACTCGGCCTTGACCAGCCGATACGCCTCGCTGTCGATCCACACCACCTGGCGCGTATATCCTGAAAATTCGTAGGCGGGGTAGCGTTCGATAACGTGGCAGGTCCAGTCACCGCAGGATTCCTCGCGCAGGTAGCGGTAGGTATATTTTTCGACCTCCTGCGAGCCCAGGTCTTCGAAGGCGAAGGTCGAACCCATGAAGGGCCCCGACTTGTTGCGCGAACTGATGCGTTTGACCCGTTTCAGCGCCGGCAGGTAGAGCCACTGGTCGTCGGGTTCGAGCCCGTGCGAGTAAGTCAGCATCTTGGTGCCCTTGACATCCGCAGGCTCGTCGAAGATCGACAGGCTCTTGTCGCCGTCGCCTTCGACTTCGAGGCTGCGAATCCGTATCAGGCGCCGCGAGGTTTCTCCCGACCTGTTTTTCAGGGTCATGACCATGTTCGCGGTGAAATCGGTAAAACCCCTGTCATAAGCCTTGGCGGCTCTGGCGATTTCGAGGCCTTTTTGCTCGGGGCTTTGCGCGGCAACCGCGGCAGGTATCGTAACAAGCGCCAGCAATAGCGCGATTTTCAGATTACACATTGGTTTGCTCCTTGCTTTCCAGGACAATGGCCTGTTCGCGACCGTTAGCGGGAGCTTGCACCCGGCTGCCATCGACGGCCATCAGCAGCGGCGGCAATAGCAGAAAGTCGGCGACGAGCGCAAAGACGATCGTTACCGCGGTCATGGTTGCCATGTTCGAATTCAACGTAAACGCCGAAAAGATCAACACCGTGAAGCCTGCAACCAGTACGATCGAGGTCACCAACAGCGCCAGGCCGACGGTGCTGAACGCATAGCGCACCGCGTCGGCGGCATCGAGACCCTTTTCGCGGCGCGCGCGCAGGTACTTGCTCAGAAAGTGGACGGTATCGTCGACCACGATCCCGAGCGTCATGCCGGTGACTACCGACAGCGCGAGCCCGACCTGACCAACCGCGATGCCCCAGACACCGAAAGCCAGCGCCGCCGGTATCAGGTTTGGAATAAGGCTCAGCAGCCCGATCTTGATCGAGCGTAGCGCGAACACCAGTATAATCGATATCAGGATTAGCGCCACCGTTGTGCCGAGCAGCATGCTCCTGATATTGCGCTCGCCGATGTTGCTGAACATAATGGTCGGGCTGGCGCCATCGTTTTGCATGCTGGGCGGCGCGTTGTCGCGCAGCCACCGCTGCGCGCGCTGTTCGAGCGCGAGCACGGTCTTGGTGGTCATGTTGCGCAGCATGACGGTCATGCGCGTCGCCGATTTGTCGATGTTGATCTGGTTGTTCAGATCGAGCCCGTAAGGCAGGGACATTTCGTAGAGCAGCAGATACTGCGCCGCCAGTTCGCGCAGGTCGGGCAATCGATACCAGGACGGGTCGTCGCCATGCATGCTCTTGTTGAGGCGCTTGAAAGTATCAGAGATCACGTTGACGTGAACGACCTCCGGCTGCTCCCGGTACCAGTTGGCAAAGTCTTCGATATTTTGCTGGAACTCGGGGTCGCTGATGCCCCCGTCCTGTCCGGACTCCAGCGAATAGTCGACCAGGTAAAGCCCGCTCAGGTTCTGCGATGCGAAATCGGCATCACGGCGAAACTCGATCTTTTCGCTGAAATACTTGACGAAATCATCGTTGAGCTCGTTTTGCGGAACGAATGAAATCAACGCCAGGCTGGCCAGCCCCATGCCGATTAACAGTTGTCGGCGGCGGGAGATGACGAATTCGGCGAAGCGCTGCATCGCCCGGCTCGACGCCGATTCCCCGACGCGCTGTTTACCCGGCAACAGCATCACCAGCGCCGGCAGAAAGGTTACACTCAGCACAAACGCGATCATGACCCCCATGGCGACGATATTACCGAGGTCCCGAAACGGCGGGGCGTCGGAAAAGTTCATGCTCATGAATCCGATCGCCGTGGTGACACTGGTCAGGAACACCGGCTGGAAATTGATGCGGATGCTGTCGACCATGGCTTCTTCACGGGTCTCGCCCTTTTGCATCATCAGCAGGTAATTCATCAGCACGTGCACGCTGTCGGCGATCGCCAGGGTCGGGATTATCATGATTGCCGAAAACGAAGGCGGCGTCAGCGCCATGCCGAACCAGCCGGCCATTCCCATCGCGCCAGCTATCGAGAAGACGACGATCATAAAGGTGGTCAAGGTGCCGGACAATTCCTTGACCCAGAAGTACAGCACGACCACGAACAGCAGCAGCATCAACGGGAACAACGTCGACATATCGTACTGGGTTGCCTCCGGGAAGGCCTGGTTCATCATGATAATTCCGGTCAGCCTGACATCGATTCCAGGATAGGTTTGCCTGAACTCGTCGCGCAACTCGCGCACGAAAGTCACGACCTCGGGATTTTCGGCAATCGGGTTCGCGCCGGGAAGCTCGATGGTGACATTGATGCCGGTAACGTGGGCCCGCGGCGAGATCAGCCGATTGATCAGCACCGGCTCGCCGAGCGCGATATCCCGGATGCGCGCCAGGTCTTCATCGCTCAGCGTTTCTGGCCGGTAGGCCAGGTCGGCAACGACCAGGTCGTCTCCCTCGGCGGAGGTATGCTGATAATTGGTCAGGGATTCGACTCGGGTCGAATAAGGTGTTTCCCAAGCGCTCTCGGTCAGCCAGGCCACCGCGTCGAGGGTCTCGCGCGTAAAGACCTCGCCATCCTGCGGCACCAGCAAGAACAGCACGTTATCGTTCCTGGCATAGGTATCCTGCAGGTTTTCGAAGGCGGTCAGCTGCGGATTGTCGTCACCGAAAAATACCCGGTAATCGTTGGTGAAGGTCAGGTACCGGGCACCGAAACCCATTCCAGCGACCCAGAGCACAGCCAGAATGATCGTGATTCCCCTGTGTTGCAGGATAAATTCGGCGTACTTTTTGATCATATCGAGTTTCCGTTCTAGTTGATCGCCGCACTGCTTACAGCGCGACGATGACCCGCACCGCATCGAGACGCAATCGAGCGTGTTCCAGGGCGACCTCGAAGCGGTCGAGCCGAGAACGGAAAAATTCGATTTCTTCGTCGCGCACGCCCGGATTTACTTGTTGCAGGGCGTTCAGCCGCTCCATCTCGTGACCGAGTAATTCGCGACCCCTGCCACGCGCGGTTTCGATCAGTGCAGGCACCCGGGTGTCGGCAACGAGTTCGGCATATTCCAGCATTCGGGCCAGCTCGGGCTGCCGCGCCTTGACGATCTTGATCGTGGTATCCCGATCGACGCGCTGCAGCTGGCGCATGCCAGACTCCGCTTCGAGATCCGCGGCATGATCCCGCCCGTTCTCGTCGACCACGACCTTGACACTCGCGTTCGGAAAATAACGTTCGTTGTGGCTGCGATGATCGTCGCTGAAATCCATCAGGAAATGGCATTCCGCTAGCAGTGTCCCCGCCTTGACACCGGGATACTGCAGCGCAATCAGCGCCGTGTTGCCGAATTCACTGCTCAGAATCATATCCATCGAGTTGCGCACGAAAGGATGCTCCCAGGTCAGATAATGCAGGTCCTCGTTGGCAAGCGCGACGCTGCGTTCGTAGGTTACGGTCATACCATCCTCGGGCAAACCCGGCATTTGCGTGAGCATGTTGTCGCCAGGGGTGATAACCCATCTGTCCTGTCCGCGGATTTCGCTGTTGACCCCGTAGCAATCGTAAATTCGCTCCATGTAACCGAACAGGTCGAAATCCAGTTCTCGCTGCAACGCTTCGTCGATCAGCGCATCGGCAATATGCGGGCGGCATGAGTTGATCTCGAGCAGGCGATCCCGCCCCCGTTGCAGCGCCTCGTCGAGCGATTCGCGCAGCTGCCGGGTGCGCTCGATAAAGTCGTCTATCGGCAACGCGGGGTCGTTCAGGTACTGCTGCAACTCGTGCCGGGTATTAACCCAGACCTGGTGGCCAGCCGGACAGGTGTGCTGGAACGCCGCCAGGCCTTCGTGATACCAGCGAAACAGCACCTGCCGGTCGCTGCCGGACAGGTAGGGGACATGTATCTTGATCACCGCGTTCTGCCCGATGCGATCGAGGCGGCCGATTCGCTGCTCGAGCAGGTCGGGATTTTGCGGTAAATCGTACAACACCAGGTGGTGCGAAAACTGGAAATTGCGCCCCTCGCTGCCAATTTCCGAGCACACCAGCACCTGAGCGCCATCTTCATGGTCGGCAAACCACGCCGCCGCGCGGTCACGCTCGATCAGCGTCATACCTTCGTGAAACAGTGCCGCGCGCAGCCCGTACTGCTGTTTCAGGGCTTCGACCAGCCGCTGTGCGGTATCCGAGGCTGCGGCTATGACCAGTATCTTGCGAGTCCTGTGATCACGCAAAAAATTTCCGAGCCACTCCAGGTAAGGATCGCCATCGTCGTCGGGCTGCAGCACCTGCGGGTGTACTTCGCGTTCGGGGAAACCCTGGACCACGTGCCGAGTGTTGCGAAACAGCACGCGGCCGGTGCCATGCTGGTCGAGCAGGTCATCGAGCTCCTGGCCACGTTCGGGATCGTCGAGCAGAACCTGCGCCCGCGCCGCAAGCTGCTGGTAGCCCTGCTCTTCGTCGAGAAAACGGTTGAGGTCGCCGAATCGATCGGGATCGAGCAGGCGCAGACGCGCGAAATGACTCTCCTTGCCGAGCTGTTCGGGCGTCGCGGTCAACAACAACAGGCCCGCCGTGTTTTCGGCCAGCGTCTCGACCAGCTGGTACTCGGCGCCGGCTGCCTGCGGTGTCCACGTCAGATGGTGAGCCTCGTCGACCACCAGCAAATCCCAATCCCCGGCGCGCGCCTGTTGTGCCTGTTCGGGGTGGCCGACCAGGAATTCGAGGCTGCACAGGACCAGTTGCTCGGAATGAAACGGATTATCGCCGTCATCGACGTATTCCGCCTCGTGTTCCGGAGCGGCGACGCGCGCCGCGTCGAATATGCTGAACATCAGGTTGAAACGTCGCAGCATTTCGACCAGCCACTGGTGTACCAGCGATTCCGGAACGACGATCAATACCCGCCGCGCCCGCTCGAGCAGGAGCTGCTGGTGCAGAATCAATCCCGCCTCGATGGTCTTGCCCAGACCGACCTCGTCGGCGAGCAGCACGCGTGGTGCGTAGCGTCGCGACACCTCGTGCGCAATATAAAGCTGGTGCGCGATCAGGCTGGTGCGACAGCCCGCTAGACCGAACACGTCGGACTGCTGCAGCCGGTTGGCAATTTCGCGGGTCTGACAGCGCAGGACGAACCACTTGTTACGGTCGACCTGCGCGTTCAGCAACCGTTCCGCGGGTTGATTAAGCTGCAGGAAATTACTCAGACGACCCTCGGGCAAATCGAACGCATTGCCGTGTTCATCCTCGCAGCGGTAAACGATTAGTCCCGCCGTTTCGGCGAGTTCGAGGATCCTGAGGCTGACGCCGTCCTGCCTTTCCACCCAGTCTCCTTCGCGAAAGCGCACCCGCGTCAACGGCGCATCGGCGCGCGCATAGATACGGGTTTCCCCGGTGGCGGGGAATATGATGCTGACGGTGCGATGTTCGATCTCGATCACCATGCCGAGCCCAAGGTGGAGTTCGGCGGCGCTGATCCAGCGCTGGCCGATGACAAATTCCTGCATGACGTCGCCGCTTTGAAAAACGCGCGTGATTATAACAGGCGATCCGGGGTTTCCCAGCATCGTTCGCCGCGGCAGCGCTTGCAGTCGGTCGGCAAGTTGCACAGAATGCAATTATGATTTCACCCGACCCCAGTGGATACTTCATCACCGGTTCCGATACCGACGTCGGCAAGACCTGGATCGCATGCCAGCTCGTCACCCAGCTGTGCGCGCACGGTTTCGAGATCGAAACCCGCAAACCGGCCGAGTCGGGCTGCGAAATATCGACGGACGGCAACCTGCTTACCCATGACGCGGCTGCGTTGCGGCGCGCCAACGGTGACCGTGAATCCATCGATCGTATCGCCCCGTTCCGCTACCGCGCCGCGCTTGCGCCGCCGCGGGCCGCGCGCCTCGAAGGCCGGCAGCTGTATCTGCGCGACCTGGTCGACGCCTGCAGCCGAGACGATCCGGGCCATGGCCTGGTCGTCGAGGGTGCCGGCGGGTTTTACTCGCCGCTCGCCGAAGACGCCCTGAATGCCGACCTCGCCAGCGCCCTGCAACTGGCGGTGATCATCGTCGTCAACGATCGCATCGGCGCAGTAAACCAGGCGCTGATGACGTTACAGGCGGTCGAAAGCAGGCATTTGCGCGTCGCGGCAATCGTGCTGAACCAGGTCACGCCCGACATCGATGAGGCGATGGACAATGCCGCCGACATGGCTCCACATTGTGGCCATCCACTGTTTCGCTGCGGCTACGACGCGAAGCTGCCGCCACTATTCGGCTAGCCGATGTCGAAATCGCATCTCGATCGCCTGTTGGCCCCGTGGGTATTCGTGCTGACGGGGATCCTGTTCAATATACTGTCGGCGGTCATCACACATTATTTCATCGGACTCAACAACGACCAGATCAACCTGCTGGACCGCGAAATCGATAAACAGCAGGTGCTGATCGACAGCCTGTGGCAATCCAAAACCGAGGTCGAACGCAAGAAGGAATTTTTCATCCTGTTACTGTCGTCAAAACCTGATAATCCCGCCCTTGAGGAAGCCTTTTACCACGACTATCTTGACGGATTGCTGGGTCGCTACGGCCTGCAAGACTTCGCGACGCGCATGCGGCGGCAAGAAGGTACCGATCTCGAACTGCTGCTCGACCTCAGCAGCGCGGCGCAGGAGTCGATTATCGAATCAATCAACAGCAGCTACTTCGAAATCCTGGAACTTCGGGACAAAAAAATGCCCATCGAGGCTGGCAATTCACGGCTGTTGAGCATCGCCATTTTTCTGCAGTTGACCGGCCTGATTCTGGTACTGGCGCGCGATTTACGCAGGCGATAACGGCGCATGCACAAGGGCTACGCGGTAATCCTCGCCGGCTACGTCGGCTGGGGGCTGTTTCCGCTTTACTGGGCGCTGCTCGGGCATGTGCCCGCGCACGAGGTGCTGCTGCATCGCATGCTCTGGTCGGTACCGGTGCTATTGCTGCTGGTGCTGTCGAGCGAACGGCGTCGACAACAGGTCGGATCCGCACTTGGTTCGTGGCGGGAACTGAAATGGCTGGCCCTGTCGAGCCTGGTGATCTGCCTGAACTGGGGTATTTATATCTGGGCCGTCGCCAACCAGCGCGTGGTAGAGGCCAGCATGGGATATTTCCTGACGCCACTGCTGAATGTCCTGGCCGGGGTATTCGTCTTCCACGAAAAACCGAACCGTACGAACGTCGTCGCGATCCTGTTTGCGGCGGTCGGCGTTGCCTACTATATCTTCAACACCACCGCGATACCGTGGGTTGGCTTCGCGGTCGGAACCAGCTTTGCCGGGTATGGCCTGCTGCGTAAACAAATGGCGACCAACGCGGTGCCCGGGCTGCTGGTGGAGATACTGTTGCTACTGCCGTTCACGCTGGGCTTCATGATCTGGCTGCATTACAGCAGCCAGGCGGTGTTCATGAATTTCGAGCTGGATACCGATTTACTGCTGATCCTGGGCGGACCGGTTACCATCCTGCCGCTGGCATTCTTCACCGCGGGCACGCGCATGCTGCCAATGACTACCGTCGGGATACTGTTTTACGTGACGCCGTCGCTGCAGTTCATTTGCGGGATATTCCTGCTCGGAGAAGCCTTCAACTTCGACAAACTGCTCGGTTTCGTCGGTATCTGGATCGGTCTCGCGGTTTTCAGCTATGGCCTGCTGGCCAACCGCAACGCGCGCCCCGCGGTTGTTACCTAGGCGATAAAATCAGGCATGTTGCCGACTTCGACGATTTTCATCGCGTTGGTGCCACCGCCGGTTCCCATCAAATCGCCTTTGGTGATAATGACCAGGTCGCCGTCGGCGATCGTGCCGTGCTTTTTCATCAGGTCGACCGCTTCCTGGTTGGCCTCGGCGTGGTTGGTGTGGATCGTAGGAAAGTAAACCGGGAACACGCCCCGGTAGAGGTTGACCTTGCGGTTGGTCGATTGGTGCCGTGACAGCGCGTAGATCGGAATGCCCGAGCTGATGCGCGACATCCAAAGGGCCGTCGAACCGGACTCGGTCAGCGACGCGATGGCGCGCACGTTCAAATGGTTGGCGGTGTACATCGTAGCCATCGCGATGGCCTCGTCGACGCGCTCGAAAGTGTCGTCCAGCCGATGCCTCGACTTGATCGCACGGCTGTGCTGCTCGGCATTCAGGCAGATATCGGACATCGCCTTTACCGTCAGCGACGGGTAGCGGCCGGTCGCGGTTTCGGCAGACAGCATGACCGCGTCGGTGCCGTCGAGCACCGCGTTGGCGACATCGAATACCTCGGCGCGGGTCGGAATCGGATTGTCGCGCATCGATTCCATCATCTGCGTCGCGGTGATTACGACACAATTGAGATGGCGTGCCGTGTGAATAATCTCTTTCTGCACCGCCGGCAGCTTGGCATCGCCAATTTCGACGCCGAGATCGCCACGTGCGATCATGATCGCATCGGATACGGCGATGATTTCCTCGAGATTGTCGAGCGCTTCGGCGCGTTCGATCTTGGCCACCAGCCCGGCCGCACATCCCTCTTCATCGAGCAGCCTGCGTGCCTGCAACATGTCAGCGGCGTTGCGCGGAAACGAGACCGCGACGTAGTCGGCGTCGATCAGCGCCGCGGTTTTCAAATCGGCCTTGTCCTTATCGGTCAGGACCTCGGCGGTCAACCCGCCGCCCTTCAGGTTGATACCCTTGTTGTCGGACAGTTCGCCGCCGACCTGCACCGTGCAATGGATGCGCGGGCCGTCGATACTGTCCACCTGCAGTACGATGCGGCCGTCATCGAGCATCAGGATGTCCTGATCCCTGACATCCTGCGGCAGCTTCTTGTAGGTAATACCCACCCGGCTGCTATCGCCGGTTCCGTCCGGACACTCGGCGTCGAGGCAAAATCTGTCGCCAGCCGCGAGTTCGATGTTGCCTTCCCTGAACTTTTCGAGACGTATCTTGGGACCCTGGAGATCTGCAAGTATTGCCAGGTGACGATGGTTTTCGAGCCCGATGCGCCGGATCTTTTCGGCGCGCGCACGGTGCTCCTCGGGGATGCCGTGGGAAAAGTTCAGCCGCACGACATCGACCCCGGCCTTGATCAGGCTGTCGACAGCCTCATCGGATTCGGTCGCAGGCCCGAGGGTCGCAACTATCTTGGTTCTACGTGGAACTTCCCGCATGGTCAGAATACCTCTGTTCCAGCATGGCTACCGCCGGTAATTTTTTACCTTCCAGGAACTCGAGGAAAGCGCCGCCCCCGGTGGATATGTAGGAAACCTGTTGCGCGATTCCGTACTTGTCGACAGCGGCCAGCGTATCGCCCCCGCCGGCAATCGAAAAGGCCGGGGAAGCGGCTATCGCCTGCGCCACGACGCGGGTACCCTCGCCGAACTGATCGAATTCGAACACGCCAACCGGGCCGTTCCAGACGATAGTCGCGGCCTGCTGCAGGATGCCGCCGAAGCGCGCCGCGGTTTGCGGCCCGATGTCGAATATCATGTCGTCGTCCTCGACCTCTGCAACCGCCTTCACCTCCGCTGCGGCATGCTCCGAGAACTCCTTGCCGCAGACCACGTCGGTCGGGATCGGGATCTCTCCGCCCCGCGATTGCGCCTGCTCCACGAGTCGCTGCGCTTCCGCGACCAGGTCTGGTTCGTACAGCGACTTGCCGACGTTGTATCCCGCCGCGGCGATAAACGTGTTGGCGATGCCGCCGCCCGGGATCAGCTGGTCGACGATGCCGGATAGCGCTTCTAGCACGGTCAGCTTGGTCGACACCTTGGAGCCGCCGACGATGGCGATCACCGGCTTGTCCGGCTCGTTCAAGGCCCTGCCGAGCGCATCGAGCTCGGCCGCCAGCAGCGGCCCGGCGCAGGCGATAGGCGCGAAACGGCCGACCCCGTGCGTCGAAGCCTGCGCCCGGTGCGCGGTGCCGAAGGCGTCCATAACATAAATATCGCAGAGCGTGGCGTACTGGCGCGACAATACCTCGTCGTCGGTGCTCTCGCCGCGGTTGAAGCGCACGTTCTCGAGCAGCAGCACGTCGCCATCGACCATGGCGGGGGTACGCTCGAGGTAATCGACTACCAGCGGCACCGCCTGACCCAACACGTCGCTGAGGTAATCCGCAACCGGCTGCAGCGAAAACTGCGCATCGGGATGACCTTCCTCGGGCCGGCCGAGGTGGGACATGATCATCAGCCGTGCCCCGGCCTCGATGCAGTGCCGGATCGCGGGCAGCGAAGCCTTGATGCGCTGGGCGCTGGTAACGACGCCGTCCTTGACCGGGACGTTCAGATCCTGGCGGATCAATACCCGTTTACCGGCCAGTTCGAGGCCGGTCATTTCAAGTACTGGCATGACCCTGGCCTAGCCCGCGATGACGCGCGCCATTTCGACAACCTTGCAGGAATATCCCCACTCGTTGTCGTACCAGGAAATCAGCTTGACGAAAGTATCGTCCATCTGGATCCCGGCTTCGGCATCGAAGGTCGAAGTGCAGGGCTCGCCGCGAAAATCGGTCGATACGACCTTGTCCTCGGTGTAGGCGAGCACGCCTTTCATGGGACCTTCGGAGGCCGCCTTCATCGCGGCGCAAATATCTTCGTAGCTGGCCGGCTTTTCCAGTTCGACGGTCAGGTCCACCACCGACACGTTGGATGTCGGCACGCGAAACGCCATGCCGGTGAGCTTGCCGTTGAGTTGCGGCAACACCTTGCCGACGGCCTTGGCGGCGCCGGTCGAAGACGGGATGATGTTCTCGAGGATACCTCTTCCGCCGCGCCAGTCTTTCATCGAGGGCCCGTCGACCGTTTTCTGGGTCGCGGTCGCCGCGTGCACGGTGGTCATCAGGCCGCGCTTGAGGCCGAAATTATCGTCGATGACCTTGGCGATCGGCGCCAGGCAGTTGGTGGTGCAGGAGGCGTTGGAGATAATCGCCTCGCCGGCGTAACTGCCGTCGTTGACGCCGAACACGAACATCGGCGTAGCGTCCTTGGACGGCGCCGACATAATTACTTTCCTGGCGCCCGCGTCGATGTGCTTTTGCGCGGTTTCACCGGTCAGGAACAGACCGGTGGACTCGACCACGACATCGACATCGAGATCACCCCATTTCAATTGCGCCGGATCCCGTTCGGCCGTCAGGCGAATATTCTTGCCATCGACGACCAGGGTACTGCCCTCGACGGCGACTTCCCCCTTGAACCTGCCGTGTACCGAGTCATGCATTAACATGTAGGCCAGGTATTCCGGCTCGAGCAGGTCGTTGATGCCGACGATTTCGACGTCGTTGAAGTCCTGAGCCGCGCGGAACACCATGCGCCCGATGCGGCCGAACCCGTTGATACCGAGACGTATTGTCATCTGTATTTCTCCTGTAAGTTGATATTAATCAGATTCTGCAAAGCTGTTTACCGCTTCCACCACCTTACCGACGGTGAAACCGAAGTATGCAAATAATTCCTTGGCAGGCGCCGATTCGCCGAAGGTATCCATGCCGATCACGATACCGCCACTGCCGACGTATTTATGCCATCCCGCGGTAACCGCGGCTTCGACCGCGATGCGCGCGGTCACATCGGGCGGCAGCACCGAATCCCGGTACTCCTCGGGCTGGCTGTCGAAAACCGAGGTGCTGGGCATCGACACCACGCGCACTTTCCTGTTCTCGAGCGCCTCCGACTCGCAGGCCGCCATGACCAGTTCGACTTCCGACCCGGTGGCGATAATGATGGCGTCCGGGGTGCCTTCGCAATCCCGCAGAACATAGCCGCCGCGTGCGATTGCTTCGATCTGTTCCGCGGTACGCGATTGATGCTTCAGGCCCTGGCGCGAAAACACCAGGCAGCTGGGGCCATCGCGACGTTCGATCGCCGCCTTCCAGCTGATCGCGGTTTCGACCGTGTCGCAAGGCCGCCAGACCTGCATGTTGGGCATCAACCGCAGGCTGGGGATTTGTTCCACCGCCTGGTGCGTAGGCCCGTCTTCGCCGAGACCGATCGAGTCATGGGTATATACGAAAATGCTCTGGATTTTCATCAATGCCGCCATGCGCAACGCGTTGCGGGCGTAATCGGAAAATACCAGGAAGGTTGCGCCGAACGGGATGAATCCGCCATGTAGCGTGATGCCGTTGAGGATTGCCGACATGCCGAATTCACGCACCCCGTAATTGATGTAATTGGCGGCGGGCGATTCCGCACGCATGGGCTTGAAGCCGGACCACTCGGTGCCGTTGGAGCCACCGAGATCGGCGGAGCCACCGAACAGCTCCGGCAACAATGGCGAATATGCCTCGATCGCGGCCAGCGAGGCCTGGCGCGTCGCTTTCGTTTCGGCCGCCTCGTCGAGTTCGGCGATAAAAGCCCGGGCTTCTTCCTCCCAGCTCTGCGGTAATTCGCGATTGATACGGCGCTCGAACTCAGCCGCCAGTTCGGGATGCGCTTCGCGATAAGCCTCGAACTTCTGGATCCAGGAGTCTTCCTGAACCTGGCCGGCCCTGCGATGGTCCCAGCCCTGGTAGACTTCTTCCGGCACCTCGAACGCCGGATGCTCCCAGTTCAGTTCGATCCGTGCCAGCGCGACTTCTTCCTCGCCCAGCGGCGCGCCGTGGCAGGCATGACCACCGGCCTTGTTGGGTGAGCCATAACCGATGATCGTCTTGCAGCAGATCAACGAGGGCTTCGCGGTGATGGCGCGCGCGGCTTCGATCGCAATCTTGATCGAATCCGGATCATGGCCATCGACCTCGACCACGTGCCAGCCATAGGCCTCGAAACGTTTTGCGGTATCGTCCAGGAACCAGCCCTCGACCTTGCCGTCGATCGAAATTCCGTTGTCGTCCCAGAAAGCGATCAGTTTGCCGAGGCCGAGGGTCCCCGCAAGCGAACAGGCTTCGTGCGATATGCCTTCCATCATGCAGCCGTCGCCCATGAATACGTAGGTAAAATGATTGACTATGTTGAAATCATCACGATTGAACTCGGCCGCCAGCGCACGCTCGGCGATTGCCATGCCGACGGCATTGCTGACTCCCTGGCCGAGCGGCCCGGTCGTGGTCTCGATCCCGGGCGCGTACCCGTGCTCGGGGTGGCCGGGCGTCTTCGAATGCAGCTGGCGAAAATTTTTCAGGTCTTCGATGGTGACATCGTAACCGGTCAGGTGCAGCACCGAGTATGCCAGCATCGACCCGTGCCCGTTCGACATGACGAAGCGATCGCGATCGCTCCAGTCCGGGTTGGCGGGATTGTGGCGCATGAAATCGTTGTACAGGACTTCCGCGATGTCAGCCATTCCCATCGGGGCTCCCGGATGGCCGGAATTTGCTTTTTGCACGGCATCCATGCTTAGCACCCGAATCGCATTTGCAAGCGTTTTACGAGATGACATTGACCGCCCCCATAACCAAAATTTCTAACATAGGTGATTGATTAATAACGAGTATTTCAAAAGTACAGCTGTCTCGATACCGGTCTCGCCAATAACCGAGGTCCACCCTGCACACGCGCTGACGACAAGGCGGGCTATTCTCTCGTAAATGCAATTTAACGGCAACTTATAATATTTTTGTCGCGCAGCGGTCTTTCTCTGGCGTCGTAATCAGGACTGTTAATTTGAGGCAGGTTAAATATAATCGCCGTTTTCGATCAAAGGGCGGGCAATAACCTCATGTCGGGTTCATATATCTTTACCTCCGAATCGGTCTCAGGTGGCCATCCGGACAAACTGGCGGATCAGATTTCGGATGCCGTGCTCGATGCGCTGCTGGAACAGGACCATCGCTCCAGGGTTGCCTGCGAGACCCTCGTCAAAACCGGCATGGTGCTGCTCGCCGGCGAGATCACGACCAACGCCGAGGTCGACATCGAGGCGCTGGTGCGCAAGACCGTCTGCGATATCGGCTACGACAATCCCGAGTGCGGCTTCGACGGCAAGACCTGCGCGGTGCTAACCGGGCTGGGCAAGCAGTCGGGCGATATCGCGATGGGCGTCGATGAATCTGCCAACAAGGAGCAGGGAGCCGGCGACCAGGGCCTGATGTTTGGTTACGCCTGCAACGAAACCGAAGTCCTGATGCCTGCGCCAATCCACTATGCCCATCAACTGGTACGCCGGCAGCGCGACCTGCTGCGGTCGGGGGAGCTGGACTGGCTGCAGCCAGACGCCAAGAGCCAGGTCACGCTGCGCTACGACGACCATAAACCGGTCGGTATCGAGGCGGTGGTACTTTCGACCCAGCACAAGGAATCGATAGACCTGAAATCCCTGCGCGAAGCAGTCGTCGAGACCATCCTGAAACCGGTGCTGCCAGACGCCTGGTTCGCCCAGTGCAAGAGCGAGAACATTCACGTCAACCCGACTGGCCGCTTCGTTATCGGTGGTCCCGTCGGTGACGCCGGCCTGACCGGTCGTAAAATCATCGTCGACACTTACGGTGGCAAGGCGCGGCATGGCGGCGGGGCATTTTCCGGCAAGGATCCGTCCAAGGTCGATCGCTCCGCGGCTTACGCGGCGCGCTACGTCGCCAAGAACCTGGTCGCGGCCGGCATTGCAGATCGCTGCGAACTGCAGGTTTCCTACGCGATAGGGGTTGCCGAACCCACTTCGATCAGTATCGATACTTTCGGCACCGGGCGCATCGCCGACGATCGCATCATCACGCTGATACGCCAGCATTTCGACCTCCGCCCGAAGGGCCTGATCGCGATGCTGGAGCTGCTGAAGCCGATCTACCAGCCCACCGCGGCCTATGGTCATTTCGGTCGCGACGACCTCGAACTGAGCTGGGAGCGCGTCGACAAGGCCGAAGTCCTGCGGGCCGAAGCGGGGCTGTAACAGGCCCGACCGGTCGCGGGCTGATCCAAATTGACAGCGGCGCGTATATAGATACAATACCCGGTCCCCATTTTTTGCGGGACTTGTGTGCGAGGAGCGCTGCGACAGCCCGGCTGCCAGGCTCGCCCACAGGATCGAACAAACGGCGCTCATAAATAGTCAGGAGAATATTTATGAGTGCTAACGCCAAACAGCTTATCAAAGATGACTTCAAGGTCGCCGACATGGCGCTTGCTGCCTGGGGCCGCAAGGAAATCGCGATCGCCGAAACCGAGATGCCGGGCCTGGTGTCGCTGCGCGGCAAGTACGGTGCCGAGCAGCCTCTCAAGGGTGCGCGTATCGCCGGTTCGCTGCACATGACCATCCAGACCGCGGTGCTGATCGAGACGCTGGTGGCGCTAGGCGCCGAGGTGCGCTGGGCTTCGTGCAACATTTTCTCGACCCAGGACCACGCCGCCGCCGCGATCGCTCAGGACGGAATCCCGGTTTTCGCAGTCAAGGGCGAGTCGCTCGAAGATTACTGGCAATACACGCACAAGATCATGGAATGGCATGACGGCGGCACGCCGAACATGATTCTCGACGACGGCGGCGACGCCACCATGCTGATCAACCTCGGCAGCAAGGCCGAGAAAGATATCTCGGTACTCGATAATCCGGGTACCGAGGAAGAGGAAATCGCCTTCGCCGCGATCCGCGCCAAACTCGCCGAATCCCCCAACTGGTATTCGACGATCCAGAAAAACATCCGCGGGGTTACCGAGGAAACGACCACCGGAGTGCATCGCCTGTACCAGATGCAGGCGAACGGCGAACTGGCCTTCCCGGCGTTCAACGTCAACGACTCGGTCACCAAGTCGAAATTCGACAATCTTTACGGCTGCCGCGAATCGCTGGTCGACGGTATCAAGCGCGCCACCGACGTCATGATTGCCGGCAAGATCGCCGTAGTGCTCGGTTATGGCGATGTCGGTAAGGGCTGCGCCCAGTCCCTCAAGGGGCTCGGCGCCACCGTCTGGGTCACCGAGATCGATCCGATCTGCGCGCTGCAGGCGGCGATGGAAGGATTCCGCGTCGTCACCATGGACGACGTCTGCAACCAGGCCGATATCTTCGTCACCGCGACCGGTAACCTGAACGTCATCCGCAAGGATCATATGGAACAGATGAAGAACCAGTCTATCGTCTGCAACATCGGCCATTTCGACAATGAAATCCAGGTTGCCGAAATGAAAGGCTACGAGTGGGAAAATATCAAGCCGCAGGTCGACCACATTATCTTTCCCGACGGCAGGCGCATCATCCTGCTGGCAGAGGGTCGTCTGGTCAATCTGGGTTGCGCCACCGGCCATCCGAGCTTCGTGATGTCGAATTCCTTCACCAACCAGGTGCTGGCGCAGATGGAAATTTTCTGCAACCCGGGCAAGTACCAGAACGAGGTCTACGTGCTGCCCAAGCATCTCGACGAAGAGGTCGCGCGACTGCACCTGGAAAAGATCGGCGCCAGGCTGACGAAGCTGACCCAGGAGCAGGCCGACTACATCGGCGTAGAGGTCGAGGGCCCCTATAAGCCCGAGCAGTACCGCTACTAGGTAGCCGCTCCGGCTTTGCGGATCGCCCGCGTACATATCGGAGCGGAGCTCGTCGTCGGCGACGAAATTCTGCTCGACAAACCGCAAAGTCACTACCTGAAGAAGGTGCTGCGCCTGAGGTCAGGCGCAGCATTTTTTTTGTTCAACGGTCGCGAGGCGGTCGATTACCGCGCCACCCTCGTCATCGATGGCACGCAGGCCAGGGCGCGCATAGAGGCGGCGCTGCCGCTGGACACCGAATCCGGTCTCGAAACCGAAATCATCCAGGGGCTGGGTCGCGCCGACCACATGGACTGGATGGTCCAGAAAACCACCGAACTCGGCATAGGCCGCATTACCCTGTTCAATGCTGAGCGCAGCCAGCCGCGCCTGCGGGAATCGCGTCGCCTCAAGAAACTCGACCATTGGCGCGGCGTCGCCACTAGCGCTTGCGAACAATGCGGGCGCGCCATCGTTCCTGCCATCGCTTTCCACGACGACATCGAACGGGCGCTGGCCGAGACACGCGACGCTTTCAGGATACTGCTCGATTTCGACGGCCCTCCGCTTGCATCGGCGTTGCCCGCAGGCACGTCGGCGATATCGATATTGCTGGGCCCGGAAGGTGGACTGACCGAGCGGGAAATCAGGCTTGCCCGAAGCTCGCTATTTCAGCCAGTCCGCCTCGGCCCGCGCGTGCTACGTACCGAAACCGCCGCCAGCGCGGCTCTTGTGATCGTGCAGTCGGAGCTTGGCGACATGGCATGAAAAATTTTAACCTCGGGTGATATTCGGTTCGGGGAGCCTAGGGCTGGTTCAGCGGCGCTTTTATGCTCTGCATCGACAGCTTACGCGAAAAGCGGTGGACGACCCCGAGCGTTCGTCGGAAAGATTCAGGATAGCGCGACAGGCCTGTTGCCGAATAGCCTGCTGCCGTTGCAGGATCCCGGATAGCCGCTCTGCGGCTTCCGAGTTGACTCGCTAGACCCGCTTTGCG
>Ga0224512_10002058_pt1 | contig 18727 bp, 14 predicted proteins | sample SF_May12_sed_USG_4_FD_169103 | JGI IMG/M metagenome (GOLD analysis project Ga0224512, IMG submission 169103) | Sediment microbial communities from San Francisco Bay, California, United States - SF_May12_sed_USGS_13 | ecosystem: Environmental > Aquatic > Marine > Sediment | place: USA... | reverse complement strand
GCGGTTTCGAGGCCGTCGATCCTGGCTCGTAGCTCAGGATCGTGGGGCGGAAACTCGAGAGGGTCGACGAGTGATCGGAAGTGGAGGCCGGAGCCACCGACGATCAACGCAGTCTTGTGCTGGTCGTCCAACCGCTCGAGCACTCGCCGTCCTTCCCTTTGGAACTCCGCAACGCTGAACGGCAAGTCGGGATCGACCAGATCGATCATGTGGTGGGGAACCCGAACCCGGTCGACGGCCGCGGGCTTGGCGGTGCCGATATCCATCCCCCTGTACACCTGCATGGAGTCGACCGAAACGATCTGGGCGTCGAGTTCCTCGGCCAGACGAAGGGCGAGATCACTCTTTCCGGCGGCGGTCGGTCCGAGGAGCGCCAGTATTCGGCTCAGAGCACGGTCCCGAGAAGATGATGACGGGCCGCGGTGTCGATCCTCGTGTGGAGGAAGGTTCCGGGAGCGTGGGGTCCGGCGACGTGGACCACTTTGTTGCCCCGACTGCGGGCAGTCACCATGTCCGGATCTTTGCGGGAGGGACCCTCGACCAGCACTTCCAGGACCTTGCCTACCTCCGCTTGATTCTGGTCAGACGATATCTGATTCTGGATCGCGATGAGCCGCTCAAACCGATCCTGGGCCACGAAGGGGTCAACGAATTCATCGGTGTACTCCGCGGCGGCGGTGCCGGGACGAGGCGAAAACAGAAATGTGAACGCCTGGTCGAAACGAGCTTCAGCGATGACCTCGAGCGTCTGCTGGAAGTCTTCTTCCGTTTCCCCGGGGAAACCAACGATGATGTCAGAAGACACTGCCAAATCGGGTATATGGGACCGAGCCATGGCCAGCCGCCGGAGATAGCGAGCTACGTTATAGCCACGATGCATTCGTGCCAACACGCGGTCGCTTCCCGACTGGAGGGGGAGGTGGAGTTGCTCACAAACGGCCGGTGTCTCGGCCATGGCCAGGGCGACATCCTCGCGAAAGTCGGCGGGATGTGGGCTCGTGAAACGGACCCGGTGGATACCATCCACGGTACCAACCCGGCGCAATAGGTCGGCGAACACGGGGCGTCGTCTTCCGTCGATGGCCAGGTCCCGGCCGTAGGTATTGACGTTCTGGCCGAGCAGGGTCACTTCCACCACCCCATCACGGGCAAGTTGTTCCACTTCGCGGATCACGTCCCCCGGACGCCTGCTGACTTCGACACCCCGCACCGCGGGCACAATGCAGAAGGTGCAGGTGTTGTTGCAGCCGACCTGGATAGCGACCCAGGCCGCGTAGTCGACTTCCCGGCGCACGGGAAGCGACGATGGCATCGCTTCGAGTTCATCCACGATCTCGGTAATCGCGCCCCATTCCTGCGCATGATCCATCAGATCGAGCACCCGATCCAGGTTGTGGGTACCGAGCACCACATCCACCCATGGGGCTCGCTCCCGAACCAGCTCGCGGTCCTTTTGCGCGGCGCACCCACCTACCACCAGCAGCAGATCCGGATTGTGATCCTTGAGTTGTTTGAGCTGGCCGAGATTGCCGTAGAGACGATTATCAGCGTTTTCCCGAATGGTGCAGGTGTTGATGAACACAACATCAGCCGACTGATAGTCCCCCACCGGCCGCATCCCGTCTGCTTCGAACATCCCGGCAATGCGCTCGCTGTCGTGTTCATTCATCTGGCAGCCGAAAGTCCTGACGACATACCGTTGTCCGGCCCGGGTCGGCCGGCGACGCTCATTGCGCCGCACGGTCGGATCCCCGAGGAGCACGGTCTCAACCATGGTCACCGGGCGTAGTCCGTCACACGGAGTTCGCGAATCACAGTCACTTGAATCTGACCGGGATATTGAAGATCCTCTTCCAGACGCTTGGCTATGCGTCTGGCAAGGTCCGAAGCTCCAAGGTCGTCGACTTCTCCAGGATCGACCACGACGCGCACTTCCCGTCCGGCTTGCATGGCGAAAACCTTCTCTACTCCATCGAAGTCCTTGGCCAGTTTCTCGAGACGCTCCAGACGTCGCACGTACGACTCCAAAGCCTCCCGACGAGCTCCCGGACGGGCAGCAGAGACTGCATCGGCCGCCTGGACCAGAACCGCTACCAGGGTGCGCGGTTCGACCTCGCTGTGGTGAGCTTCGATACCGTGAACGATGGCTGGATCCTCGCCGAATCGACGAGCGATCTCGGCACCAATCAGAGCGTGGGAACCTTCGACTTCGTGGGTGACTGCTTTGCCGATGTCATGTAGCAACGCCGCGCGCTTGGCCTCGATCGGATCGATCTGCAGCTCGGCGGCAAGCATGCCGGCCACGTGAGCGGCTTCAACGAGATGGTTGAGCACGTTTTGACCGTACGAGGTCCGGTACTTCAACCGGCCAAGCAACGTCACCAACTCCGGATGCACACGCGAAATGCCTACTTCCAACAAAGCCCATTCGCCGGCGTCACGCACGCTCTGCTCAACCTGTGCCTGGGCCTTCTCGTAGGCCTCTTCGATCGAGGCGGGGTGAATGCGTCCGTCCGCAACCAACCGCTCAAGAGCGATCCGGGCTACCTCCCGCCGGACCGGGTCGAACGAGGCAACGGAAACGGCCTCCGGGGTATCGTCGACCACCAGGTTGACGCCCGTGGTTGCTTCGAACGCCCGTATGTTGCGCCCTTCCCGACCGATAATCCGGCCCTTCATGTCATCGGAGGGGAGTTCAACCACAGAAACCGTCGTTTCGGTAACGACTTCGGAGGCGAGCCGCTGAATGGCCGTCGTCAAGATCCTCCTGGCCCGACGATCGGCTTCCTCACGAGCCTTGATCTCCATATCGCGCACGAGGATCATTGCCTCGCGCCGTGCCTCGTCCTTGACCTGCTCGAGGAGCTGCCCCTTGGCTGCATTGGCGTCAAACCCGGCCAATCGTTGCAGCTCGTCGCGAGCCTGCTCCTTGATCACGTCGGCCTCCGCCCGTGACTCGGATGCTTCCTGTTCACGATGAATCAGCATCTGCTCACGCTGAGCGAGGTTGCCGGCCCGCTGTTCCAATGTCTGTTCACGCTGGTTGAGTCGCTCTTCGGAGGACCTCATCTCGAGGCGCCGGTGCTCGAGAGCCGCATCCTCTCGCTCCCGATATGCCTCGGCCTTGGCTCTGCCTTCTTCCTCCGCTCGTGCCAGCACGCCTTGGGCTTCCTGCCGGGCGTGCGACACGACTCCTTCGGCCGACCAATCGGCATTGGTCTTCGACCGTCGCAGACGGCTGCGGGTGGCCAAGAACCCGGAGACCAGGCCAATCGCGAGAGCGACGACACCGACGATGATCGCAGTGATCACATCCATCGTCCCTGCTTTCCGGTGATCTATGAAACAGGAATGCCGAGCCCCTACCGGGGCCCGGCACACACATCATCCGATCGAAGCTCTGGGCTAGGCCATTCGCCTCGTTCGAAACACCTCCTGCATCCAGAGATCCCTGTTGTATTTCACGAATTCGATTCCAGTTGGTTGGGTTTTTTGGTACATATCGTGTGTGCTGAGAGCATCGTACCGCGCGAAAACCGTTTTGTAACGGGCAAGTTCTAGGCCGTGCGGGACTGGGTCAGGTTCGCGCCGGGATGAGACCTATGTCTTGTCGGGTTTTGGGTTGGGTTGTGGCTCCGTGTCCTTCGCCCCATCCACCGCTTCAGCGTCGTCGGTTTCTAGCAAACCAACCGCCTCGAGCACCTTCGCCTGCAGCTGCACCGAGATCTCGGGGTTCTCCCGTAGGAACCGCTTGGAGTTCTCACGTCCCTGCCCGAGTTGATCGTTGTCGTACGTGTACCAGGCGCCGCTCTTCTTCACGATCCCTTGATCCACCGCGACATCGAGCAGACTACCTTCTCGCGAAATGCCTTCTCCGAACATGATGTCGAACTCGGCCAGGCGAAAAGGCGGCGCCAGTTTGTTCTTGACTACCTTGGCACGGACCCGGTTCCCGACATTCTCCTGTCCATCCTTGATGGCTTCGATCCTGCGGATATCGATACGAACGGTTGAGTAGAACTTGAGAGCGCGACCACCCGGAGTGGTCTCCGGGGAACCGAACATGACGCCGATCTTCTCGCGCAGCTGGTTGATGAAGATGGCCGTCGTCTGTGACCGGTGGATGCTACCGGTGAGCTTGCGCAAGGCTTGCGACATCAAACGGGCCTGCAAACCAACGTGCGTGTCGCCCATCTCGCCCTCGATCTCGGCTCGCGGGACCAGGGCAGCAACCGAGTCGATCACCACGACATCGAGCGCTCCGGAGCGAATCAGCATGTCGGTGATTTCCAGAGCCTGCTCTCCGGTGTCGGGCTGGGAGATCAGCAGTTCGTCAACATCTACGCCCAGCGCCCGGCAGTACGTGGGGTCGAGGGCATGCTCGGCATCAACGAAGGCGGCGATCCCCCCGTTGCGCTGAGCTTCCGCCACCACGTGCAGGGCGAGCGTGGTTTTTCCGCTGCTCTCCGGACCAAAAATCTCGACGACCCGGCCTCGCGGAACGCCGCCGATACCCAACGCCAGGTCGAGTGACAAAGCCCCGGTTGAAATGGCCGGCATCCTCTGATGGTTGCTCTCGCCAAGTTTCATGATCGCCCCGGTGCCGAACTGCCGTTCGATCTGCGACATGGCCATCTCGAGTGCCTTGTCTCGTTCCACTGTTGCTCCCTTCTGGACTACTCAGCCACAAAGTAGAGATCAGGTGTGACAGAATCACACGCCTGTAATCCTATTCCATGCTGCGATGAGAATCTAGTCGAACATACGTTCGAAGCCAAGTACTCAATGCCCGGTATCGAGACGCCCGGTGCGCGGTGCCGGGTGCGAGGTACTAGGTACTCAGCTCGAAGCTCTCCAGCTCTTCGTAGCGGGCCCCTCCCCGGCCCAGGTGACTCCGGTACACGATCAGGCGATCGACCGGGAGCGACATCGGAAAAGAATCCACCTGTTCGATCAAGGGGCGAAGGTCCTGGTGGGGACGGATCCGGCTGAGGGTGAGATGTGAATGAAAAGGCCGGTCCTCGGGAGCAAACCCCGCCTGTTGGGCGGCATCCTCGCTACGAGCGGCCAACTGCTCCAATCGACCCGCCCCACCGTCGATCGCCAACCACAGCACGGTCGCCCGAGCGGGTCGGGGAAAGGCGCCAAGACCCCCAAAGGTGATGGCGAACGGCCCGCCCAACTCAGCCTCCGCCAGCCCGGCTAGCAATCGGTCGTAGGCGGCGTCGTCGCACGGCCCCAGGAACCTCAGTGTCAGGTGCCAGTTGGGAGGCGGGACCGGTTTCCCCGGCAGCGGACGGTCCTTCATTGCTCCCATCACGTGAGCGGCGAGGGCGGCCCGCACCTCATCGGTGAGCGCGACCGCGACGAAGAGACGCCCTACGTTCGCCACCAGGAACCCTCGACGGCCAGCCGGACGAGCTGCAGAGCGGCGGTGCCGGCGTAGGTCCTCACCCGCTCGCGGTCGCCGGGCAGCCTGAACGTCCGGGCGGCGGTGTCTTCCGGCGTATGCACGCCGATCACCATCGTCCCGGCCGGTTGCTCCTGCTCGTCCGGACCGGCCGATCCCGTGACCGAGACCGCTACCTCCGCACCAAGCAACCGGGCGGCGCCGACCGCCATAGCCATCGCCGTCTCCTCCGAGACCACGCCTGCCTCGGCCAGCGTGGCGGCCGGAACGTCGAGCAAGCGGTGTTTCAATTCAGCCGTGTAGCACACAGTGCTCCCGACGAACACGCGCGACGCTCCGGGAACCGAGGTGATTCGGGCCGCGATCAAACCGCCGGTGGCCGACTCAGCGGTCGCCAAACGCCAGCCGCGCCTCTCCAACATGCCAAGCACGATCGCCTCGATAGTTTCACCGTCACTACCGAAAATGCGGGTCCCGAGCCGCAGGCGTACCTCAGATTCTAACGGAGCGATCAGTGCGGAAGCCTCCTCTTCGGTGTTCGCTTTGGCGGTGATGCGGACCTTGATCTCACCGCTCGAAGCGAGGAAAGCTACCGAGGGGTTAACGGACGCCTGGAACAGGTCGTCAAGCAATTCGGCAACCTGCGACTCGCTCATTCCCCAGCTACGGAGCAGACGGCTCTTGACGACGGCCGGGCCTCCCGCCATTCGGCGGAGTCTGGGCATCACCTCGTCGTTGAGGAGCGCCTTCATCTCTTGGGGAACTCCGGGCAGGGCAAAGATCCAGGTTCCGTCATGTTGCAGGGCAATACCCGGCGCCGTTCCCTTCGCGTTGGGTAGCTGGAGGCCGCCTTGCGGATACTCGGCCTGTCGCAAATTGCTCTCCGGCATGACCCGGCCGGTCGATTCCCACCGGGCTCGCAACCTTCCCGCATATTCCTCCGAGAACGCCATCACCCGCCCGGTGGCATGGCAGATGGCTTCCCGGGTGAGGTCATCCTGGGTTGGGCCGATGCCTCCGGTGAGAATCACCGCGTCGGCCCGCCCCAACGCCGTCGTCAGCGCAGCTACCAGCCGGTCATCGTTGTCCCCCACGACGACCTGGTAATGGGCGTCCAAGCCTTCCTCCGCCAGACGACGTCCGATGACCGCCCCGTTGCCGTTCACGATCTGCCCCAGCAAGAGTTCCGTCCCGACGGCGATGACCTCGACGATCACGCTTCCACCACTTCGGCCGCCAGATCAACTCCGTAGCTGGCGGTGATCGTGGCTTGCACCCACTCCCCCGGCTCACCACGATCCAGCGTCACCATCCCGTCGATTTCCGGTGCCTCCCGGTAGGTGCGCCCGACCGGGACCCCGTCCTCGACCTGATCGATGAGCACGTCGAGCGTTCGGCCGACCTGAGCCCCATTGGCTCGCTCGGTCAGATCATCCTGAATCGATTGGAGAAAGCGCAACCGCTCTGCGGCCATCTCAGGATCTATGCGACCGGGAAGATTGGCGGCGGGCGTCCCCTCTTCGGCCGAGTACGGAAAGAACCCGGCCCAATCCAGCCGCGCTGCTTGGAGGAATTCCGCCAGGGTCTCGACATCATCTTCCGTCTCACCGGGAAAACCGACGATGAAGCTGGAGCGGAGCGCTGCTTCCGGCGCGGACGACCTGATCTGAGAAATGAGGTCGAGATACCGGCTCCCACCGCCGGGTCGACTCATGGCCCGCAGGAGACGTTCAACAGCATGTTGGAGGCTGAGATCGAAATAGGGCATGATCAACGGGTTGGTGGCCATCTCTTCGATCAGAGCCGGCCGGATCTCCTTCGGGTACAGGTACAGCAGTCGGAGACGACGCAGCCCGTCGATGTCGGAGACGAACCGCAGCAATTCGACCAGACCTCCGGGCGCGTCGATATCTCGCCCGTATGAGGCCAGGTCCTGGGCCACCAGCACAATCTCCCGTACGCCGGCGGCAGTCAGGGCGCTGATCTCTTGGTGGATGTTGGTCGGCCGACGGGAACGCTGTTTCCCGCGAATGAGCGGAATGGCACAGAAGGTGCACGGTTTGTCGCATCCTTCGGCCACTTTGACATAGGCATAAGGAACCGTCGGAGTGGGCCGGTTGATCGCATAGAGAATATCCATCGGTACCTGTCGCAGCCCGACCGGCTGCCAGTTGGTGAGCCGGTCCAGGGTCCCGACCAATTCGCCATAGCGGTCGAGACCCAACACCGCGTCTGCTTGCGGCATGGCTTCCGAGATCTCCGAACCGAACCGTTGCGCCATGCAGCCGAGAACCACCAGATTGGCATCAGGACGTTTGGCCTCTTCAAGCTCGAGGATCGTATCAACCGATTCCTCTCGGGCCGCCTCAATGAAGGCGCAGGTATTGACCATAACGACATCGGCCGAGCTCGGGTCGCTCGCTGCTCCGTACCCGGCCTCGGCCAGCATCGCGAAGAGCTTGTCGGAATCGACCTGGTTCTTGGCACAGCCAAGGGTGGTCAACCAGACGGTGGGTGCAGTCATCGGTCGGGAGTCTAGGAAGAACGGCTCGGATTGGTCCCGGATGTCGAGATCGGCTCATCGCCCAGGATCCGGTAGCGGCCCCGGTAATACACGAGAGGATCGGCGCGGCCCACCAGATCGATCTGATCGATCTGCCCGGTTACCAGCCGGTGGAATCCGGTTTCGACCGACCGCTCCAGGCGGCAATAGGCGCGAGTGCCCAGGGTGGACATAGTCGGCCCCCAGGGGGTGTCCTCGACGTCGAGACCGGCGAACAGTCCGCCCGGACTAGGTCGCAGTCCGGCAAAACGATCCGAAAGCTGCCGATCGTCCGCACCAAGCACGTGCAGCACCCACGCGCCGCTTTGCTGGATGGCAAACCACAAATCAGTCGCCTCACCAACCAGGGCGACGACCCGCGACGGTTCGCCTTCGGCCATCAGCAACGACGATACGGTCAAGCCGGTCCGGTTGTCCGGACCACCGGAAGTGAGCACCGTGATCCCCGAGGCAAGCCGACCCCGCAACTGCCGGGCCGGATCGCGCAGGTCCGGGGGCGTCGCGAACGGGTGATCTTCGTGTATCCAACCTCCACTCATGGGCGAAACGGTAGTAGGTCTCCCGCAATGCGGGTATGACTCAATCGCGTCCGACGCTCGACCTATTCTGATACCCATGGAACGGGCCCTCATCAAGCGTTTCGAGGCACTGACACCCGCTCGAGCGATGCTCGTCGTCATCGTCGTGTTTGCGTTCGTCGCCACCATCGACAAGATCACCGGGCGGGAAGTGTCCTTCTCTCTCTTTTATCTGCTTCCGGTCGCGCTTGTCTCGTTCCGGTGGAGAGGAGCGCCGGGACAATTGGCCGCCTTTGTGGCCGCCTCGGCCTGGTTATCGATCGACCTGTGGTCGGGAAACCAATACGGTCATCCGCTCATACCGTTCTGGAACGCCACCGTGCGCTTCGGGTTCTTCAGCCTGATCGCCTGGTTGTTGGATCGCCTGCACAGCGCAGTCGAGCAGCAAGCCTCTCTGGCCAGGACCGACGCGCTGACGGGTCTCCCCAACCGGCGTTCCTTCGAGGAGCTGGCACGCCGCGAGCTGGCCAGAGCCGACCGGCTAGGGTCCCCTCTGGCGCTGGCCATCATCGACCTCGACGACTTCAAGCTCATCAACGACGACCAGGGTCACGCGGCCGGAGATAGGGCTCTCCGCATGTTCGCTGCGACCACCGGGCGCATCTTTCGTTCCGTCGACGTGGCGGCCAGAATGGGGGGCGACGAGTTTGCTCTGCTGCTCCCAGATGTAGCTAGACATTCGGCCCTCCAGGCGCTGCACCGCTTTCAGACGGCTCTCCTCGACGATCACAGCGGGCCAATCAGCTGTTCGATCGGTGTTGCCCATATCGTCGGCGGAGACCTGGACGATGCCCTTCGACATGCAGACCAGGCCCTCTACCGGGCCAAGGCTTCGGGAAAGGGAGCAATCGAGCTGGTCGAAGTCCCCGCCCAAGACCGGCCGCACGGCAACACCTCGAGTCCACCTGACCGGCCGGCCATCCGCACCTAGGTGAGCGGCACGGGATTCGCCGTCCGCTTCCGGAATTGGAGCCGCTCTACGTACCCCGCCGCCCGGGCAGCCGAAACCACGGCATCGTGTCCCCACCCGGCTTCGTCCGGTTGGTGACCATCGGAGGCCAGCGTGATCGGCACGCTCGCCTCGCGGAACATCCCAAGAAACATCGGCGACGGATAGACCTCGGCGGCCGGTTTGCGAAGGCCCTGACTCGACACTTCGACCGCAGTACCCGATGCTGCCGCGGCAGCCACCACCGCCCGGTAGTGGTGCAACGGCTCCTCGGAAAGCCGGTGACCGTACTTTTTGATCACGTCCACATGGGCCAGTACGTCGACGGCACCCGAGGCGGCCAGCTGGGTTTCCAAGGCGAAGTATTCGTCGTAACCGCGTTCGATCCCTCGTTCTTCCCACTCGAACCCGGTCGAGGGGTTGTCGATGGCCCAGCCACCGATCCAGTGCACCGAACCGATGAGGAAGTCCCACGGATAGGGATCCAGAAGCTCCATCACTGCTGCAATGGTCTCTGGGAAGTAATCGACCTCCAACCCCAACAGCACCGGCAATCCTTGCGCTTTGGCTCCCTCGATGGCCGTTACGTAGGCGTCGAGAGAGAGATTGCGTTCCGCCGCGATGAATTCCCGGGTGTTGGCGGCCAACCGGGGATTGGGCTCGCGTTCCCACCAATCACCCAGCGCCGGCCCGGACTCAAAGCATCGGAACAGATGCTCGGTGAAACCAAGCTCGTGCACACCCCTCCGGGCCGCGGCCTCAACGTATGCCTCGATGTGGCCAGGTGGGTATTCACCAGGCGGCGGCCCCTGGTCGGATGGCTGATGGGGATGGAGGTGCAGGTGATAGTCGCTCACGGCAGCGCAGCGTACTCGGCGCCGTCACCGACCGAGTCGAGCGACCACAGCCTCGAGTGGGCCCGGACCAACTGCGGCAGTGAGGGCGGCCAAACTCAGCTCCGAAAGCGAACCGTTGGTGACGAGGTCGTCGTTGGCCATCTCAACGGCCCGCGGGAGAGTCGCGAATACTCCCACCTGATCCAATTCGGTGGCCCGTCGTGCTGCCGACCGCGCCGCATCTGCCCGACCCGACTCCAGGGCATCGAGGGCGCGCTCGGCGGCTGCCAGGGCTTGACGTTGTGCTTGTCCATCCATCGGGCCCGAAAGTTAGCAACGTGACCGATCAAAAGGCGGTCGTCGTGATCCCATCATTGCGCGAGGAACTGTTCGTCTTCGGTCGAACCCTTCAGGGCCAGCGTTGAGGCTTCGCCACCGCTGATGGCCATGGCCACCTCATCGAAGTACCCGGCGCCCACTTCCCGCTGGTGCTTGACGCCCGAGTAGCCGTCCTTCTCGATCTCGAACTCGTGCTCCTGGACCCGAACGTAGGCCGTCATGCCAACTTCGCGATAGCCTTTGGCCAGATCGAACATCGAAGCGTTGAGCGAATGGAACCCGGCCAATGTGATGAACTGGTACTTGTAGCCCATCGCCCCCATCTCCTTTTGGAAAGTAGCGATGGCTGCGTCGTCGAGATTCATCTTCCAGTTGAAGGAAGGTGAGCAGTTGTACGCCAGCATCTTGCCGGGGAATCCTGCGTGGATACGCTCGGCGAACTCTTTCGCTTCCGCGAGGTCCGGATGGCTGGTCTCGCACCAGATCAGGTCGGAAAACGGGGCGTAGGCCAGGCCACGGGCGACGGCCGTCTCCATTCCATTCTCAACGTTGTAGAAACCCTCGGGGGTCCTGGTCCCCTTCACGAAGGGGCGATCCCGCTCGTCGATGTCGCTGGTTAGCAGCGTGGCGCCCAGCGAATCCGTGCGAGCCACGATGATCGTCGGCACGTCAAGAACGTCTGCCGCGAGCCGAGCCGCCTTCAGGGTCCGCACATGCTGGCTGGTAGGTACCAGTACCTTGCCACCCATATGCCCGCACTTCTTCTCAGCCGCCAGCTGGTCTTCGAAATGCACGCCGGCCGCACCCGCTTCGACGAAAGCCTTGGTCATTTCGAACACGTTGAGCGCACCGCCGAAACCGGCCTCCCCGTCGGCCACGATCGGAGCAATGAAGTCATGGTCGTGGCGACCTTCCGACCACTCAATCTGGTCGGCGCGCAGCAACGCGTTGTTGATCCGCCGCACCAGGGTCGGGGCGCTGTTCGATGGATACAGGCTTTGATCGGGATAGGTCTGCATGGCGAGGTTATTGTCGCCGGCCACTTGCCAGCCGCTCAGGTAGATCGATTTGAGGCCTGCCTTAACCATCTGCACGGCTTGGTTACCCGTCATCGCTCCCAGGGCATTGACGTAGTCATCCGATTCGAGGAGCTTCCACAGCTTCTCGGCGCCGTATTTGGCGAGCGTGTAGTCGATCATCAATGTCCCGCGCAGCCTCACCACCTGCTCGGCGGTGTAGTCGCGAGTGATCCCCTTCCACCGAGGGTTGGTATCCCAATCCCGTTCGAGATCCTCAACCTCCCGACGGAACCGTTCGGCGATCTCCATCCGTTTCCTCCTCAGTCGATCAATTCATAGGCTCGTAGGGTCAAGAATTCGGGGAATTCGTCGCTCAACGCCACAGTCTCGAAGAGGTGGCGGGCCTCGTCGAACCGGCCGCGTGCGAAAAGGTCCTCCCCATAGGCCTCCCGCATCTTCTTAATCTCCTCGTTCACCAGTTCGTGGACCAGTTCGCGCGTCACAGATCGCCCGTCGTCCATGAGGGCGTCGTGGCGGATCCACTGCCAGATCTGCGAGCGTGAAATTTCGGCAGTTGCAGCATCCTCCATCAGGTTGAAGAGGGCCGCGGCGCCGACACCCCGCAGCCACGACTCGAGGTAGAGGATGGCAACCGAGATGTTGGTTCGGAGGCCGGCTTCGGTGATCGCACCAGCCTCGATCAGCGTGTTGAGCAGGTCACTTCCGGCGATCTCGACATCACCGCGCAGCACGTCGAGTTGGTTCGGCTTGGCGCCCAATACGTTGTCGAAGACTTCAAGCACCGGCGCAACGAGGTCGGGATGGGCGACCCAGGTCCCGTCGCACCCGTCGGCCGATTCGCGCTGTTTGTCCTCGCGAACCTTGCGTAACGCATGTTCGTTGATCTCGAGATCGCGGCGGCTTGGGATGAAGGCCGCCATGCCGCCGATCGCAAACGCCCCCCGCCTATGACAGGTGCTCACCAGCAGCTCGGAGTAAGCCCGCATGAAGGGAACCGTCATCGACACCTGGGCGCGATCGGGCAATACCATTTCGGGCCGATTGCGAAACTTCTTGATGACCGAGAAGATGTAGTCCCACCGTCCCGCGTTGAGCCCGGCTGAATGGTCCCGCAGCTCGTAGAGGATCTCCTCCATCTCGAAGGCCGCCAGGATAGTTTCGATGAGCACGGTTGCCTTGATGGTCCCGGCTTGAATCCCGAGCTTTTCCTCTGTGTAGACGAACACATCGTTCCATAGGCGCGCTTCGAGGTGGCTCTCTAGTTTCGGGAGGTAGAAATAGGGGCCGGTACCACGCTCCAGCGACCGTTTGCCATTGTGGAACACGTAAAGACCGAAGTCGAACAGGCTGGCCGAAATGGGGTGCCCCGCCACGAACACGTGTTTTTCGAAGAGATGCCAGCCGCGCGGCCTGATCATCAGCGTGGCGGTTTCTTCGCCCAGTTGGTAATGCTTGCCATCCTGACTGGTGAACTCCATGGTGCCGTTGATGGCGTCGATCAGATTGAGATGACCCTGAATGTTGTTTTCCCAGGTGGGCGAGTTCGAGTCCTCGAAGTCGGCCATGAAGACTTTGGCGCCCGAGTTGAGAGCATTGATCATCATCTTGCGCTCGACCGGTCCGGTGATCTCGACCCGTCTATCTTGTAGATCGGCCGGCACGGCCGCGACACGCCACTCGCCGTCACGAATGTTTTGGGTTTCGGGAAGGAAGTCGGGTAACTCCCCGTGATCGAGCCGCTCCTGACGGATGGCCCTGGCCCGGAGGAGCGCCTCACGTTCGGGGTTGAAGCGGCGATGCAGATCGGCCACAAAGTTGAGGGCTTCGGAGGTTAGAATCTCAGCGAAGCCCCCCTCAACGGATCCGATGACTTCGATTCCGTCACTCATGACTTTGATCCTTCCCTATTCTTCTGCTCGCGTGGCGCTAATTATTGCAAGCAGAGGCGCTCGAAGCGATTCGGGCACGGACCGTAGCCTCCCAAACCAGGCTAGGGGGCGAGGAACAGGCCCGGCTCTTCGAGATTCTCGCGGAGTCGGGCCATGAACCGCCGACCGAGCCCTCCATCGATAACCCGATGGTCGTAGGAAAGTGAGAGAGGCATCATGCGGGCGATGGTGACGGATCCCGCCCGAACGACGGCCTGCGGTTCGGCTCTCCCGACCGACAAGATGGCGGTGGTCCCGTAGGGGATGATCGGGGTTCCGTGTCCACCACCGACCGCGCCGATATTGGAAATCGTGAAGGTTGCGCCGCTCAGTTCGTCGGGTGCCAACGATCGCGACCTGGCGGCGGCTGCCAAACGGGCGATCTCCCCGGCCAGGCCACGCGGATCCCACCGATCGGCACCTTTCACGACCGGGACGATCAGCCCGTCCGGCGTATCGGCAGCTACTCCTATGTCGTAGCGGCGCTTGAAGATCAGGTCTTCTCCATCGAGCGAAGCGTTGAACTCCGCGAACTCGACCAGGACCGGCAGGACGGCCAGCACCACCAGTGTCTCGATCGGAACCGGGGCGTCGTAACGGGCCGACAGTGCGGCCCGCAGATCGAGCAAACGGTCGGCCGCCACCGTGTCGAAGGTCGTCACGTGGGGAATCTCGCGCCACGATCGTTCCATATGGTCGGCAATGGTTCGGCGCAGCCGCGAAAGTCGAACCCGTTCCTCTTGGGCTCCGGCGGTCTCCGGTGTCGTGATCGCCGACCGGGCGGCAACCGCCTGAACATCTTCCCGGCTGATGCGCCCACCCGGGCCGGTGCCTTGCACATCAGCAAGGATGACCCCGAGGTCCTTGGCGAGTTTTCGAACCAACGGAAGTGCTTTGACCCCTTCGGAGGCTGGTTGATCTGTTTCGCCCGGCCGGGCGGGAAGGATTTCGGCTTCCTCAACCAGGGTCCCCACAATCGGCGCAGCATCTGCCCGACTCCAGGACTCCCCCGGTTGCCCGATGACGGTCAGCACGGCACCCACCTGCAGAGTCTCGCCTGCCCCGGCGCCGTGAAAGAGCACCACTCCCCTGTGTGGTGAGGTGATCTCGACCACGGCCTTGTCGGTCTCGACCTCGACCAGCGGAGCATCCTCGGCCACCTCATCGCCCACCGCCACCAACCAGCGCACAACTTCCGCCTCGGTCAAGCCCTCTCCGATGTCCGGCAACAAGAATTCGTGGGCCACTATCCCTCCAGTGTCCTGCGGGCAGCTTGCAAGATTCGATCGACGCCGGGGAGGTAGTACTCCTCCGTTCGCTTGAGCGGGAAGATCGTGTCCCAACCCGTTACCCGTTGCACCGGAGCAAGCAGGGAATACAACGCCTCTTCCTGGATCCGTGCGACCACTTCCGCACCAAACCCTGCCGTGCGATGAGCCTCATGGATGACCACCGCCCGGCCTGTTTTGCGGACGGACCCGATCAGTGTTTCGGTGTCGAGAGGAACAAGGCTTCTGAGGTCGATGACCTCAACCGATATACCCTCCTCCGCCAGGGCGTCGGCAGCACGGCGAGCATCGCGGACCATCGAGCCATAGGCGACCAGCGTGACGTCGTTGCCCGTCCTTTCGAGGCGGGCCCGACCGATCGGCACAACAAAGTGACCCCCGGCCACGTCCTCCTTGACGGCCCGATAGAGCCGGATCGGCTCGAGGAAAACCACCGGGTCGGGGTCCTCGATGGCGGCCAGGAGCAAGCCTTTGGCGTCGTAGGGTGTCGATGGAACCACCACCTTGAGTCCCGGAGTGTGGGCGTAGAGCGCCTCAGTCGACTCGCTGTGGTGTTCGGCGGCACCGATCCCACCGCCGTACGGCATGCGGATGACCATCGGGGCCGTGAACCGATGCCGGGAACGATGGCGGATTCTTCCGACGTGACTGACGATCTGGTCGTAGGCGGGATACGAGAAGCCCATGAATTGGATCTCGACCACCGGACGCATGCCCGCCACAGCCAGGCCGAACGCCGTACCGACGATCCCCGACTCGGCGACCGGCATATCGACCACCCGTTCTGCACCGTGGGTGGCCTGGAGGCCATTCGTCAGACGAAACACTCCGCCCGTCCGACCCACGTCCTCGCCCATCACCAGTACCCGCGGGTCCGTCGCCAGAGCGATATCGAGTGCATCCGTGATCGCCTGGGCGAGGTTCATGACGGTCATGCCTGGTCTCTCCGGGAGGCAAGAAGCCTTTGCTGTTGTTCGGCGAGCTCTGGTGTCATTTCAGCGAACATCGACTCGAAGATCTCCTCTGGGGCCAGCGGGGTGAGCGCCTCTGCTTCCTCGACGGCCCGGTCGATCTCGTCGTGCGCCCCGGTTGCCGCGCGGGCTTCCCACTCCTCATCCCAGGCGCTTTCGGCCGCCAGGTACTTCCGGATTCTGTCAAGGGGATCTTTCGCCCGCCAGGTTTCGACTTCCGCGGCGTCCCGATATCGGGTGGGGTCATCGCTGGTCGTGTGGGGACCGAGCCGGTAAGTGAGCGCCTCGATCAGGGTCGCTCCCCGCCCATCTCGGGCCCGGACAACTGCCTCACTGGTGGCCTGGTACATGGCGAAAAGGTCGTTGCCGTCGACGAGCACTCCGGGGACCCCATAGCCGGCAGCCTTCTCGGCGATCGTCTCGGAGGCGGTTTGTTGGTGGCGGGCCAGAGATATGGCGTACTGGTTGTTTTGACAGATGAACACAGTCCCGGTCCGGAAGACCCCGGCGAAATTCATTGCCTCGTGGAAATCTCCTTCGGAGGTCGCACCGTCTCCGAAATAGGTGATGGCTATTCGATCGGATCCCTGCAGGCGCGCTGCCCAGGCCAAACCGACGGCGTGCAACATGTGGGCGCCGACCGTGATAGATGGTGGAAGCACCGCGACGCCCTCGGGGGGCGATCCGCCTCGCTCGTCGCCCATTCTCGTCAACAGCAGGTGGGTCCAGGGGTATCCCTGCATCCACATCGCCGCCGCATCCCGGTAGGTGGGCACCATCCAGTCGTCCGGTCTGAGCGCGGCCGCAGAACCGATTTGAGCGGCTTCCTGCCCCTCGAAAGGCGCATAGGTGGCAAGCCGGCCTTGCTTCTGAATCGAGGTTGCCTTCCGGTCGTACTGTCGAGCCGCAACCATGGCCAAAAAGAGGCGTTTGGTGAGATCGATGTCCATCGGAGGGTCTGCGAGCAACTCACCATCCGGAGTCAGTATTTGCAGCATGGTCGTGTCAGGCTAACGGCATCCGGGGGCGACGGGCGCCTCGATTACGTGCCGAGATCACGTGGAGCGAAAGTCACATCAGGTACGCCGAATCGGAAACGAGACAGGGGCCCGGTAACCGGCCATCGGCGGACGGCGGGAAGAGCACTCCTGGCGGCCACGACTACAAAAGTGGGCACGGCCGGCATCACAAGCAATTTCACGAAGGCGCTCATCCGATCAGCCTTCGACCGTTGAGTTTGCATAGATCTGTTCGAGGTCCTCTTCGGTCATCAACACCGCCCGCGCCTTTGACCCCTCCGAGGGACCTACCACTCCTTTGCGCTCGAGGATGTCCATGACTCGCCCTGCCCGGGCGAATCCGATCCGGAGTTTGCGTTGCAGCATGGAGGTGGAGCCGAGTTGGGAACGGACCACGAGATCGGTCGCCGAGCGAACCAACTCCGCATCATCGCCCTCGTCCTCTTCGGCGGTTTGCCTGGCCTGCTGGGCGGTCGCCTCGATAACATGATCCTGGTATTTAGCCTCTCGTTGTTTCTTGGTCCACTCAACGACCGCATGTACCTCTTCTTCGGTCACCCAGGCTCCCTGGATCCTCTGCGGTCGGGGGTCCGTAGCGGTGATGACCAGCATGTCGCCCATACCGACCAGCTTTTCGGCGCCCATCCCGTCGATGATCACCCGGCTGTCCGTCTGCGACGCAACCGAAAACGCTAAACGGCTCGGGATGTTGGCTTTGATCACTCCGGTGATCACGTCGACGGATGGACGTTGAGTGGCAATCACCAGGTGGATGCCGACCGCCCGGGCCATCTGAGCGATCCGGACGATGGCCTCTTCGACCTCGCGACCGGCCACCATCATCAGGTCGTTCAGCTCGTCGACGATGACCACGATGTACGGGAACCGATCGAACCCATCAGGATCGATTGTTCCGGCATCGTATTTTTCCCGGTAACCGAGGATGTCACGAACATGAGCATCCGACAGCAGGTCGTACCGGCGGTCCATCTCGGCCACCGCCCACTGCAGCGCCTCGGCAGCTTTCTTCGGATTGTTGATGACCTTGGTGAGCAGGTGGGGCACGCCGTTGTACTGATTCAGCTCGACCCGTTTGGGGTCGACCATCATCAACCGCACGTCGTCGGGTGTCGTGCGCATCAAGATTGAGGTCACCAGCGAGTTGATGCACGACGACTTGCCGGCGCCGGTCGCTCCGGCGATCAGCACGTGGGGCAGCTCAGACAGATTCAGGACCTTGGGACGCCCGGAAATGTCCATCCCCAGACCAACTTCCAGTGGATGATGGGCAACCTCTGCTTCGGGGCTGCGGAGGACATCTCCGAGCGTCACCAACCGGCGGCGGCGGTTGGGAACTTCGACACCGATGGCGCTCTTCCCGGGAATCGGAGCGAGCAGGCGGACATCGGGGGTGGCCAGCGCATAGGCAATGTCATGCGCGAGCCCGGTCACTCTCGACACCTTGACGCCGGGAGCCAACTCGATCTCGTAGCGAGTCACGGTTGGGCCGGGAACGATCTTGGTCAGACGGGCATCGACACCATGTTGACGAAGGGTGTCCTCGAGCTCTCTGGCCGTGTCTTCGAGGGCGCGCCGGCTGTGCGATTCGCCTCCGCCCAACTTGAGCAGCTCAAGGGGAGGAAGGACGTAGCCTTCTCCCGGACGCGGTTTTGGCATCGGTATCTGGGTCTGGCCGGGACCGGGGCGAGCCTGGCCGGCCGGTTTTGACTTGGGAGCATTCGGTTTGGGCCCCTGCCGGGCGGCGGGAGCTTGGCGCACCGGCTGGGCCGGTCGATGTTCGACTA
>Ga0224512_10002057_pt1 | contig 18728 bp, 20 predicted proteins | sample SF_May12_sed_USG_4_FD_169103 | JGI IMG/M metagenome (GOLD analysis project Ga0224512, IMG submission 169103) | Sediment microbial communities from San Francisco Bay, California, United States - SF_May12_sed_USGS_13 | ecosystem: Environmental > Aquatic > Marine > Sediment | place: USA... | reverse complement strand
AAGGACCAGCAGATGCTCGCGCAATACGAAAGCGAGCAGGCTATCGTATATTCGCGGGACCAGCGGTTGAGCTCGATTGATAATTATATCGCGATCCACAAAGAGCTCTTGGAGCGGCTGGTTGTGAACCTTGCGCGAATGGAGAAGGATGCCGGTACGTCTCCGACTAAGCGCGAGAAGAAGCAGATAGCAAGCCAAAAAGCACAGATTGCCGACTACGAGGAGGCAATCGCGGCCCGTCAAGTCGAGCGCGCAACGGAAACGACACGTTTCGAGAGTCTGTTGGTAAGCTACCGTGAGGCAATCAAACGCAGCGGCGGTACGGAGTAATTCGGCAGATCCCCAACTCCCCAGTCCCATTTCCCCAAGACCCCAGCGGGTCCGTCGGGATGTCCAAGTAAACGATCCTTATGCCCAGGACGGCAATTCTAATTAGTTTTCAACGTACTTAGGTCGTACAGTCTTACCCGGCCCAAGAACTGGCGATGCGAAGTCGCGCTGCCGGCGCTTTTTTCACGAGTTCCCCTGCGCGGATAAGTCATCCCGGGGTCGTTTGAATTTCAATTCTTCGGCGTTGTGTTCCCGACAATATTAGGGTATCCAGAGCCTGAGGTGAGAAGCGCACATGCCAACGTTCGTACGCACGGATAAATGCGATGGCTGCAAGGGGCAAGACATGGCCGCTTGTATATACGTCTGCCTCCACGGTTTGATGTTACTGGATAAGTATGGTTCGGTGACTGGCCACGCTATGAAGGCGTTCAACCAGGAGCGGGAGCAATGCTGGGAGTCTTACGCATGGGTGAACATTTGCCCGCAACAAGCGATTGAAGTGCGCCATTACGCCGATGTAGTACCGATTGGCGCGTCGGTGCAACCGTCGAGAGGATCGGAATCAATCATGTGGACGATCAAATTTCGCAATGGCACGTTGAAACGCTTTCAATCCCCGATCCGCGCCACCGCTGAGGGCTCGATCGACCCTTACAAAGACAAGCCGGCGGCAGCGGTGTACTGTGGGGCAACACCGAGAGGGATAATGAATCGAAAAGTCGCCGCACGATACCTCGTTGCCGTGGTACGTGGAACGTGATTTCGACTGCTGGACCGCAACCGGTGTACGCGTTTCGCCGTGGCACGGCGGTGGACCGGTCACCGTTGCTGAAGGATCGAGCGCGGCGGGAAAATAATTCGGGGCAGTGGATTCGCTGTCGGCACTGCGGCCATGTGCTTGCGTCGTTGGCCGATCAAATTGCGGTTGACGGGCAGCGGCAAAGCGTTCATATCAATCCGAACGGTGTTTCGTTTCGACTCGAATTCTATCGCCGTGCCTCTGGATGTTTGGAGGTGGGCCCGGAAACTGCGGAACATACGTGGTTTGCGGGTCACCAGTGGCAGGTGTCGGTGTGCGCACCATGCCGGGCCCATGTCGGTTGGCGATTTCGCGCGGCCGGTGAAAGTCGGTTTCACGGTCTTATCGTCGATCGTATTTTGCACTCGTAGCAGTGATTTAGCATGGAGCAGCCACATGTCAGAAAATGTCGCACCGTTAAAGCCGTTTTATCTGGTCGATGCTAGTATCTATCTGTTTCGCGCGTATTATTCATTCCCGGATGCGTTTGCGGATGCCGACGGTAATCCGACTAATGCGCTGAATGGGTTCGCATATTGGCTATGTCAATTCCTTGAGGAAACTACAGCCTCGGCGATCGCGGTGGCATTTGATCAAAGCCTGACTTCATCGTTTCGCAACGAATTGTATCCCGACTATAAGGCAAATCGAGAACCCGCTCCGGAACAACTAAAGCGGCAATTTAATTGGGCTCGGGATTTGACTGCGGCGCTGGGTATACCGGTGTTGAGTAGTTCTGAGTACGAGGCCGATGACCTGATAGCGAGTGTCGCGCATCGCGTGTGTCGGCGCCACTACCGGGTCGTATTTGTGACCGCCGATAAAGATATTGCGCAATTATTGGCGGCCGACGATATCCTTTGGGATCATGCTCGGTCCCGCACCTTCCGCGCCACGCAAATAAAATCGCAGTTCGGGGTGCAGCCCGCCCAGATTGCGGATTTTCTCGCGCTGGCTGGTGATTCCGTCGATAATATTCCTGGTGCACCAGGTATCGGCGCCAAAACCGCGCAAAGATTGTTGGGAGAGTACGGTACGTTAGAAGGCATTTACGACAACCTTAAGGACATCGGCAATTTGCCAATACGCTCGGCGGCGCGTATCCAGAACACTTTACGTTCGAGCCGGGACAGGGTGTTTATGTTCCGCAAGCTTACCCGGCTAGCGGTCGATGCGCCGTTGCCCACCGAACCGTCCCGGCTAGTACGCGGCGTGGTGGACGAGGCTGAATTGAACGCCGTGATCGGCAACAACCGTCTGGGGGAACATTTGGCGGCACGGTTGCGCAATGCCGGAAAATGACCCCAGCATCGGGTGTCGGTATATAATCGTGTCGGCCGCACGTCAAAACTGGATAGAAGCCAAACGACCGCGGCTGGAAACTGCACATGTACGCGCCCTACTTTAATTTGTCGGAGTCCCCGTTTTCGATTACGCCGAATCCGGGCTACTTCTATATGAGCGAACATCACAGAGAGGCGTTCGCGCACTTATTCTATGGTTTGCGGCAGGACGCGGGGTTCGTATTGTTGACAGGGGAGGTGGGCGCCGGAAAAACCACGTTATGCCGGTGCCTTATGGGGTCGCTGCCGGAACGCGTCGATGTGGCGCTGATCCTGAACCCTCGTATCAGCGAGAGAGAGTTTTTAGGGGTAATATGTGATGAATTACATATCGAGTACCCCAAATCGAGTACTAAGCAAAATCGTTTGGACCGGTTAAACAAGCATTTGCTGCAAGCCCACGCGAACGGTCGCCAAACCGTACTATTGATCGATGAAGCACAAACGATGTCCGATAAGGCGCTGGAACAGGTACGGCTGCTCACAAACCTCGAAACCGCGAAGCACAAGCTGTTACAAATTATTCTGGTGGGACAGCCCGAGTTGATCGAGACCTTAAACAAGCCTGGGTTGTATCAGCTTGCTCAACGAATTACGGCGCGTTATCACCTGCAGCCCTTGCCGGTTAGTGACGTTGGAGGCTATATCCGCCACCGCATCGAAACGGCCGGTAACCGCGAGCGCATTTTTACCGGCGCCGCGATCCGGCGCGTAGCGCAATTCTCAAACGGCATTCCCAGACTGATAAATATTATCTGCGATCGCTCGCTACTCGGCGCGTATGCCGACGAGAAAACCAAAGTAACGGCGAGCATGGTACGTTCCGCGGCAAAGCAGATCAGTGGCCGACATCGCGGCGGCTGGCATACGCGGCCGCTGCTTTATGCGTCGGTGCTTGCGGTTGTTGCGTTGCTAGGGGTTAGTGTTTATTACCGTGTCGACCCGCACGGCGCCGGCATTGTAATAGAAAACATGCAATCGAAATTAACGGAGTGGTTGGCGTCGATTCCAGGAATTCGGTCCAATGCCGATGGATGAATCTCGATGTCTGTTATGGATTAATGGCGATAAATTTGTTGTAACGACGACGCCCATTGACGCGCTGCCATCGGCTCCCGCGGGCCGGTAACGGCGCCTAAGCTGATGTCATATATACTTGACGCACTAAGAAAATCCGAGCATGAGCGATCGCTCGATAATATTCCTATTCTCAAGACCATGTCGGCCCGAACGAGCAGTGTTGATAGTGGCTGGCGTGCGGCGTTTTTGGTGCTTATTGCGGGCGTTCTGGGGGTCGCCGCCGTGGCCGCTTTCGTCGACCGAGATGGGATAGAGGGTTCCGGCGAGGCGTTGTTGCGACCGGCAGAGAACGTAATGCCAGGGCAGCGGACCGAATCGCCGCCGTCCGCAAATGGGAGCGTGGCACCGATCACGGTCGAGATCACACCACCTGCGCTCGAAATTCCACCGATCGCCACTCCCGGTTCGTTTTCGAAGCCTGTCGCCGACGCCATGGCCGATTCCGAGGCGAAATCCGAGGTCGATAGGCAATTAACGAAATTGCCGACTGTCCTGGCCGACATCGTAGTCAATGTTATTTCTTATTCAACAGATAGCAATCGCCGTTTTATCATGGTGGGCGAACGGGTCCTTAAAGAGGGAGATGCGTTGCAGGCTGGCGCCATAATTAATTCGATCACTAAAGACGCTGTCATAATCGCCTATGCGGGTCGGCAATATCGGCTACAGCCTTAGGGGCCTCTAATCAATCTATGGCAGGTTGCCCTGAGTCCAAAGTAACCCGCTTGGGCGTTGCGTATCTTGACCGCGCGACCATGTCCTTCGGCAATTGCTCCTGCACTGCTATACCAATTTCATTCCCTGCGTGTGTGTTCTCGCTCACTACCTACGACCCCGTAGATGTTAGCTGGGCTTCGGCCCGTGATCCACGCCCTGAATCCAGCAATGTTCGCGATCAGACCCGCTCGCTCAGAATCAATAAAAGGCTCCCTTAATCCGAGGCTACTATGGATACGCGCCACGTTTTTATCATATCGGACCGCACGGGCATCACTGCGGAAACATTGAGTCATAGCCTGCTGACCCAATTCCCTGGAGTGAACTTCCATACCATTGCCTTGCCTTTCGTGGATTCGGTTGCAAAGGTCGATGAAGCGGTGCAGCGAATCGATGCGGTCGGCCGGGAAACCGGTAATAAGCCACTGGTGTTCACGACATTTGTGGAGGATACCCACCGTGAGCAATTGCAGCGGGCGAACGGGGTATTTTTTGATTTTTTTGATACTTTTATAGGGCCCTTAGAGCGTGAGCTCAAGGCGGAATCTTCACATAGCGCAGGGCAATCCCACGGCATGGTGGATGTGGCCCGCTATACATCCCGCATCAGCGCTGTGAATTTTTCAGTACACTGCGATGACGGCATTCACACCAGTAATTACGATCAGGCGATGGTGGTTTTGATGGGTGTTTCCAGGTCGGGAAAGACGCCTACTTGCCTATATTTGGCGCTGCGCTTTGGAATCTACGCGGCGAATTATCCGCTGACTGAGGATGATTTTTCGCAAGAAGTGTTTCCGGATGCACTGCGGATACACCGCGATAAACTGTTCGGTTTGACAATCGAGCCGGAGCGGTTACAACAGATTCGTCAAGAACGACGCGGCAGCGGTCATTACTCGGAGTTGCGCCAATGCCGCTATGAAGTAACCCAGGCCGAGGTGCTGTATCGCCAACAAGGAATCCCGTATCTCGATGCAACGTCGATGTCGATCGAAGAAATTGGTACCACGGTGATTCACCGCATGAAGCTGCATCGCGATCCGTACTAGCTCGCAAATTGCAGGAGACCGGCGCTGGGCCAAGTCCTAAGAGCGCGAGAAATACGCGTACAATAGCGGTAGGCCGCACGCAATTTACCGTCGGTTCTTGTAGAATTCGCTCCCCTTGTAGCGGGAACCGCGGTTGCCGCGCGTTTCTTTGGTTATCGGCCCCCAAGAGACATTCATCGCCGGCTCTAAAGTAGCCATAAGGTATTGAATTATATTAACTTCTATGCAGGTCTTGAATCGATGGCTTGGTCAGGAACCGGGCCGACTGGAAGATGAAATCAATATCATCTTGGACGGTTATTTCTTATGCCGCTTCGAAAGAAGCCATGTTCGGTAGTTGGCACGCGCCCGAGAAGGCGACGCGCCGATACATAAGTACGACACATACGGGTAAATGAGCATCGAAAGTCGCAGGGCAACGTCGCCGACGGCCCGGGTTTTTCAGGAGCGACCACACACGGTCGGTTTTGTCAGTCTCGGCTGCGCCAAAGCGTTGGTGGATTCCGAGCGAATCTTGACCCAGCTGCGCGCCGAAGGCTACGAAGTTACGTCAACGTACGCGGAATCCGACATCGTCGTTGTGAACACCTGTGGTTTTATTAACGATGCCGTGGAGGAATCGTTGGATGCGATTGCCGATGCGGTCGAGCAGCACGACAAAGTAATTGTCACGGGTTGTTTGGGCGCTCGCGCCGAACACATCCGGGACTGTTTCCCAGATCTGTTGGCAGTGACCGGCCCGCACGCGACCCAGGCGGTCCTGGATGCAGTACATGAGGAGCTACCGCCGCGGCACGATCCGTTTCTCAGTCTGTTGCCACCCGGCGGTATCAAGCTCACGCCCCGCCATTATGCGTATCTCAAGATCTCCGAGGGGTGTAACCACGGATGCCGATTTTGCATCATTCCGCAGTTGCGCGGGCCGCTCGTGAGTCGGCCGATAGATGAGGTCATGGACGAGGCCGAAAATCTCGTACGCGCCGGGGTGCGGGAGTTGTTGGTGGTATCGCAGGATACCAGCGCCTATGGCGCGGATATCAAGTATCGTCCACGGTTTCATCGGGGTAGCCCTCTGAAAACAAATCTATACGATCTGGCCCACGGATTGGGCAGCCTCGGAGTTTGGGTGCGGTTGCACTATGTCTATCCCTATCCCCATGTGGATCGGATCATTCCACTGATGCGGGACGGTTACGTGCTTCCGTATTTAGATATTCCGTTTCAGCACGCGAGCCCGAAAATCCTTAAACTGATGCGCCGCCCGGCTAACACGCAAGGTAACCTGGATCGCATTTCCGCTTGGCGCGACGTTTGTCCGGACATTACGATCCGCAGTACGTTTATCGCCGGGTTTCCCGGAGAAACCGAGGCGGATTTCGCCGAGTTACTACAATTCCTGGAAGAAGCAGAGTTGGACCGCGTCGGCTGTTTTGCCTATTCACCGGTTTCGGGGGCGACAGCCAACGAATTGCCCGATGCGGTGCCGGATGCCGTACGCGATGAACGACGCGACCGGCTTTTGGCGGTGCAGGCCGATATTTCCGAGCGCAAGTTGCAGCGCAAAATCGGGAACACGGTCAAGGTTATTATCGATGAAGTCGACCGTGGGCAAGGCATAGGCCGCAGCGAAGGCGATGCGCCCGATGTCGATGGTCGGGTCTTCGTTGAGAACGCCCAGGGAGCAGTTCCGGGCGATATTCTAGAGGTTGTTGTGGTTACGGCAGATCAATACGATTTGCATGCCGTGGCCCAACCCGTCAAGCACTAACGACAGTTCTCGGGTACCTCGACCGTGCATCGCAACGGCAATCGGAACCGTACGCCGCTTGGAATACGGGAAGGTGGCTTGTGTGGCCGCGAAATATCCCCACATACTGTACTGTATAGGGGTGGGTCTATAGGAAGCTGGCATGCCAATTTACGAGTTTTATTGCAAAGACTGCCATACGATCTACAGTTTTTTCTCGAGGCGTATTAGCACGGACGGCAGTCCGGCTTGTCCGCGCTGTGGATTGGCCGAATTGGTTCGGCAAGTATCGCTATTTTCGGTATCGAGGGGGCGAGGTGATGACGAAGAGGCTGGCCCCGACGACCTCGATGAGAGTCAAATGGAGAAAGCCATTGCATCAATGAGCGGTGAGTTCGCGAATATCGATGAGGACGACCCAAAACAGATGGCGCGGCTCATGCGCAAGCTGTACGACAGTACCGGGCTAAAAGTCGGTACCGGCATGGAGGAGGCTATTCGCAGGATGGAAGCCGGCGACAATCCGGATCGAATCGAAGAGGATTTGGGGGACGTACTCGAACAAGAAGATCCATTTGCGGTTGGTTCGGTTACCCGGCTCAACGACCTGCGTCGTAAATTTCTTCCGCCAAAGGTAGACGAAACGCTGTACGAGATGTAATCGAAGTAGCGTTCGGGATTTTCGGTTCCGAACGACGCGCGACGGAGCACCCGTTCAGAGCGCCAAAGATTAATCATAATGGTTGAAATTTCACAAAACATTAGTCGCCGGCGTACGTTTGCGATCATCTCGCACCCCGACGCCGGCAAGACCACGCTCACCGAGCAGCTATTGTATTTGGGCGGTGCGGTACAGATGGCCGGCACTGTCAAGGCCAGAAAGGCCAGCCGTTACGCCACCTCCGATTGGATGGAGTTGGAAAAACAGCGTGGCATATCGGTCACATCGTCGGTGATGCAGTTCCCGTACAGGCAACAGATCGTGAATTTATTGGATACGCCCGGGCATGCTGATTTTTCCGAAGACACGTATCGCACGTTGACCGCCGTCGATTCCGCGATGATGGTCGTGGATGCGGCCAAGGGTGTCGAAGAACGCACCATAAAACTGATGGAAGTATGCCGCTTGCGGGACACGCCGATTCTCACGCTGGTCAACAAGTTGGATCGGGAAAGCCGCGATCCGATCGATCTAATCGACGATATCGAGTCGGTATTGGGCATAGCCTGTACCCCAATGACATGGCCAATCGGTTCAGGGTCTCGGTTTCGCGGGTTGTACCGTTTATTTGACGATTCGGTGCGCGTATTTGCTGGGCAAGGCGACACCCGTACCGAAGACCGGTTAATTGACGGCATTGACAATCCGGAATTGGATGAATGGCTCGGCGCCGACGCGGGTCCGTTGCGGGACGAAATCGACTTGATTCGTGGCGCTAGTTCCGATTTCGACAAGGATCGCTATTTGCGAGGCGAACTGTCGCCGGTTTTTTTTGGTTCCGCGTTACGCATGCGCGGAATTCATGAGCTGCTCGATACCTTCGTCGAGCTCGCGCCGCCCCCGAGGCCTCGGCACACCGAAACCCGTGACGTTGCTCCGAACGAGTCGAAATTCACGGGTTTCGTGTTCAAAATTCAAGCCAATATGGATCCGTCACACCACGATCGTATTGCTTTTGTGCGCATTACGTCGGGTTGTTACCGCAAGGGTATGAAGTTGTTTCATGTTCGTACCAAACGTGAAATCTCGATTCATAATGCAATTACATTCATGGCGGCGAAGCGGGACACAACCGAAGCGGCGTTCGCTGGCGACATTATCGGTTTCCACAATCATGGCACAATACAAATCGGCGATGCTTTTACGGAAGGCGAGGAGCTGAAATTTGTCGGTGTGCCGAACTTTGCTCCGGAATTATTTCGACGCGTAAGGCTGCGGGATCCGCTGCGTGCCAAAGCTTTGCAAAAAGGATTGATCCAGCTAAGCGAAGAGGGTGCGACCCAAGTGTTCCGGCCGCTTATATCCAATGACCTGATTCTCGGCGCGGTTGGGGTATTGCAGTTCGATGTCGTGATGCATCGCTTGCGGCACGAATACGGTGTCGAGTGCAGTATTGAAGCGGTACCGGTTTCGACTGCGCGTTGGGTAAAATGTGCGGACCGGAAAATCGCTCAGCAGTTTCAAGATAAGGCCCATGCGAATCTGGCGCTGGATGGTGCCGACGAACTGACGTATATCGCGCCAAATCTGGCCAACCTTCGACTAACGATGGAGCGCTGGCCGGATATCGAATTCAACGCTACCCGCGAACTATAGAAAGGTTGCGCCGTTAGTATGATTGGTGGTGATAGACCGGCGTATCAAGCGGTCTCAGTTGTTGCTATTATTCGCGGAGCTATTGGCCGCGTCCCGCGTGTTGAAATTGTGCGATGTTTACATCCTATCATCCAGTCATACTAAATTTGCTGTATGCGTTCGCGGGAGGCGTGTTGACTCTGATGTTTATGTGGGTTGGATGGAATATGTTGGGCCGACTAACATCGATTCGAATCTCGGAGGAACTAAGAAACGGCAACACGGCTGTGGGCATGATGGTCATGGGGATATTTATCGGAGTGGGCGTCGCAATGGGACTGGTGGTCGGGTTAGCGCTGAACTAACAGGGTTCCAATGCAACTTTTTCGGCGTTTAGCGGCGACTTGGGTCAAATGGCGGTAAGAGATTTAGGAATAGCGCTACTGATTACCGGGTTGTTGGTGGTGTTGCTTATACCAGGGCGCGCGGTAGCGCCGGTTGATCACAGTTCCTGGCCGGTGCGTTACGATTATCAATTTTCGAAGTACTCCAAACGCTATTTTGGACCGATGGCCGATCGGCGTTGGTTTAAGGCGCAGGCCATAGTCGAGTCGAACCTACGGCCCGACGCCGTGAGCCCCGTGGGCGCGCACGGTTTAATGCAGATTTCGCCAATTGCCTATGCCGAGATCCGACGGCAGCACCCGTATATCGATACGCCCGAAGGACCCCGATGGAATATCGCATCGGGTGTCTATCTGATGCGACAGTTATTCGACAGATGGACCCGCAAGGTCACTGGACAGCAGCAGTGGTGGTTTGCGCTGGCGAGTTACAACGCTGGATTTCAGCGTTTGTTGGATGCCCGCCGCATAGCGCGCGAGCACCACCGTGACGACGCTGTATGGAGTGATGTGGCGGAATTCGTGCCGCGCGAAACGCACAATTACGTGCATCGGGTTCGGCAGCTAATGAATGCAGCACAGACATCCTCGAATTAGCAACCTGATGAAAAAATCGATGCGGGATACTACTTCATTAATACTTGGCTCAATACGCTCATTTGCCAAGGGTTGTCTGATATTGCGCCCGCCTCAGATTTCTTCGACGGGCTGCTAACCCAAATCCGCCATGACGCGTCCGAGTTTCTGGTGATTACTGTTTCGCGTTGCGGTCGCTACGCGCCGAGTCCGACCGGTCCATTGCATCTGGGTAACGCGCGCACGGCCTTATTGGCGTGGCTGCAGGCACGCCTCGCTAATGCTCGATTTGTATTGCGCATGGAGGACATGGACCGCCCCCGATGCGTGCCAGGTAGCACCGTGCAAATCATCGATGAGTTGCGCTGGATGGGTTTGGAGTGGGACGAGGGTCCGGACTGCGGTGGTCCGCACGGGCCCTATTTGCAGTCGCAACGCGACCAGTTGTATATCGCCGCCTATGAGCATCTGTCTGCTGCCGGTGCGTTGTATCCGTGCTCGTGTTCCCGGAAGGACATTGCGATAGCCAGCGCTCCGCATCAGAAAACTACCGTGTATCCGGGTACTTGCCGGCAGCGTCCTCTTCTTGAGTCGCGGCCCCCCTCATGGCGGTTTCGCGTTGACGATCGCACGGTAAGTTATTGTGATGCGATTCACGGCGATCTATCTCAGTCGCTGGCGAACGAGGCCGGAGACTTTGTAATACGCCGCGCCGATAACGTATTTTCGTATCACCTGGCAGTGGTTGTCGACGATGCGCTGATGGGTGTTTCCGACGTGGTGCGTGGTGACGATCTCATCGAATCGACGCCGTGCCAGATCGCACTGGGGCAAGCACTTGGTTTTGCGACACCGACATACTGGCATGTGCCGATGATGTATGACGGTGATCAGCGCATGGCGAAACGCGATGGTTCTCACTCCATCGCACAGTGGCGCCAGCGCGGCAATTCGCCCGGCCAAATGGTGGGATATTTAGCGGCCTCTTTAGGGTTGGTGACAATGGGAGCTGACTTGAGCGCCGCCGAACTCCTCAGCGACTTCGATCTAGAGTCATTACAGCGGTGTCTTCGCGCGCAAATTGGCAATTAAAAGGGTAGTGCCTGCAATCGAAAAAATTCTCGTAGCGCCAAGTACAAATAATGACTGTCCGCTTGGCCGGCTGTTTCCCGGATCGAGTGCATCGCCCACTGGGGAACGCCGACGTCGACTGTGTTTATGCCGATTTCGGAAGCGATAATCGGCCCGATCGTCGTACCGCACGCCAAATCGCTGCGCGATACAAAGGTCTGCACCGGCACGCCCGCTTGGATGCACAGATCTTGGAATACCGCTGCGGTTTGGCTATTGGTGGCGTAGCGCTGATTGGCATTGATCTTAATTGCCGGCCCGCCGTTTAGTACCGGTCGGTGCTGTGCATCGTGCTTGTCGGTGTAGTTGGGATGGGCTGCATGAGCGTTGTCGGCGGAAACCATGAACGACCGATCTAAGGCACGGGTTAACGCCTCCGGATTGGCCGTTATACGCTCGAGGACGGACTTCAGAAACGGCCCTTGTGCACCGCACGCCGAGGCGCTGCCGACCTCCTCGTGATCGTTACAGACCAGTACACAGCTCACGTCATCACCGGCATCGAGTAACGCGGACGCTCCACAGTAGCACGACAGCAGATTGTCAAATCGCGCACCCGTTATGAAGTCGCGATTTGCACCGACAATCGCTGGTGCTTGCGTATCGTACAAACTGAGTTCGTAGGATAGGACGGATTTGGCCGCGCATTCGGGGTGCTCGTCGAGTAGCTGCCGTTTGACGAGGTCCAGGAAATCGATCTCGGCATCGCCACGGATCAATACAACCGGTGAAACGTGTTGCTCCGAGTTGATACTGCGATTTTTATTGGCGTCACGATCAAGATGAATGGCAAGACTCGGAATTACCGCGATTGGCTCGCGAAAGTCGATGTTCGCGCTCACGATCTTGCCTGCCGAATTACGATATGTAACACGGCCTGCTAACGACAGGTCACGGTCGAACCAAGGGTTCAATAGCGCGCCGCCGTATACTTCTACTCCGAGTTGTAAATACGGGCTACGGGTAATATTTGCTGACGGCTTTACCTTCAAGCACGGGCTGTCGGTGTGCGCCCCGACAATGCGCATTCCGTTTGCCGTGACCGCGTGGCGCCCAACGATAATAGCAATGAGCGATGAGCCGTTGCGGGTGACTATATACCGCCCGCCGGCACGCAAATCCCACTCGTGCCGCTCATCCAACGAAGCGAAACCGTTGTCCAGAAATCGCGTCTGCATAGACGCCACGGCGTGGAAGGGCGTGGGCGAACTGCCAACAAACGCGAGTAAATCCAAGATGAACGGATCTTTATCCATTTGTTGTTCGAACTGTTGCAGTCGAGCGGTGTCTGAGTAAGTACGATCTTGGGGCCGGATTCGAATTGTCGCATACTCGCGAGGTGCTCGCCTCGAAACAATATTATCTTCGTTTTCTGGCTAGCCCCAATAATTCTTTGAAGAGGTCGATAGGTCAGAAATTGCTTCTATATTTGAACCGATTATCATATTTTTAAGGGTATGGGGCCGCCACAAAGTCTGCCCTGTTCGGAATCACCCGATCAGAGGCTATCGGCTTCGCTTCTAACCGCACTACGCACCGATTATTTGTGAGCCTATGAAAAATGTGACCGACTCCGCCAGACGCAACACCATTAAGCACCTGCTATCGGTACCGATAGCCGCCGTCGTGGCCGCTACGGGCTTGCGGCCGGCACAGGCCGGTTTATTGGTCCCAACTCCGATGCAAAGCCGCGGGCCGTTTTACCCGACGGAATATCCGGCCGATACCGACAACGATTTGCTAAAAATCGGTGAATCTGCCAGTCTTGCTCAAGGCCGCGCCGTAAGACTTTCCGGGAAGATTGTCGACCGTGCGGGACGGTCGCCGCGCGAAGCGGTTGTAGAGATCTGGCAATGCGATGCACAAGGCCGCTATCGGCATCCATGGGACCGCCGTAGCACTCCACTGGATACGGCGTTTCAAGGTTATGGCCGCTATCGAGTCGGTGCCGATGGAAATTATTGGTTCCGCACCATTAAACCCGTACCCTATCCGGGTCGTACCCCACACATCCACTTTCTTATTCGTGGCCCCGGTTTTGAGCCGCTGGTCACGCAAATGTATGTGCATGGCGAAGCGGATAATGATCGGGACGGAATATTGAACAGCATTCGCGATCCGCAGCGCCGTGCACAACTTATTGTCGACTTAAAATCGATCGCGGGCAGCGTTGAACTCCACGGCCGGTTCGATATCATCATTGACGCAGTACTCGGCGTCTGAACGCGATGAGCTATACGCCCGTTGCCTCGAGCCAGGATCGGTAATGAAATACGGCCTCCCGCGCTCGTTCCAGGATTGGGCAATGGCCGCAGTTCGGCATCACGATAACTTCGCTATGCGGTAGATGCGCATCGAATATCTCGGTGCTTGATACGTGCAATATTCGGTCTTTTGCACCCCATATCACGAGCGTTGGCATGTCTAAATCGGGTAGCAGGTCGATCGTTTCCACGAGATTCGAGTACATATCGTCGAATATTTTGGTGTTTCTCTCGTAGTGGTTTTGCGCCATCCGCGTCAACGCTTGTGGGATTGGCCACGGCATCGGTGGGCGGCGATAAAACACCATATCCATCAATACGTCGAACCCTGCCCGGTCGCTCACGAGGAGCGGGTTTTGACCATCCTCCAGCATCCTTTGTAGATCGCTCTGGATTGGCGGGAACACGCCGGCGGCGTCAATAAGTCCGAGGCTCAAAATGCGGCCGGGTCCGTCTGCTGCGATCAACGTCGAAACCCAACCGCCCAGGGAGTTCCCGGCGATATGAAAACGATCGAGGCCGAGTATGTCTACCGCCGCCACAATGCGTTGCGCGAGGACCGTTGGACGGTAGTCGTAATCGGCACTGAAACCGCTGTCGCCGTGGCCGGGCAGGTCGAACGAGATGATTCGATAGTGACGCGGGAGACCGCGTACAAATTGCAGCCAGTTGTCTTTATTGGCCGCAAAACCGTGCAGCAACACGATTGGTTCTGCCTCCCCCGGCCGCTCCAGGTAGACGATCCTATCTGGGCCGCCGCCGATACGGCGGGTTACGAATCCAGCGCTACGGCGTGCCGCGTTGATCGCCCATTGAAACAACCGATCTTCGAATCGGGCACGCATGCTGCGTCGTTGCCGAGCCGGCGTGGCCATATTACTGAGCTATCTATAGCGTAGAGGAGCGGCGCCCGAACGCCGTATTTGGCACCCACTCGTCATCGCCCATAGGACGGCCGGCAGCGAGGCTTTGAAAATCCATTAAGTCCCGGTCCGCTAATTGCGTGGGTGCGACGTTTTGGATGCTACGGAAGATATTCTGAATCCGCCCGGGGTGCTGTCGTTTCCAGCCCCGCAACATATCTTTTATGGCTTGGCGCTGAAGGTGATTCTGCGATCCGCATAGATTGCACGGGATGATGGGGAATTCGCGAATCGCGGCGTAACATGCGATATCGCGCTCGGCACAATAAGCGAGTGGTCGGATCACGACATGCTGCTTATCGTCACTCAGCAGCTTTGGCGGCATCGCTTTGAGGGTGCCGCCATAAAACATATTGAGAAATAAGGTTTCGATGATATCGTCCCGGTGATGACCGAGCGCGATCTTATCGGCGCCGTTCTCGGCGGCGACGCGGTATAAAATCCCGCGCCGTAACCGTGAACACAAGCCGCACATGGTTTTTCCCTCCGGTATAACGCGCTTAACGATACTATAGGTATCGCTCTCAATGATCTGGTGTGCCACACCGAGGTCGGCGAGGTAATCAGGTAGTACGTGCTCAGGAAAATCGGGTTGTTTCTGGTCGAGATTCACGGCCAATATTTCGAATCGTATCGGCGCTGCGTCTCGTAGCTGAAGCAGCATATCCAGCATCGTGTAGGAGTCTTTTCCGCCGGACAGGCACACCATGACCTTGTCGCCGTTGGCAATCATCCGATAGTCGTCGATAGCACGGCCGACCTCGCGGCGTAGGCGCTTATGGAGCTTGTTGCGGTCGATGCGCTGGGCGTATCCGGGTGCGGGCATGGCGGTTAACTATGACGGAATATGATGGGCCGCTATTGTACACCGCCGTGCCATCCGGAATGTTCGGACCGAGCCATTATTCCGCTCATGACTGGGGATCGCAGTCGAATATTGATTATAATTGCAAAATTGGGTCTGAGCAGTCATCAGCGGATTTAGTGTTTAGGAAATTTATCCGGCGGGTCGGCGTACTGCGGGCGATGCTTGCCGCCGTTACGATTTTATTGATCGCGATGGCACCTTTCGCCGGTGGCGAGACACAGTTGTCCGGTTGGGCAATGATGCCTACGTTGATCGCGCCCGCGCTGGTACCGATGCTGTTTTTCGTATTTCCTCTCGATATGACGATGAGCGCTGTGTATATGTCCGGCAAGTCCGCCGAGCATAAGCCGCGATATCAATTCATCATCGCGATGGATATCGTGTTGCTGCTGCTGCTGTTTTTGGCGTGGTTGCCGTTCTTCCGCTCCCTGCTGCGCGGTGCCTAGTCGTCCCTGAAAAAAGCCCTATTCGGCCGTCGGCGGTGTTGCCTACAGGGATGTAGGTAATGAGCGAGAGCAAGGACGCGGTAGCGTTGCCTACAGGGATGTAGGTAATGAGCGATAGAATGGACACGGTAGCGTTGCCCTGCGACTTCCGATGCTCATTTACCGACACGTAAACTCCGCTTCGACTTCTCGGGCGCCTTGCCGACAACCAAAAAGGACAATCTTGGCCAACAAAGCATCGGACAACTCAACGTGATGATCGACGTCTTGGTAGTTGCCGTATACGTCTCTAACGACTGACTCGAACGACCCGTCCGTTAGGCGTTGAATCGTGTGTTTCGACGAACAGGTCATTTTCCAACCTTTATTGCGAGCTATTTCGAATGCGAAGGTCGCGGCTTGGGCGCAAGGTCCGCGTTCTACCATTTGCAGCCATACCGCCGCGTCGGTGCCGACTAACTGGCCGGAATCGTCGTAGGTGCCACCGGTATTGCTCCTTACCGGTTAGCGGAGGTGAACTCCGGATACGCCTCAATACCGCACTCACTGACATCCACGCCGGTAAATTCTTCCTCGTCGCTGACACGGATTCCGATCGCTGCGCGTAGCAACGCCCAAACAATAAGGCTAGCAGCCATTACGAATGCGGAGATGCTCAGCAAGCCGATTAACTGGCTGACCAACGCTGCCTCGGGGTTGGACAGTACCACCGCGATCAATCCCCAGGCGCCGCAGATGCCGTGCGCCGAAATTGCGCCTACGGGGTCATCGATTCGGAGCCGGTCAAGCCACATGATGCCGTAGACTACGAGTACTCCGCCGGCTGCACCGATCAACGTCGCCAGATACGGAACCGGGATCAGCGGTTCCGCGGTAATGGATACCAGGCCGCCGATCGCACCGTTTAATGCCATCGTGAGATCGGCCTTACCGAAATGCAGGCGCGCGACCGACAGCGCCGCCGCCACCCCGCCGGCTGCGGCCATATTGGTATTAACAAAAATCGATGCGACGGCGTTGGCGTCGGCGATATTGGAAACGACTAATTGCGAGCCACCGTTAAAACCAAACCAGCCAAACCAGAGAATAAACGTACCTAGCGTCGCCAACGGTAAGTTCGCGCCGGGAATGGGATTCACCCTGCCGTCGCTACGATATTTGTCTTTGCGCGGGCCTAGTAATAACACGCCCGCCAGTGCCGCGGTCGCACCAGTGAGATGCACCACGCCGGATCCGGCGAAATCCATAAATCCGGCTGCGTCTAGGAATCCACCACCCCATTTCCAATACCCCTGTAACGGGTAGATGAAACCCGTTAACACCACCGCAAAAAATAGAAATGGCCATAGCTTCATGCGCTCGGCAATGGCGCCCGAGACAATGGACATGGCGGTGGCTACGAATACCACCTGAAAAAAGAAATCCGATCGCGCCGAGTAATACGAACCTGAATACCACTCGTCCCCCGAAGTTCGTAAAACCGCAGCGGGATCGTTCTCGGCACCGAGTAGAAATCCAATGCCTGGCCAAAACCCATTCACCCCGTCGGCGGGATACATTAATTGATACCCGACCAGCAAATACATGATGCACGCTACCGCGTATAGCGCGATGTTTTTAGTCAATATTTCGGCCGTATTTTTCGCGCGCACCAGCCCCGCCTCAAGCATCGCAAAGCCTGCCGCCATCCACATTACGAAGGCGCCCATGACTAGGAAATAAAATGTATCTAGGGCGTATCTGAGTTCTAGTGTGTTTTCCATAGACGTGCTCCGGATTGTGGCGACTTGAACGATAATGAGGATCGGTTATAGGGCGTTTTCATCGGTTTCTCCGGTGCGAATCCGCACCACCTGCTCGAGATCCGTCACGAATATTTTTCCGTCTCCGATTTTCTCCGTGCGGGCCGCGCTAATTAGCGATTCGATCACCTGATCAATGATGGCTGCATTTACTGCCACTTCAAGTTTCACCTTCGGTAGAAAATCGACGACGTACTCGGCGCCTCGGTACATTTCGGCGTGACCTTTCTGGCGTCCAAACCCCTTTACCTCGGTAACGGTCATTCCCCGTACGTCCAAGGTCGATAACGCATCGCGCACATCGTCCAATTTGAACGGCTTTATGATCGCGGTAATCAGTTTCATCGTGGCTCCTCTCGGTTCGAATCGAAACGGGCTTCGCAGCGACGCGCGGCGCACGCTGTCAGCACAGTGAGTTCAATGCATAGATCGTGCCATTACTGAAAAGACAGTAGCAGGTTGTCGGAATTCGCGCCGATTCGTTCTGCATTCAGCGGTTGCACGGGTGGATATGCACTAATCTGAGGCGGGATGCCGCTGCAATCGCACCGCCGTGGTGCATCGCACGGACGTTAACTACGTTATAGACCGCACCAAAGCGTTGGAGCGCTGGTATTGCCTATCAATCCGGCGCGGCGGCCGTGCCGTCGATGAGTAGGGGTGCACAGGTCCTCGTGCCTTGAAGATCTCGCCCGCAGAGCGGTGTTTGCAGAGTCGTTTTACGTCTGCCGTCATGATCCGGTTGTCGGTGTAGATTCGGCATCATTGGCACACAAATTTGCGATTGCGGTCCGCGTCTATATCGAGCCGACGCAGTATATAAAACGCTTTACCTACAATATCTTATGGCTTACTGGGGAATCTCTTGGGGATGTACGCGGCGCTTGTTATTGGTATGGAAATCATGCAGTCTAATGCTACACGCACGCCGTTCGGCGCTGCGATTT
>Ga0224512_10002056_pt1 | contig 18729 bp, 15 predicted proteins | sample SF_May12_sed_USG_4_FD_169103 | JGI IMG/M metagenome (GOLD analysis project Ga0224512, IMG submission 169103) | Sediment microbial communities from San Francisco Bay, California, United States - SF_May12_sed_USGS_13 | ecosystem: Environmental > Aquatic > Marine > Sediment | place: USA... | reverse complement strand
CAAGGAACCCACGGAAGCACGCGGAAAGTAACAATGCGTGATAAGTAAGAAGTCAGAGGTGAGGTGGATAGACGACAATCTTGCCCTTCACCCTTCACCCTTCACCCTTCACCCTTCACCCTTCACGAATTCAGTTCCTTGTCCGAGCGCAGCCGGATCTTCTTCTCGGTGCCGTTGAGCAGGTTGGTTATATTTTTCCGATGGCGCCAGAACAAGATAACGGTGATGGCCGCCATCACGCCAATGAAGGCCGGTTCGGGGCGCAGCCACCAGAAAACACCCGGGGTCAGCAGCATGGCCGTCAGGGCGGCCAGCGAGGAATAGCGGAACAGCAATGCCATGACCAGCCAGAGCGCGCTGACGGTGAGGCCGGCCGGCCAGTGCAGGCCGAATACCACGCCCAGTGCCGTGGCTACGCCCTTGCCGCCCTGCAATCCGAAAAATATCGGGTAGAGATGGCCGAGAAAGGCTGCCAGCGCCGTGGCCGCCTGGATGGCGGGGTCGGCACCGAGCGCTCGCGCCAGCATGACCGGCAGCAGGCCCTTGAGCATGTCGCCCACCAGGGTAAGGAAGGCCGCCTTTTTGCCGCCGATGCGCAGGACATTGGTTGCACCGGGATTGCGGGAACCCTCGGTGCGCGGGTCGGGCAGTCGCATGAGCTTGCAAGTCAAAATGGCGGCCGAGATGGAGCCAAACAGGTAACCGCCCATAACCAGGAGAAAGTCAGTGATCATGGGCGGACATTGGAATCGCTCAGCTGGTCGAGGTCAAGCGCTGGGTTGACCATGCGGCAGGCGCCGACTGGCCAATGCGGCAACAAGCCTCTATATTGACGGCACATTCAATTGGGCGCGGGTGGTAATGGATATTGTATTTATCAGTGATTTGCGGATCGAAACCATCATCGGCATCTACGGCTGGGAGCGCAAGGTCAAACAGACCGTCAGTCTGGACCTGGAAATGGCCACGGACATCCGCAAGGCGGCTACGACCGACAGTATTGAGGACACGCTGAATTACAAGGCGGTGGCGAAACGCCTGATCGCCTTTGTCAGTGAGAGTGAGTTCCAGCTGGTCGAGACCCTGGCGGAGCAGATTACGACGATCATTCTCGACGAATTTGATGTGGCCTGGGTACGCCTGAAGCTCTACAAGCCGGGTGCAGTGCGGGGTTCGCGCGATGTCGGCGTCATGATTGAACGGGGCACGCGGGAGCCTGGTTGAATGGCGCGTGTGTACCTCAGCATGGGTAGCAATATCGACCGCGAGCAGCATATCGCCTCGGCGCTCAGCATGCTGAGCGAGGCATTCGGGCCGCTCGAGCGGTCCTCGGTTTATGAAAGTGAAGCCGTCGGTTTCGACAGCCCGGCCTTTTACAACCTGGTGGTCGGCTTCGACACCGATAAGGGGCCGCGCGCCGTGCAGCGGGTGCTGCGCCATATCGAGGAGCAGAATGACCGGGTGCGCACCGAACAACTCTCTGCGCGTACACTGGATCTCGACCTGCTGCTCTATGATGACCTCCTCGTGGACGAGGAGGGGCTCAAGCTGCCGCACAATGACATCGCCCGTTACGCCTTTGTGCTGGGTCCGCTGGCCGAGATTGCCGGCAGTGAACGGCACCCGCTAACGGGTGAGCGTTTCGATACCCTGTGGTACGGGTTTGATGACAGCGACCAGATGCTGACGCGCATCGACTGGCCCCCGGCCGAAGCTTCTTGAATGTTCGCTGACGCCAGCGAGCCTTTTATAAACAAAGCGACTGCTGTCCCGTTAAGTTGTATGTGAGAACAAATAACTTCATATAGACAATGCAGATAACGATGGTGCTGGATCAAAAGTAGGCGCTTCAGGTCATGCAGGACATGACGAATCAGGTGTCGAAGTAAACAGAGAGTTCCTTCTCCTCCCGGGAGAAGGCCAGGATGAGGGGCTGCAAAATCAAGTAGTCGTCCTGATTTATCCCCTCTCCCCGGTCTATACACCCGGCGGGAGAGGGGATTAACGGGACAGCAATGTTACAAACACATGAACGACCTGCCTGAACCCTCTGCCGAGGCGCTGGCGCTGAGCCAACAGCTGGTGGCCGTGATCCGCGAAGAAATTGCGGCCGGCGCTGGTTCCATCCCGTTTTCGCGTTATATGGAACTGTGCCTCTACAGCCCCGGCCTGGGTTACTACAGTGCCGGTTCACAAAAGTTCGGTGCTGCCGGTGATTTCATCACTGCACCGGAACTCTCGTCCCTGTTCGGGCGTTGCCTGGCGCAGTCCTGTGCCAGTGTGCTGGTGGAACTGGGTGGCGGTGACATCCTCGAGTTCGGCGCCGGCAGCGGCCGGCTGGCCGCCGATATTCTGGGCGAACTTGAAACCGCCGGTCACTTGCCCGGGCAGTACTGCATTCTCGAACGCAGTGCCGAGCTGCGTGCACGCCAGCAGGAGACCCTGGTCACGCAGGTGCCGCAGCTGTTCGAACGGGTCGTCTGGCTGGATGCCTTGCCGCAGGCAAACTTTCGCGGTGTGCTGCTGGCCAACGAGGTACTCGATGCCATGCCGGTGGAGCGCTTTCGCTGGAATGGCACGGCAGTCGAGTTGTTTCATGTGAGTGGTAGTGACGAGCCCCTCGACTGGTGCCCTGTGGAGACACACGGCGGCGCGGTGGCTGCCGATGTCCGGCACCTGGTGACAGAGGCCGGCCTGGCGGCGGGTTATGTTTCCGAAATCAACATGACGCTGGCGCCCTGGCTGGGCAGCATCGCCGCCCTGCTGGATCAGGGAATGGTGCTGCTGGCCGATTACGGCTATCCGCGTCACGAGTATTACCATCCGCAGCGCAGCGCGGGCACCTTGATGTGCCACTACCGGCACCGTGCCCACGACAACCCCTTCCTGTGGCCGGGATTGCAGGATATCACCGCACATGTAGATTTCACCGCGGTGGCCGAGGCGGGCAGCGCCGCCGGTCTGGATGTGACGGGTTACACCACCCAGGTACACTTCCTGCTCGACTGCGGTATCGACCGGCTGTTGAGCGCCGTCGGTCCGAGCGACTCGGTTGACTACCTGAAGCAGGCGCAACAGGCGAAACAGCTGTTGCTACCGGGCGAGATGGGCGAGCGCTTCAAGTTCATCGGCCTGACCAGGGACATCGAGAATCCGATTCCCGGTTTTCGGCTGCAGAATTTTCTTCACCGGCTGTGAGAGGAGCGTTGAGTGGCCGTTCCGGAGATGTCATTCCGGACGCAGTAGCGCGGAGATCCTGAATCCAGTGGTTGGTGATCAGATGGTGACTGGATTCCGGCCTGCGCCGGAATGACGAAATGGGGGGGTAAATCAGGTCCACCTTAATGTATTCGGCCTCTGCTGGAATGACGAAAAGACGAGTCAGCGTGGTCCTTCTTAATGTATCCGCTCAGGCGGCCGACCTGTGTATGATCCCGGAGCCAAGCCGCCCTCGAGGCGCTGACCGACACTGACCGAGCGCATGGATAACCTGCAAGCAATTATCCTGGCCCTGTTGCAGGGCCTGACCGAGTTCCTGCCGATTTCGAGTTCGGCGCACCTGATCCTGATGCCAACCCTGTTCGGCTGGGAGGACCAGGGGCTGGCGTTCGACGTGGCCGTGCATGTGGGCACCCTGCTGGCGGTGGTGGCCTATTTTCGCCACGACCTGGTGCGGTTGCTGGGCGCCTGGCTGGGGTCGCTCACCGGGAAGGGGATCACGACCGAGGCGCGCCTGGCCTGGCTGGTGTTGCTGGGCACCCTTCCGGTGGTACTGGGCGGTCTGCTGCTGCACGACCTGATCGAAACTTCACTGCGTTCGCCGCTGGTGATTGCGGTAACCACGATCGTGTTCGCGCTGTTGCTCGGCTGGGCCGACCGGTACAGCCGCCACCTGCGCGATGAATACACCCTGGGCCTGAAGGAGGTGCTGATTATCGGGATGGCGCAGGCGCTGGCGCTGGTTCCCGGCACCTCGCGCTCCGGCATCACCATGACCGCCGGCCTGGCGCTGGGTCTGACGCGCTCCGCTGCGGCCCGTTTTTCCTTCCTGCTCTCGATCCCGGTGATCGCCCTGGCCGGCGGCTACGAGGCTCGCAAGCTGTTGCAGCTGAGCGAACCAGTGGCCTGGGACGCCCTGCTGCTGGGGACCGCCGTCGCCGGCATCAGCGCCTTCCTTTGCATCCACTTCTTCCTGCGGCTGATCGAGCGCATCGGCATGCTGCCGTTCGTCATCTACCGCCTGCTGCTGGGCGTCGTACTGTTCTGGATGTTCGTTTAGCGCGGCTCAATCCATGTTGTAACTGTCTTGCGTCAGCTTGGCGTGTGCGGCGGCCAGCCGGGCGACCGGCACCCGCGGCGCCGAGCAGGACACGTAGCTCAGGCCGATGTGATGGCAGAAGCGGATGGATGCCGGGTGCCCACCCTGTTCTCCGCAGATGCCGACATGCAGGTCCGGGCGCTGCTTGCGGCCCCATTCGAGGGTGATGCGCATCAGCTCCCCGACGCCGTGCACGTCCAGCACCTCAAAGGGGTTGTCCTGCAGGATCCCGGTCTCGTTGTAGAGCGGCAGGAACTTGTTCTCTGCATCCTCCCGTGAAAAGGAGAAGCTGGACTGGGTCAGGTCGTTGGTGCCGAAGGAGAAGAACTCCGCCACCTCGGCCAGCCGCTTGGCACGCATGCAGGCGCGCACCACCTCGATCATGGTGCCGAACTTGAACTTCACCGGGGCACCGTATTGCGCTTCAACCTGCTGCCTGACCTCGTCCACGATCAGCTTGACGCGTGACAACTCTTCCGAGGTGCATACCTGGGGCACCATGATCTCGGCATCGGCCGCGATGCCTTCCCGGTTGCACTCCGCCACCGCCTCGAGGATGGCGCGTATCTGCATGGCATAGATCTCCGGGTAGGTGAGACCCAGGCGCACGCCACGGTGCCCTAGCATAGGATTGATCTCGAACAGTTCGCGCACCTTGTGCAGCATCAGTTTTTTCTTGGCGATGGCGGCATCGACCAGTTCCGCCCCGCCGATATTGAAGGGTGTGGGTAATGCCTGCGTGGTGGCCGGTTCCGCGTGCAACAGGCGCATGGCGCCGGCCAGGTCATTAATGCCCTCGACGGTGCTGCGCAACTGGTTGAGGTGTGACAATTCCTGCTCGAGTTGGCGTTCGCTCGGCAGGAACTCGTGGATCGGCGGATCCAGCAGGCGAATGGTGACCGGCCGCGGCGCCATCACCTTGAACAGTTCCTTGAAGTCGCCGCGCTGGATCGGCAACAGTTCCTGCAGGACCTTTTCACGCTCCTTCGTGGTATTGGCGAGGATCATGTCCACCACGATGGGCAGGCGGTCCGTGGCATTGAACATACGTTCCGTGCGGCACAGACCGATGCCCATGGCACCGTACTCGTTGGCCTTCTGGGCAGCATCGGCGGTGTCGGCATTGGCCATCACCTTCAGGTCGGCTACCGCGTCGGCCCATCCCAGCAAGGTATGCAGGTCAGCAGAGAACTCGGGGGGGACGGTCGGGATCTCGCCCAGGTAGACATTGCCGTTGCCGCCATCGATCGTGATGATGTCGCCCTCGCGCAGGATGGTGTCGCCGACCTGAGCCTGGCGGCTGCGGGTATCGACTCTGATGCCCTCGGCGCCGGCGACGCAGGGTTTGCCCATGCCGCGCGCCACCACGGCGGCGTGCGAGGTCTTGCCGCCGCGGCTGGTGAGTACGCCCTGGGCGGCGAAGAAACCGTGGATGTCCTCGGGCTTGGTTTCCTCGCGTACCAGGATGATCTTTTCGCCGGTGCGGCCCAGCAGTTCGGCGCGGTCGGCATCGAACACCACGGCGCCGGAGGCGGCACCGGGCGAGGCCGACAGCCCCTGGGCGACCGCGACACTGGCATAGGCCGGGTCGAGGCGCGGGTGCAGCAACTGGTCGAGCTCCTCGGGGTCGACGCGCAGCAGGGCCTGTTCCCGGTCGATCAGGCCCTCGCTGACCATTTCCACCGAGGTGCGCACCCGTGCGGCCGCATTCATCTTGCCGTTGCGGGTCTGCAGGCAGTAGAGGGTGCCGTTCTCGATGGTGTATTCGTAGTCCTGGATCTCTCGGTAGTGCGTCTCCAGGCGGTTGCGCAGGTCGACCAGCTGCCTGTACATCTCCGGCATCTCCTGCTCCATTTCCTGCACCGGCTTGGGTGTGCGAATGCCGGCCACCACGTCCTCGCCCTGGGCATTGACCAGGTACTCGCCGAACATGACGTTCTCGCCGGTAGCCGGGTTGCGGGTGAAGCCGACACCGGTGGCGCTGTCACTGCCCATGTTGCCGAATACCATGGCCACCACGTTGACCGCGGTGCCGCTGGCCATCTCGGGGGTAATATGGAACTCACGCCGGTAGTCGACCGCGCGCTTGCCCATCCAGGAATTGAAGACCGCCTTGATGGCGATCTCCAGCTGCTCATAGACATCGTGGGGAAAGGGCTTGCCGGTCTCGACGCGCACGACCTCCAGAAAGGTCTCGCTGATTTCGTGCAGGTGGTCTGCGGTGAGTCCGATATCCGCCTTGATGCCCTCGCGCAGCTTGAGCGCATCGAAGGGTTCATCGAAGCGCGCGTCGGGAATGCCCAGCGCCACCTTGCCGAACAGTTGGATGAAGCGTCGGTAGGCGTCGTAGCCGAAGCGTTCGTTGCCGGTCTGCCGGATCAGGCCGGCGAGGGTTTCCGAATTCAGTCCCAGGTTGAGGATGGTATCCATCATGCCGGGCATGGACAGGGCCGAGCCGGAGCGTACCGAGACCAGCAGCGGGTTGGCGGCGTCGCCGAAGCCCTTGCCGCTCGCTTGTTCCAGTGCGGTCATTTCCGCACGAGTCTGTGCCAGCAGTCCATCCGGCAATGTCTTGTCCGCTGAGTCGAGGAAGGCCAGACAGGCCTGCGTGCTGATGACGAAACCCGGTGGGACGTTTACCCCGATCTGGGTCATCTCGCACAGGTTCGCCCCCTTGCCGCCGAGCAACTGCTTGGCATGGCCGTCGCCATCGTGAAAGGAAAAGACATACTGCGTGGTGTCGGGTTTGGCTGCCATTTCAATCATTCCTCTTGTCAAAATCCCTGATAGTGAATCCACGAGGCCGCCAGTGTACATGACAGGGCGGCATCACCTAATTTTGCCGTCATTCCGGGCGGAGCGTAGCGGGAACCCGGAATCCAGTAACAGTTAATCAAGTCGTTTCTGGATGACGGCTTGCGCCGGAATTACGAATGCTGCGTTCATCCGACCTCCCCTTGATTATTGCAACAGCAGTTCGATTGCCTTGATACGCTGTTCGCGCAGCGCCTGCCCGATGGCCGGACCGGACAGGCCCGCGCCGGCAAGCGCGCCCGTGTCGACTTCCCGGGCCGCTGCGTAGGCCCGCCGTAACAACTCCGCCTGCGGGTACTGGCCGCCATGATCACGGTGATGTGCATCGGCATCGGCCCGGCAGACCTGCAGAAAATCCTCGAACCGTTGCGGCCGCCGGAAGGCGTCCAGTGCAACCAGCAGGTGGAGCACGTCACCGGCCGCCAGCTCGGCAACGCCGTGGGCCTGACCCCGGTGGCCGATGGCCAGGCTGGCAAGTTCACGGTAGGCATTGGGGGCGCGCAGGCGTTCGCACAGCCGGTCCAGCGCCGGAGTGCCGAGGCCGGTGTCACACACCAGTGCGGCGAAGCGAATTGCGGGGTCGTCACTCAGGCGCACGGCTGCCTGCAGCACGGGAAAGATGTCGTCCTTGTGACCATGCCCCGGGCGGTCGGTGGCGATGTAAAGCGACTCGACCTCGGGAAACAGTTTAGCCAGGGCGCCACAGCCGTAGAGCACGTCGAAAAAGCGTGCCGGTGTCTTTTCCGCCAGCGCCTTGACCAGCTCCGCCCAGACCCGCTCGGGGACCAGGTGGTCCACCTCGCCGGCGCCGACCATGTGGCGCATCAGGGCATTGGTCTCATGGGCGACGCGAAACCCCCAGTGGTCAAACCGTGCCGCGAAGCGGGCGACACGCAGGATCCTGACCGGGTCCTCGGAAAAGGCCGGCGACACATGGCGCAGCACGCCGTTTTCCAGGTCATCCAGCCCGCCATAGGGATCGATCAGCTCGCCCTCCGGCGTTTCTGCCATGGCATTGATGGTCAGGTCGCGCCGCAGCAGGTCCTGTTCAAGTGTGATGTCAGGGTCGGCGCAGGTCTCAAACCCGGTGTAGCCCGGTCCGGTCTTGCGCTCGGTGCGGGCCAGCGCATATTCATCCTTCGTTTGCGGATGCAGGAATACCGGAAAGTCCTTGCCGACCGGCATATAACCCTGTTTGAGCATCTCCCCCGGCGTGCTGCCGACGACGACCCAGTCGCATTCGCTGACCGGCAAGCCAAGTCGCTTGTCGCGTACTGCGCCACCGACCAGATAGATCTCCATCAGCAGGCGATGCCTCCGCGGCTGCGGGTGTGCAAACAGGGTGTGTGCATCAGCGCCGTGTTTCGCGGCGATAGGTGTTATAGCGCCCGCGCTGGTGCTGATTGATAAGATAGCCGGGGACAACCGCTGCAACCGGGGTCGGCGTGATGCCGAGGGCTGGCAGGGCATTGTTCCTGCAAAGGCTGTCGCTCTGCAGTGAATAGTAGTTGTCCATGCTGAACGGCTTGCCCGGCATTATGCCAAGCAACCGGGCCTGCAGGCGCGATAGTCGATTGTTCAGGCCAATGATGCGTTGCTTCGTGCCGAGCGTGTCGCGCGTGTACTCCACCAGTTCCTGCAGCGTGTAGCTATCGGGCCCGCACAGCTCGAGGCGCTGGCCGCCAGTGGAATCATCTACCAGCGCCCGGCAGAAGGCATTGACGACATCGCCGATGTATACCGGGGCAAAACGGCTCTGTGGACAGGCCAGGGGGAAGACCAGCGGGGTGATTTTCAAGAGCGTGGCGAAGCGGTTGAAGAAACTGTCGCCCGGCCCGAAGATGACCGAGGGTCGGAAGCTGGTGATCTGCAGCCCTTCCCGGGCAGCGGCGTGGACGCGGTTTTCGCCTTCGCCCTTGGTCCTCAGGTACTGGCTCAGGGTTTCGCCGGCATTGGCATTCAACGCGCTCATGTGCAGCAGGCGAGTGACGCCGCATTCAACTGCGGCAGTGGCGATCTGTTGCGGCAACTCCACGTGCAACTGCTGAAAACCAGGGTCTTTCTTGCCGCTCTCGTTGAGGATGCCGACCAGGTTGATGACCGTGCCCGCGCCGGCAAGATGGCTGTGCAGATCGTGCATGCTGCTCACATCGGCCGCGACCAGCCGGACATCCGGGTTGACGATCAGGGAACGGTGCCGCTCGGGCCGGCGTGCCAGTACCCGTACGCTGTAGCCCTCTTTGGTCAGGCGGTGTACCAGGTGCTGACCGACAAAGCCGGTGCCACCAAGTACGCATATCAGCTTGTTTTTCATGTCTGAATCCTGCTGGTTTGAAATCTGTCTGGTATCGGAGGAATCGTATAACAAATCAGCTGGCCGCTGATATCCCTCAGTGGGCGGTGTTCAGTATATCCGGCATGCGCTGTTCGAGCCGGGTGATGGTTCGATCCATGCGCCAGTCATAGATTGCCGCGTAGGCCAGTACCCGCTGCACGTACTTGCGGGTCTCCGAGAACGGGATGTTGGCAATCCAGGATATCGTGGACTCGTCGTCAGTCTCCGGCAACCAGCCCTGCACCCGGTGCGGGCCGGCATTATAGGCAGCGGTCGCCAGCACGGTATTGTCGTCGAAACGGTCCATGACCTCGCGCAGGTAGGCGGAGCCGATGCGGATGTTCTTTTCCACTTCGAGCAGGTTGCGGGTGCTGGACAGCGGGATCCGGTTCTTGCGTGCCGTTACCCGGCCGGTTTTGGGCATCAGTTGCATCAAACCCAGCGCGCCGGCAGGTGAGCGGGCATCCTTGTTGAACGCGCTCTCCTGGCGAATTACGGCAAATACATGGCTGGGATCGAGCCTGTTGTGGCGTGCATGGTCATGCACGGCTTCGACGTGATCCAGGGGGAAGCGTAACTTGAGGTCGGCATAGTCACCGGTGCGGGCTACCGTGAGAATGGCGCGATCATTCCAGCCCCACTCGCGTGCGAGTAGTGCGGCCAGTTTCAGCTCGTCATTGTCCATCTCGCGGGTGGCATGGGCCCACTCGCGCCGTGCATCGGTTATCAGATCGGCCAGATAGAGCTCGCGCGCGCGTACCATGCCGGGCGTCTGGCGCAACTGCTCGATGGCCGCCGCGTCGTAGGTCAGCGGTTCATCCCCCATTTTATAGGGCCAGTCGAGGTAGTCCGCCGCCAGGAAGCCATAGTAACTGCGCTCCTTGGCCAGCCGGGAATATTCGTTCATCGCCGCGAGACGCTGGCCAGCCTGTTCCAAAGTGTAGGCATGCCAGTAGTCCCACTCATCGGTTTGGCGTTCATCGACGGGTAGGGTATCGATATGAGCGAGTACGGAGTCCCAGTCCTGGGCGGCGATGGCGCGGCGTATGCGCCACTCGCGTGTACTCTTGTCGTGTGCCTGCGCCGGGAGGGCGTCGAGCCAGTCGTGTGCATCGGGATGGTGCTGGGCGGCACCGGACCGGGCAATACGGTTTTCCACAGAATGGCGCTGCGCGTCGCTGAACGCGTAGTGGGTCCTGATGGTCTTCCATGTCTCGTGGGCCTGCTCGGCATTGAAGCGTGCCATGCGCTTGAGTGCGTGCACGATAATCTCGCGAGCCCTGGGGGAATCGCCGTCCAGGCGTGCATCGTTGAGGGTGCTGCTCGGGTTGCTGTGGGCCTTGCGCCAGAGGGTGACCCAGTCCTGCTCTTTGTCCGGCAGGCGGCGCGCGAGGTAGCCGGCCATGCTTGGCCGGTTATTTTGCATGGCGAGCCGGATGCGCTGCCATAACAGCTCGTTGGTGATGTGTCCCTCGTCGTCGAGGAACTCGAACAGCGGGTCGCAGGCCTTGGGCTGTGACTTGCCTACCAGCCACAGCGGCAGGATGTCGTCGGCGAGGCCTTCCTTGCGACCCGTCGCCAGGCGTGCCTGCAGGGCATAACATTGCAGGCTTACGGACTCTGTCGGCTGGTAATGCTTGAGGAAAAGTTCCCAGCGCTGGTTGCGGGCCAGCGAGTAGAGCCAGGCCTGCCGGAGTCTATTGTTAAGTGGATGGTCCGGATAGGTATCGAGAAAATTCGTGATCTCCGCTGCATCTGCGCGGCTCAGCCGAGTGCGCAGTTCCTCGAATTGCAGATAGGCATAGAGCGGGTAGTTTTGCAGGCGACTGCCCAGTTCCCGGTAGCGCTTCAGCTGGTTGTTGTTAAGGGAATTGAGCGCCTCGATAAACAGCTGGCGCTGCGCCACCAGGGCATCGGTTTTTGCTGCCACAGCAGAGACGCAGACCAGAAGAATGATTGCTGTCAGTAATCGGAGTATTTGTGGCATTGTCCGCTATAGTTACAGCAAACGTCAGTGGATGGTATCGTTGATAATCATTTAAGGATAGGGGAACCGTGTATGGCATTCAAATCCGTTAACCCGGCAAATGGTAATACACACAGGGAGGTCGATGCTTTTACTCCGAGGCAACAGGAGGCCGCCTTGCAGGAATCGGCCGCGGCGGCCGGCCCCTGGCGCGATAGGGCCGTCGGCGAACGGGCCGCCCTGCTGCGTAAGGCAGCCGAGGTGTTGCGCAAGCACCTGGATGAATTTGCCGAGATTATCACGCTGGAGATGGGCAAGCCCATCAGGGAGGCGCGCGCGGAGATAGAAAAGTGTGCCTTGGTGTGCGATTACTATGCAGATGAAGGCCCGGGGTTTGTGGCGGATGAGACCATCGAGTCCGATGCCGGGCGAAGCCTGGTGGCCTGGCAGCCGCTGGGTACCGTGCTGGCGGTCATGCCATGGAACTTCCCCTTCTGGCAGGTGTTCCGCTTTGCGGCGCCGACCCTGGTGGCCGGTAATACCGGCCTGCTGAAGCATGCCTCCAACGTGCCGATGTGCGCCCTGGCAATCGAGTCGGTATTCCGGGAGGCGGGATTCCCCGAAGGCGTGTTCCGCACCCTGATGATTAGCTCCAGGCAGGTGGCCGGGGTGATCAATGACCCGCGGGTGCATGCCGTGACCCTGACCGGCAGTGAATCGGCCGGCCGCCAGGTTGCCGCCGCGGCCGGCGCCAAGTTAAAGAAGTCCCTGCTGGAACTGGGTGGCTCCGACCCCTTTATCGTGCTTGAGGACGCCGATCTGGACCTGGCGGTAGAGAATGCCGTTGCCTCGCGCTTTCTGAACGCCGGGCAGAGCTGTATCGCTGCCAAGCGCCTGATACTCGTCGAGGCGATTGCCGACGACTTCATGCGACGCTTCAGGACCGCGGTCGATGCGCTGGTGGTCGGCGACCCGATGGAGGAGGCGACCCAGATCGGTCCGCTGGCGCGTTTTGACCTGCGCGATGACCTGCACCAACAGGTGGTGGAAAGCATGTCGGCCGGTGCCGTGGCTGTCACCGGCTGCAGTCCGGAGGGAGGTGCCGGTGCCTGGTACCAGCCCTCGATCCTGGACCACGTCAAGCCCGCCATGCGCGCCTATCACGAAGAGCTGTTCGGCCCGGTGGCGATAGTGATACGCGCCCGGGACGAGGCCGATGCCGTGCGCATCGCCAACGACTCCGATTTCGGTCTGGGGGGGAGTGTCTGGACCATGGACAGCGAGCGCGGCGAGCGGGTGGCACGGCGGCTGGAGTGTGGCTGCGCCTTCGTCAACGGCATGGTCAAGAGTGATCCGCGCCTGCCGTTCGGCGGCGTCAAGCATTCCGGTTATGGGCGTGAGCTGTCACGCCTGGGTGTCCGCGAGTTCATGAATGCCAAGACTATCTGGATCCGCTGAAGACGAAGACCCTGCGGGAAAAAATTCTCCGCACGACTGCAGGGAGAAGGTGAGACCGGGAACCGGTCGAGAGGCTGGCCTGGGCCATGCAGGAGGTAGAGCAATGCATGGAGCAATTGCCGAAAGACGCAAAGGACACTAAGAAAAAATATAGTACCGAAGATATCTTGTATTCATTCCATACCCGTACAGGCAGGAATCCAGGTATTATCAATGCCAAAAACGTAAGTGATCTTCGCCGGTTAATTTTCCGGTCACATGAATGACGCCAAGCCGATCAGTATTTTTTATAGACATCTTTTATTTGTTTCTCTGTGTCCTCGGCGTCTATGCGGTATCTTGCCTTTTCTGCGCGCCCTTTACGGTGAGGATCGGCCTTTCATGATTTGCCACCAACATCTCGCCTGAGCTGAGACGAATCCAGTATCTGTTTCCCGGCTGGATTATCTGCTGACCGGCGCTGGCGGGGATCGGGATCAGGATGATACTGGCCCAGGGTTCCTGCACGGGTACCGGGAAACGCAGTGATGGAGTACCTGAGCGTTCTTGTCAGGTATTAACCGAATAAGAGATTTCTAATAATAAATATACAAATACCCTAATATAAACAATAACATAAAATAATAAGCTGGCTTTATGCGTGGCTAGATATTACTGGTTGGCTTTTTAGGGGCAAATCTATATCTTAACCTTCCCCCTGCCGTTGGCGGGGCCATTCGTGCCCCTGTTATTTCCGCGGGCGATGGCAGACAAGCAACAGAATGAAAAACTACAGCGTTGAAGGAGTCCCATGTCCACATTAGTTAAGCCCCACGGTAGCAATAAACTGAAACCGCTGCTGCTGGAAGGCAAGGCACTGGCTACCGAGAAGGCGCGTGCGGAAGGCCTGCCGAAGGTCAATGTTTCCTCTCGCGAAGCCGGCGACATCATCATGCTGGGCATCGGAGGGTTCACTCCCCTGGACGGGTTCATGACCCGCGCCGACTGGGAAGGCGTCTGTGACGGCATGATGATGGCCAGCGGCCTGTTCTGGCCCATCCCGATCACCCTGTCCACCGACGAGACCACGGCCAACGGCTTCGGCGAGGGTGATGATGTGGCGCTGGTGGATTCCGAATCCGGTGAAATCCTCGCCACCATGGCGGTCACCGAGAAGTACACCATCGATAAGAAGCACGAGTGCATGATGGTCTACAAGACCACTGACAGTGAGCACCCGGGTGTGAGCATGGTGATGGAACAGGGCGATGTGAACCTGGCCGGCCCTATCAAGGTGTTGTCCCAGGGCGGTTTCCCGGAAGAGTACGGCGACCAGTTCATGACCCCGACACAGACCCGTGCCGAATTCGAAAAGCGCGGCTGGAAAACCATTGCCGCCTTCCAGACCCGCAACCCCATGCACCGTTCCCATGAATACCTGGCCAAGGTCGCCGTGGAAACCCTGGACGGTGTATTGATCCATTCCCTGCTGGGCAAGCTCAAGCCAGGTGACATCCCGGCCGATGTGCGCAGCAACGCGATCGGTGTGCTGATCGACAAATACTTCGCCAAAAACACCGTGATCCAGGCAGGCTATCCCCTGGATATGCGTTATGCCGGTCCGCGTGAGGCGTTGCTGCACGCCCTGTTCCGCCAGAACTACGGCTGCACGCATCAGATTGTCGGGCGTGACCACGCCGGTGTGGGCGACTACTACGGTCCCTTCGATGCACATCACATATTCGATGAAATTCCCGCCGATGCACTGGAAACCCAGCCGCTGAAAATCGACTGGACCTTCTGGTGCGACAAGTGCGATGGTATGGCCTCGATGAAGACCTGCCCGCACGAGGCCAGCGACCGGATTCTGCTGTCGGGGACCAAGCTGCGCAAGGCACTGTCCGATGGCGAGGAGGTTTCCAGCAAATTCTCCCGGCCAGAGGTGCTTGCCATTCTGCGTGAGTACTACGCCAGCCTGAAGGATGATGAAAAGGTCGAGATCAAGATGAGCGGGCATTCCGCCCGGTAACAACTCTAGAGGCCGTTGCTTCCATTCGGTGGTGGCGGAGTTTAACTGCCGTAATCATTACAAAGATGGAGAAATAAAATGCCAACATTTGTACGTACAGATAAGTGCGATGGCTGCAAGGGTCAGGACAAGACCGCTTGCATGTATATTTGTCCGCACGACCTGATGATGCTCGACAAGGACGGTTCTGCAACCGGCCATGCCATGAAGGCCTACAATCAGGAACCCGAGCAGTGCTGGGAGTGCTATTCCTGCGTGAAGATCTGCCCGCAGCAGGCGATCGAATGCCGTCACTACGCCGATATCGTGCCGATGGGCGCTTCCGTGCAACCACTGCGCGGTTCCGACTCCATCATGTGGACCATCAAGTTCCGCAACGGCAACATGAAACGTTTCAAATTCCCGATCCGCACCACCCCGGAAGGTTCCATACAGCCGTACAACACCAAGCCGGAAGCAGTGATGGCCGAACTCAACGATCACTCGACCCTGTTCACCAAGGGTACGCATTCCTGCGACACGTCCCAGTTCTCTGCCAGCTAAGGCGGGTACGCGGTTCTTTTATATCAATGCCAGGTGCTACCTGGAAATGAAAGATACAAGAGGTAAAAACTATGTCTGAACATGTTTTTGGTAACCCCGAGGTGGTCGAGGAGGAAGTTGATATCCTTATCATCGGCGGTGGTATGGCCGCATGCGGCTGTGCATTCGAAATCATGCGCTGGGCCGATGTCGCCAAGGCACAGGGTGTCGATCTGAACATCAAGCTGGTCGACAAGGCCGCACTGGACCGCTCCGGTGCCGTTGCTCAGGGCCTGTCCGCTATCAATACCTACATGGGCGAAAACGATCCGGCCGACTACGTGCGTTACGTGCGTGGCGACCTGATGGGCATCACCCGTGAGGACCTGGTCTATGACACCGGTCGTCACGTTGACGATTCCGTGCACCACTTCGAAGAGTGGGGCCTGCCGGTCTGGAAGCAGCCGGGTGATGAAGGCAAGGCACTGACCGCAGGCGGCAAGCCGGTCCGCTCCGGCAAGTGGCAGATCATGATCAACGGTGAGTCCTACAAATGGATCGTTGCCGAGGCCGCCAAGAAGGCACTGGGTACCGAGCGTATCCAGGAGCGTGTCTTCATCGTGCGCCTGATCAACGACAAGAATGACCCGACCCGGGTGGCCGGCGCAGCCGGTTTCAGTGTTCGCGAGGACAAGGTCCACATCTACAAGTTCAAGGCCTGCCTGCTGGTTTGCGGCGGTGCCGTGAACGTGTTCCGTCCGCGTTCCGTTGGTGAAGGCCAGGGTCGTGCCTGGTACCCGGTCTGGAATGCCGGTTCCACCTACTCCATGGCCGCCGAGGCCGGTGCCGAGCTGACCCTGATGGAAAACCGCTTCGTGCCCGCCCGCTTCAAGGACGGCTACGGTCCTGTGGGTGCCTGGTTCCTGCTGTTCAAGGCCAAGGCCATGAACGCCATGGGCGAAGACTACCAGGAAAAGAATGCCCACCTGCTGGTCGAAGCCGGCTATGATCGGTATGCCGAAGGCCACAAAATGGGTACCTGTCTGCGTAACCACCTCATGATGCATGAGATGAAGGAGGGCCGCGGCCCGATCTTCATGGATACCCCGACCGCGCTGGCCAAGCTGGCTGAAACCATGACCCCGAAGGAGATCAAGCACCTCGAGGCCGAGGCCTGGGAGGACTTCCTGGACATGACCATCGGTCAGTGCGGCGTCTGGGCAGGTGAGAACATCGAGCCTGACAAGGAGATGTCCGAGCTGATGCCGACCGAGCCCTACCTGCTGGGTTCACACGCCGGTTGTGCCGGTATCTGGTGTTCCGGTCCCGAGGACATCCCCGGTACCCCGGACCACTACCACTGGGGCTATAACCGCATGACCACCGTCAAGGGCCTGTTCACCGGCGGCGACGGCGTGGGTGCTTCCGGTCACAAGTTCTCTTCCGGTTCGCACTCCGAGGGCCGCATCGCTGCCAAGTCCATGGTCAAGTTCGTTATCGACAACAAGGACTGGAAGCCTGAGCTGGACCGTTCCGTCGACGACATTGTCGCCGAGATCTACAAGCCGGTGAGGAACTTCCTTGAGCACAAGGACTACACCACGGCGATCGATATCAACCCGCACTACATTACGCCGAAGATGTTCCAGTTTCGCCTGCAGAAGGTGATGGACGAGTACGTGGCCGGTGTGTCGACCATGTACCAGACCAACAAGGCGATGCTGGAAGTGGCCGAGCGCAAGCTGAACATGCTGCGGGAAGACTCCGAGCATCTGCGCGCCAAGGATCTCCACGAGCTCCTGCGTGCCTGGGAGAACTTTCACCGCCTGCTGGCAGCCTTCGCGCACATGAAGCACATTCAGTTCCGTGAGGAGTCCCGTTACCCGGGTTACTACTACCGCTCGGATCATCTGGCCATCGATGATGACAACTGGAAGTGTTTCGTCAACTCAACCTATGACCGTCATACGGGTGAGTGGACCATGAAGAAGGTCAAGTACGTTCAGCTCATCAAGCCTGCTGATGACGAGCCGAGGGCGATGAAGCACCCTGGTGCCAACGTCTAGGCTGAACTGTACGGAGTAGTACCAAAGGCCGGATGCCGCAAGGTATCCGGCCTTTTTTTCCTTATGAGCTGTTTGCAACTCGGGTCAGGCGCAGGCCGTAACCCGAAAACGCTCACGATCACTGTCGGGATGCGCTGTGTTACCCCGACCTACCCAGGCCAGAGTTAAACCATGAGTGACGAGAAACCTGTCAATAAACCGCTCGAGTACGAAGGCGCGGAAGATATATTCAAGGGAAAATTCAGCGATATACCCTTCGAGAGCCCTGTCAAGCCGACCCAGCTGGGTCTGGATGACGAATTCCAGTTTAACTGCCACCCGGGGATTTCCTGCTTCAACGAGTGCTGCCGCAACATCGATATCCAGTTGCTGCCCTATGACATCATCCGTCTCAAGCAGCGGCTGGAAATGACATCGTACGAGTTCGTGGCACGCCACTCCCTGCCGTTCCATATGGACGCCCATGGCATGCCGGGGCTCAAGCTGATGACCAAGCCGGGTAGCCGGGAGTGTGTGTTTCTCGGGGAGCAGGGTTGCACGGTGTATGAGGACCGACCAACCGCCTGCCGTTACTACGCGCTCGGCAACATGGGTGTGCGTGCCAAGGACAGTGCAACCGTCGAGGACATGTACTTCGTGGTCAAGGAACCGCACTGCAAGGGACACGAGGAACCGCGCACCCTGACGGTGCGCGAGTACCGCAAGGAGCAAGGCGTCGAGAAGTACGACGAAATGAATCGCGAGTGGCGTGACATCATTCTAAAGAAACGCTCCAGTGGCCCCACGGTCGGTGCACCTTCGGGGCGCAGTATCCAGCTCTACGACATGTGCAGCTACGACATGGACAAGTTCCGCGAGTTTATCCAGACCCCGGGCTTTACCGAGATCTTCGACACGGAACAGCTCGAGACGGACAAGCTGCTGGCCGATGACGAGGCATTGCTGCCGTTTGCCATGCGCTTTCTGAAGCAGGTGCTGTTCGGTGAAATGACCATCCCGATCCGGGAAGGCGCGCGCGAGGCACGCCTTGAGAAACGCAAGTCGCGCATCCAGGAACGCCGCCAGGAAGAGACTGATGCGGAGAAGGTGAGTTCCGCCGTCTACGACATGCCCGATGAGGGCAAGGACATGAAAGACAAGTAAGCCCGGGTATTAAATATAAAGGGCGGATTATTTAATTGAAAATAGATATTCACCGCAAAGATGCAAAGAGCGCAAAGAAATAAAATAATTACAAAATAA
>Ga0224512_10002055_pt1 | contig 18731 bp, 12 predicted proteins | sample SF_May12_sed_USG_4_FD_169103 | JGI IMG/M metagenome (GOLD analysis project Ga0224512, IMG submission 169103) | Sediment microbial communities from San Francisco Bay, California, United States - SF_May12_sed_USGS_13 | ecosystem: Environmental > Aquatic > Marine > Sediment | place: USA... | reverse complement strand
GTCGAAGTCCCTCGACCAGAGGTGCTCGTTCGTCTCGGCGTCGATGAGCTGCGCGGTGATCCGAATGTCGTCCCCGGCTTTACGCACGCTCCCCTCGAGCACCGAGCCTGCGCCCAACGTCTCCGAGATCTCCCGCAGCGAGAGCTCGCTCTCCATCGCGCGTTCCACGGCAATCCGGCTGATGACCTGAAGGTCCGAGACCTTGGCGAGCTGACTCGTGATCTCCTCGGTGAGGCCGTTCGCGAGGTACTCGTCGTTCGGGTCGGGCGAGAAGTTGTCGAACGGAAGGACGGCGATGACGTCGGGGGCTCCGACGTCGGCAACTCCGGTTCCATTGCCCGCACCGCCGACGAATCCGACTCCGAGGCCGGCGATCGCGAAGAGCAGCGCCAGGATGAGGAGCTCGGGTCCGCTGACCCGCTGACGTCCCTGCTCGCCGTGGTACCAGGCGAGCACGACGACGACGAAGAACCCGACGACGACCAGGCCGGTTGCGCCTTGAACGAGCAGAGACGGCAGCTCGAAGCTGTCGGCCAGGAAGTCGAGCACCTGAAGGAAGGCCCAGCCGCCGGCCACGTAGGCCAGCGCCCATTGAACGATTTTCCGCTGCTTGAGACTTTCGACGAACGACATCGGGCGCCTGCCCCCGTGAGCGGGTTCAGCCAATGTTGTAGCCAGCGGCTACAACATATCCGTCGGCATGCACGCGGACACGTCGGCTTGTCTACGCAGAGAGGACCACAGGTCGGCCACCGGACCATTTGCCAGCCCGAGAACTGCATCCCAGCCTTACTCGCACCCTACGACGTAAGGAGTATCGACATGAGGATCCCCAGCGTATCCCTATCACCCTTCGCAGCTGGCGGCGCGGCCCTGCTCCTGCTCGTGGCCTCGGCGTGCGCGGCGCCCGGGGACGCCGCTGACCCTCAGGACGTCGTGGAGGCCGACCACTTCGTGCCGGCGACGCCTGAGAACCTCAACTGGGGCTGGTTCCCGATCGACAAGGAGCCGGTCCTGACCGTCCAGTCAGGCGAGACGGTTCGGATCAACACGATCACGCATGTGGGTGCGACGCAGGACCAGGAGCCGGTCGAGTACCTCACGGGCCTCGGGATCCCACGCGACGAGATCCTGCAGGACGTGCTCGACTTCTGGGCGTCGAGGGACGGCCGCCAACGAGAGGGCACGAGCGGCCACACGATCACGGGCCCGATCTACGTGGACGGTGCCGAGCCAGGCGACATGCTCGAAGTCCAGATCCTCGACATGGAGACCCGTGTGCCGTGGGGCGCCAACAACACCAGCGCTCGTGGTGGCGTCTTCTCCACGAGCTACCCCGGCTATCGCGAGGGGGACCCGGCACTCGATATGGAGCCGATGCGCCACGTGATCCGCACCGGCATGGCCGGCGATCGGGAGGTCGCGTTCGTCTCCGAGAATGTCCAGGTACCGCTCGCGCCGTTCATGGGAATCATGGCGGTCGCGCCCGATCCCGTACTGGGGCAACCGAGCGTCACGGTCGAGGGCGTTCAGGGCTCTCGGGCACCCGGGGCCTTCGGCGGAAACCTCGACGTGAAGGACCTGACGGCAGGAACGACTGTCTACCTGCCCGTCTTCCACCCCGGCGCCCGCTTCTACGTAGGCGACCCGCACAGCGCGCAGGGCGACGGCGAGGTGAGCGGGACGGCCATCGAGCAGTCACTCACCGGCACGTTCCGCTTCGTGCTTCACAAGGACGTGCCGATCTCGATGCCCCGTGCCGAGAACGACACGCACTACATGATCATGGGGATCGATCTCGACCTCGACCGGGCGGCCCGTCACGCCACGTGGGAGGTCGTGCAGTTCCTTCAGGCGGAGAAAGGGCTCTCACCCGCGGAGGCGCTCTCGCTCGCGAGCATCGCCGTGGACTTCCGGGTCAGTGAGGTCGTCGATCTGACCCAGGTGGTTACCGGGTTCATACCGAAGGGGATCTTCGCGCGATAGGGGAGGGCCGCGGCGGCTGACTCGCTGCATAGTCGGGAGGAGGTGGCCGATGGCTCTGGTGGGGCGCCGCCCTCCCCCCACCCCGCTTGCCCCGCTATCGGGCGCATAGGATGTTGAGCGCGGTTTGCCCCTCACCGGAGGACATCGTCCGTGTCCGACGCGATTGAACGTCTGAACGCCGCACTCGAAGGCCGCTACGAGGTAGAGCGCGAGATCGGGGAGGGGGGCATGGCCACGGTCTTCGTTGCCAAGGACCTCAAGCACAACCGCAACGTCGCCCTCAAGTTCGTGGTGGGCTTGATGAACCGAACCCGATGACGAAGTCCGGGCAGGACTCCAGAGACTGGCGAGAGAGGGTGGGCGCCTGGATCGGGGCTCGGTGGCGGTGGTTGGTCCTCGGCGTCTTGTTTCTGTTCGTGCTCAACAATCTCGTCGGCGTGATCGCCGGTGCCGCAGGATTGATCCTTTTCGCCCACCAGCTTGCTGGTCGTGTACTGGGCGCACGAAGGGTGCTTGAACGGGTCCAACGAGTCGTGGGCGATTCCGATGATCGCGGAGAAGAGACGTGACCCGCGAGGTCCCCTGGTCCGTGTCTTCGCGGAGGGCGCGGTGATCGTCCTCGAGCAGGGGTGAAGTGCGGACAGCGCTTACTACCCGGTGAAGTTGACCATCAGCGAGCCGCTGACCGGACCCGGCCCCCAGTTCACAATCCTGATGGTGTGCGGCCCCTCTTCGAGCACGAACCCGTTGTGGTTGATGGGATTGTCAGAGGACCCGACGGTATTGAAGCTGTTCACTGGTACGCAGGGACCGTTCCCCGATAGGTCTGCCTGTCCCGTGCAGTCGCCGAGGAAGTATTCGACGCTGATGAACTGACCCGGAGGGTACGGTAGGATCATCTGAATGCCCGCCTGCCCTCCTACCATCCAGAGCCTACGATCATCGGGTTCGCCCGTGATCGGGTCCGCTTCGTCGAGGTTGAACTCGATGGTGAACGACTCTTCGAGTGGATCGGTGGTAGAGCAGGCCGTCAGGAGGGCCAGGGATGCTACGGCCAAGCGGGATTGCAGGAGACTAGGCATGGGTATCCTCCTCATGTTTCCGTGTCACACCAACACCAGCGGCAGCCCCAGCGCGAACAGCCCGCTCACGAGGATGACCGAGACGAAGCCCATGCTACGCAGTCCTCAGAGGGCCAGGACCGAGATCACGAGCAGGGTGAGCATGGTCGCCACACCCATGACTCCGTACGTGGCTGTCACCACCGCGGACTTGAGCAACGTGCCTACCCAACCGCTCGCGTAGAACGTGCGAAGCCCCACCACGAGGTAGATCGGCACGCTCAACAGCAGGATATCGGTAACGCGGGCGAGGCGCTCGAGGCCCAACGCGTCGGGCAGGCCGACCGAGCCCACGAGCAGGAAGACGAACGAGTGGAAATAGATGGCGAACACCAGGTGGTGCACGTACAGCCGCTTCCACCACAGCAGCTTCAGGAGTCCCGCGAAGGCGGGTAGCAGGACGAACATCGACTTGGCCAACCGGTCGATGAACACCTGATTGAACGCCGACGGGTCCGCGAGCAGGCGCTGGAATCCGACAGCGAGTCGGTCGTTCCACTCGTCGGCCCCGAGGTCGACCGTGAACGCTCCCGCGCCTTCCTGCGATGTCGAGTCAATCTCCGCTTCGGTCGCCGGGGCCGTCTCCGCTGGGCCGGGGGCCGCGATCGAGCCCGCAGTCACCTGTCGACCGTCTACTTCTACGTTCGAGACCTGGAACTCGGTGAACGACAGGACGACGAACATGAAGAACGAGGTGAGGAGGTAGAGTCGGACGGGCGGAACGAACCGTGCCCGGTGGCCCTCGACGTACTCGCGCGGAACCTGACCCGGCTTGAAGAGCAGGGGCCAGAGGGTATGACGCACGCGCGAGTCGAATCCCAGGACCTCGCTCGCCATGTCGCGGGCGAAGTCCACCACCGGCAAATCGATGTTCGCGGTCGATTGACCGCATGACGTGCAGTACTGATCGTCGACCGGCGTCCCACAGTTTTCACACGTAGCCCGCACACGCCCTCCGTAGCTCAGGAAGACAATGTGTGGGCTGCATCGCCCCGCGTGCTACCTATCGATGGACGCGACGCGAACGCGCAGCGACCCTCAATTGCGGATCTGGATGAATCGGCCCGAATCGGTGACCAGGTAGATCCAGCCGTCGAGTCCTTCGTGGATGTCGCGGATCCGCTCGCCGAGGTCGGCGAACAGCTCCTGGCGCGACGCCTCGACGTCGCCCGCGAGGCTGACCCGCCAGACGGCCCGCCCCGCCAGGGCCCCGAGGATCACGTTGTCACGCCATCCCGGGAAGCGGTCACCGCCGTAGAAGATCATCCCAGCCGGCGCGATCGAGAGGGGGACCCAATAGCTCACCGGCTCGACGTACTGCGGGGCGTGCGTGCCGCCGCCGATCCGGCAGGCGTCTCCCACGGGTGAGCCGTACGGACAGCCGTAGCTCACCACGGGCCAGCCATGGTTCGCACCCGCCGCGACGAGGTTGAGCTCGTCGCCCCCCTGCGGCCCGTGCTCGACGAGCCAGAGGTCGTCGGTACCGGGGCGGAGGGCCGCGCCCTGCGGATTGCGGTGCCCCATGGACCAGATCTCCGGCGCCCAGCCGGTCGGCCGCGGGTTGTCCGCGGGGACGGAGCCGTCACGGTTGATCCGCACGACTTTGCCGAGCGTACCTGTCGCGTCCTGAGCCGGGGAGCCGAGCTGCCGATCCCCCAGTGTGACGAAGAGCGTGCCATCACTTCGGAAGACCAAGCGTGAACCGTAGTGCCCCTGGCCGCTCGTCTTCGGATGTTGACGGTAGATCACCGCCACGTTCTGCAGCGCGTCCCCCACCAGGGTCGCAGCACCGACCGCCGTCCCGAACAACCCAGACTCGGCACCGACTCCGGGCTCGGAGAAGGTCCAGTAGATCGTGGAGTTCTGATCGAAGTCCGGATCGAGCACGACGTCGAGGAGTCCACCCTGGCCGCCCGACGCCACCGCGAACGGCGAGGGAATCGTCGAGAGAACAGTCTCACCGGTCGAAGCCAGCACGACGAACGAACCGCCCTTCTGGGTGATGAGGAAGCGACCATCCGGCAGTTGGTCCATGCCCCAGGGACTCGATAGTCCCGAGAGGAGCTCGACGGCTTGCGTCTCGGGGGCGGTCTCGACCGTGACCGGCGCCGAAGCGGAGACCGAGCCAACGGCCGCGGAAACCCTCGCAGAGCCGTATCCCATCGCGGTCACCAGTCCGTCTTCCGACACATCCGCGACGCCGACGTCATCGGAGGACCACACTACAGAAGCGTTCGGCAGGGTGACCCCCGTCTGATCCATCACCGTCGCGGTCAATTGCACCGTCTCGCCAGGTGACGACATGCTCAAGCTCGAGGGCGTCAGCGCGATGGACGTGGCCACGCTGGCGTCTGGCTCCGTGCTCGACGGATCGCCACACGAAGCGAGGAGCGTCGCGAGGAGCACGGGTGGAATGAAACCGAGTCGGCGCATGGAGAATATGGAAACGCGAGGCATGGAGGATCCTGTACTGTACCTCGAATACCGCATACTCCGTGCCGGCAGATCAAGCCGCGCGAAGAACAGTACGGTCAGCGGGGGAGGATTCGAGTTCGGCACCCGATAGGGTGGAGCTCAATCCTCCGCGCGCATCGCCACCGTTGGGTCGAGCCGGGCCGCCCGCCTCGCCGGCACGAGCACGGCCGCGCCCGTCGCGACCGTGAGGACCGCAGCCGCCCCCGAGAGGCTGATCGGGTCGATCGCGCTCACCCCCGGCGTCAGGCCCTGCACGAGCCGACCGACCAGCGCGGCGCCCGCCAGGCCCAGGACGAGGCCCAAACCGGCCACGGCGGCCGTCGAGCGAACCACGAGCGACAGGATTTCATTACCGCTTGCGCCGAGCGCCATGCGGACGCCGACCTCCCGGGTGCGGTTCGCAACCGCGTACGAGACGACCGAGTAGACCCCTACCGACGCGAGCACGAGTGCGACGAGCGCGAAGGAGACGAGCATGATGGCCTGGAAGCGCGGCCGGACGAGCGCGCGACCCATCTCTGCGCTGAGCGTCCAAGGCGTGCCGAGTGAAACATCGGGGTCCGTTCGCTCCAGCGCCGCCTGCACCTCCGACGAGAGCGACGTGAGGTCTCCTTCTGCCCGGACGAGATAGAAGGTTGCGAGGCGACCGAGTTGGCGGTTGCTCCAGTAAATCTCGGGATACGTGACCTCACCCGGCTCCATCGGGGCGACGTCGGCGGCCACCCCGATCACCTCGAGCTCGAGGCCGCCGATCTCCGGCAGGCGGACTCGCCGACCAAGAGGATCCTCTGCGGGCCAGGCGATTCGTGCGAAGGCCTCGTTCACGATCGCGACGCGAGGCGACTCCTGCGTGTCGGACTCGGTGAACTCCCTACCTCGAACGAGCGGCACGCCGAGGGTGGCGAAGAAATCCGGGCCGATGTCGAACCACCGCGCCGAAGGCGCGGGGCCACTGGGGTCCGCGCCCTCGACCAGGAAGGGTGAGGCCCCGTCACCGCCGCCGAAGAGGGGGCCGGCCGAGGCGGTCGCGACCGAGACAACGCCGGGAAGCGCGGCGATCATCTCCTCACCGCGGCGGATGACGGGGACGAACTCCGACCGCGACGCGTACTTGCCCGGATCGAAGAAAGCGCTGACGGCCAGCCGCCGCTCGGGGTCGAACCCGGGATCCCAACGCGCGTATTCGATGAAGCTCCGAGTGAGCATCGCTGCCCCTGCCACGAGCATGACCGAGAGCGCGAGCTCGGTCACCACGAACGCGCTTTGGAGCCGACGCGAGCCTGAGTCACGCCCGGACCGCGCCGACCCCTTCAGTGCCTGGCTCAACTCCCACGAGCTGACGCGGAGGGCCGGGAGCGTGGCGAAGAAGAGCGTCACGACGACGGCGAGGACCACGACGAACGCGAGGACGCCGACGTCCATCGACACCTCTTCGAGTCTGGGGATGCCCGGAGGGGCCAGTGACACCAGGCCGGCCACTGCGCTTCTCGAGCCGAGCACGGCGATCGCGCTGGCGGCCGCGGAGAGCAACAGGCCTTCCACGAGGATCTCGCCCACGAGCCGCGATCGACCTGCGCCCAACGCCGTGCGGACCGCGATCTCCCGGCGACGGTTCAACCCTCGCGCCAGAAGCAGGTTGGCGACGTTCGCGCAGACGATGAGCAGGAGGAGACCCGCCGCGCCGAGGAAAGCCAACAGCACGGTTCGGGTGTCGCCGACGACCACGCGCAGGAGTGGCTGCACACGCAGACGCCATTCGGCGTCGATCGACTCGTGGATCTCCGCCAGCGCCGAGTACGTCCTGCTCAACTCGGAGGCCGCGGCCGCGACGTTGGATCCTTCGGCGAGCCGGCCGATGGCTCTGAACCCTCTCCAGTCCCGCACCTCGGGGTCCAATGGGTCGACGTGCGGCGGCTTCCACACTTCGATACCGGCAAGATCGAACGGGAGGTCGAATCCGGCCGGCAGCACCCCGACGACCTCGTGGCTCACCCCGCTCAGGGAGACCGTTCGCCCCATGACGGACGAATCGGCGCCGAAGCGCGCCGACCAATAGGCGTGACTGAGGAGGATGACCTTGTCGTCGCTCGGCCCATGCTCATCATCGCGGAACAGCCGGCCGAGCGCGGGCGTGACGCCGACGGCTCTCAGGGCGGACGCGGAGGCGAGCCCTCCACGCACGCCCTCGGACTCACCACCATCGCCCAGCGTGAACGGCCACCCACGTACGATCCCCAGCTCGGAAAGCGACGAGACGCTCAGCCGGAAGTCCTCGACGTTTCCGGGCGAAGCGATGCAGACGTCTCCCTGCCGAGGATGATCCTCGCACACCATGACGAGGCGTTCCGAGTCCGGCAGATCGAGCGGCCGCAGGAGGATCGAGTCGACGACCGTGAAGATGGCCGTACCGGCGGTCATCCCGACCGCCAGAATGAAGAGGGCCGGAAGGGTGAAGCCAGGGCTCTTGAGGAGCGACCGCGTCGAGAGTCGTAGCTGTCTGATCATGCCCCTCATCCCGTCACCTCCCCCGATCTCTGGTCGGCCGACTTCCGCCGGAGACGCCGGTGTTCCGAAGCCCCTGGCCCCATTTCCCGCGATGCGCCGCACGGCATAGCCGCCGGCCAGGCGCAACGCCTGCCCCCAGTACCACCTCGTCGCGGCGGTCCGCGCGCCCGGCCGGCCACGCACGCGTTCGAGGAACATCTCGTGGAGATCCCCGAGAACGCTCTCTCTCACGCCATTCGCCGGGAGGAAGAGGGTCAGGAGCGCCTCGGCGGCGCGGGGCGGGCGAGGCATGGCTCAGCCGGACTCCGCGTCCGTCACCAAATCGATGCCTTCCCATACGCGCATCCATTCGGAGCGCGTGCGCTCGAGCGCGGCCCTCCCCTCGGATGTCACGTCCATGTAGCGTTTGCGGCGCCCACCCCGTCCTGGCTCGGGGTCGGCGAGTCGGGACTGGATCATCCCCTTTCCCTCGAGCCGGTCGAGCGTCGCGTAGAGAGCCCCCGGGGTGACCCTGCGGTCGACACGCTCGTTGAGTGCCTCGAGGATGCTCGCCCCGTACCCTTCGCCGCCTAGTCTGATGACCGCCCAGAGCACCATCTGCTCCAGCTCACCGAGATAGCTGGCACGTCCCATGGAACGATTCCCACCGAAGTGTACAATCTCGAGCTGTGTGAACTCTAGATTGTAGAGTTGGCTTCGTCAAGGCCTGTTCGGCAAGGCCAGGACGGAGGCAACATCCGTTTGACTTCGGTCCGGTCGCGAGTGCTCGCACCCCACCCTCTGAAGGAATCCTCCGCCCGAAACATCAACGTGAAGACGGTGCGAAATCGACATTTGTCGCTGCCCTCGGAGGTATCCGAGGGATGGCGAGGACGTGCGTGCCCGGCGAAACTACCGGTGCGATCCATAGACAGATCATTCGGGACGGCGGTCCATGAGGCGCATTTCCCAGCTCTTCCTGATCGGCGCGGCCTTGGCGGGCCTCGCGACTCCTCTCGCGGCGCAGATTCCGTCCAGCGAGTACGCGGCGCGGAGGGCTGCTCTGGCCGAGCGGGTGGAGACGGGCGTCGTCATCGCGTTCGGTGGTCGGGAGCCGGTACGTCACTGGCCTCCGTTCTTCCAACTGCCCGCGTTTCGATATCTGACGGGATTTCTGCAGTCGAACGCCGTCTTCGTCATGGTCTCGAACGAGGGGCGGACGACCGAAACCCTCTTCCTGGCCCGTCCAGATGCCCGAACGGCGCTCTACGACGGGGAGCGATCAGACCTCGCTGACGTAACCAGCGCTCTGGGCTTGCCCGCCCGGTACTCCGACGAAATGACGGCCTACGTCGACTCCCTCGTCGAGCAGGGTCTCCCGGTCTACTCGGTCGGGGATTTCCAGGCGAACGAGTTCAGTGCTCGCGATTCGCTCAGCACGGGCCGAATGTTCGTTCGCGGTCTCCGGGAACGGCACGAGGGACTGGTCACTCGGGAGATCAACGATTGGGTGGACCAGCTCCGGGCCAAGAAGAGCGACGCGGAGATCGAGCTCCTGACGAAGGCCGCCGAGGTTTCTTCCCGGGCCCACGAGGCCGCCATGCGGGCGATCCGTCCGGGCATGCGAGAAAACGAGATCCAGGCGGTCATGGAATCGACCTACCGCTCCCTCGGCGCGGATTCGCCGGGGTATTCGTCCATCGTGGGGTCAGGACCGAACTCCACCGTGCTGCACTATCCGGCGGGGACTCGTGAGATCCGATCGGGAGAGGTCGTCCTCATGGACGTCGCGGCGTATTACGAGGGATACTCGGCCGACATCACCCGTACCGTGCCGGTAGATCGCACGTTCTCCGCGGAGATTCGTGACGTGTACACCGTTGTCCTCGACGCGCAGAAGGCGGCCGAAAACGCCATCGCGCCCGGGGTAGAGCGGGGCGAACCGACTCGGGCGGCGTATGAGGTGCTGTGGAAGGGCCTGGTCGACCTCGGCCTCATCGAGTCCACCGAGGCCAGCTTCGACCCGCCGCCCGGCCTCTGCCCGGGCACTTGGGCCAACGACGACGGGACGTGCCCCCAGTGGTACCTGTACATCTACCACGGATTCCTCCACGGCATCGGGCTCGACGTCCACGATCCGTCGCAGTATTCGGATGTCCCGCCGTTCACCTACGAGCCGGGCGACGTCTTTACGATCGAGCCGGGGATCTATGTTCGGCAGGACATCTTCGAGGGGCTTCCCGAAACGCGTCGGAATCGGGAGATGATCGATCGAATAGGCGACGCCGCGGAGCGGTACCGGAACATCGGGGTCCGCATCGAGGACAACTATGTCCTCACGCCCGAGGGTCTCGTGCGCATTACCGATGTGCCCCGGGAGATCGCGGAGATCGAGAAGCTGCGGGAGCAGACGATCTCCTGAATTCGAAGGACTCCACCAAAGCCGTTTACGCTCCGCCACTCCATTGCCGCCGTAGGCGCTCAATTTCCGGGTGGTCGCGGAGATTAGCCATCAAGCGGCTCGGCCAGGATGCCTTCCAGCATCCATCTGCCTGGGCCGGAACGATATTCTTCGATGAGCTCGCTCGCGTCCGAGCGCGGCGTTCGCGGAGTCCGAGACCCCGCCCATGAACCACGCGTCGACTGCCCTCCCGCGTTGGCTGGCCGCCGGCGTCTAAGTCGTCCGGCAAGCCCTGGCAGCAGAAGTAGTGGAGGAATAGACTCTTGTCTTGCTCCACTCCCCACCGAGGGCACCCTGTCATGTCGCTGGTCGGTGCACGCGCGTCGCGACCCCATGCCATCTGATCCTGCGCGTCGGATCGGGCCATACACCGTCATCGAGACGCTCGGTGAGGGGGGGATGGGTGTGGTATACCTCGCAGAACAGTCAGCACCGGTGCAGAGGCAAGTCGCGCTCAAGCTGCTCAAGGCCGGCACCGACTCGGAGCAGGTTCTCGTCCGGTTCGAAGCCGAGCGTCAGGCTCTCGCCGTCATGGATCATCCGTCGATTGCGAAGATCTACGACGCGGGGGTCACCGAGGGCGGGGAGCCTTTCTTCGCCATGGAGGTCGTCAAAGGGCTCGAGCTGGCCGAATACTGCGACGAACGACGACTCACGACGCGGCAGCGTGTCGAGCTTCTGGTCGACGTGTGTCATGCGGTCCAGCACGCTCATCAAAAAGGTCTGATCCATCGAGACCTCAAGCCTTCGAACGTCCTGGTGTCCGAGGTGGACGGCAGACCTCTGCCTCGGGTGATCGACTTCGGGATCGCCAAGGCGGCTCAGGGAGCGACCTTCTCCGGCCCTTCGGTTACGACGGACGACCAAGTGATCGGGACGCCGGCCTATATGAGCCCCGAGCAGATCGAAGGGGCGGGCGATGTCGATACGCGCACCGATGTGTACGCCCTCGGGGTCCTCCTCTTCGAGATTCTCGTCGGGGCCCTTCCGTACGACCGTGAAGCGTATCGGGGCTGGGCGGCGATCGCCGCTCAACTGCATAGGGAGGTTCCGACCCCTGCGGAGCGGTTCGCCGAGCTCGCCGACACGCACCAGTCGATCTCGGAACTCCGCTCCACCAGCCCTGGGCAACTTCGACGCGAGCTGGCGGGCGACCTGGGCTGGATCGTGGCGCGAGCCATGGAACGGGACCGGGACAGCCGCTATGAGACGGTCAACGCGTTAGCCGTCGATCTCCAGAGGTACCTGGCCCATGAGCCGGTTCGAGCGCGGGGCGCGAGCACGGCGTATGTGCTGCGGAAGTTCGCTCGTCGACATCGGGTGGGCGTGTCCTTCGCAGGGACCGTCGCGGTTGGTCTCGTGGGGCTGACGGTGGTGCTGTCGATCCAAGCCGACCGGATTGCGCGCGCGAGGGACGAGGCCCAGACGCGCCGAGGTCAGGCCGAGGGGCTCATCGACTTCATGCTCAGCGATCTCCGTGAGAAGCTCGAGCCGATCGGACAGCTGGAGATCCTCGATGACGTCGGGGATCAGGCGACGGCGTACTTCGCCGCGATTCCCGAGGATCAGTTCTCGGACACCGAACTCGCGAGCCGATCTCAGGCACTCTATCAGGTCGGAAGCGTCCGGCTGAGCCAGGGAGACTCCGAGGGTGCGGTCGGTGCCTTTGCCGAGTCACTACGGTTGGCTCGGGCTCTGTCGGAGCGAGCGCCCGAGGACGTCGACCGGCTCTTCGGTCTTTCCCAGAGTCACTTCTACGTAGGGTACGCGTCGTACCTGGAGGACGACCTCGAGGCCGCCGAGACGGAATTCCTCGGATACCTGGGGGCCGCCGAGCGCCTCGTAGCCCACGACCCCGCCAACCTCGATTACCGGATGGAGTTGGGCTACGCGCACAGCAACCTGGGCTCGGTACTGGAGGCTCGCGGTGACTTTGCTGGCGCCGTCGAAGCGTACTCGCGCACGCTGGAAGTCAAGGAGCACCTGGTGGCTCAGGACTCGACCAACATCGGGTGGCTGGGCGAGTTGGCCGAGACGCACAATACGCTCGCGGTGGCCTACCGTAGGATGGGGGATTACTCGGGCGCCAACTCGGCTCATCAAGCCGAGCTGGCCCTCAAGCAGGAGCTTCTGCAGCGTAGTCCAGCCGAAGCGTACTGGCGCTATCGGCTGGGCTTGGCCTACACCTTCCTGGCCCAGCTGCAGGTGATGACGGGTGAGCTTCCATCGGCCCTCCAGAACGCCCGGGCGGCCTTCGCAATTTTGGACAGCCTCTCGGCCACTGATCCGACCAACCTCAACTGGGAGAACCAAGCGACGCTGGCCGGCGGACGGGCCGGCCTGGTCGCAGCATACGTGGGACTGAGCGCGGAGTCCGAGGCATACTTCGGCGTAGCCGCTCGGCGCGCGGAACGGCTGAGTCGGGGGGACGTGAGCCTGGTGGCTCGGAATGCCGGACTCGCTGGGATCCGGACAACCCGTGCAAGGGCGCTTCTTCTGCTCGGCGCTCCCGCGGAGGCGCTCGAGGAGGCTCGTGCGTCCTACGCCCTGCTCGGCGGCTCCGATGATGGTGGAAGAGTTCTGCTCTTGGCTCAGCTGGAGAACGCGCTCGTGCGAGGACAAGCGCTCGCGCAAACGGGCGATTCGATATCCGGACAAGCTGCCCTGCAGGGCGTGATCGACCGGATCGAGGCGGACCGCGGTGACCCCGGCTTCGACGAGCTCCGACCGATGCTCGCGGAGGCATATCTCGCGCTCGGAAGGCTTGACGAAGCTCGGACCGAGCTCGACCACTTGGCAGGCCGCGGTTACCGCGAGCCGTACCTGACAGACCTGGCCCGCGCGACGAGCGCGTGGGCACCCCCAACAGAGAAGGAGTGACCATGGCAACGTGGACCCGCATCGTCGAGCTCGGCAGCAATGGCGATCCGTACGTGCTGCCCCTCCCACCTCCGCAGGACCAGAACCACGGTGGCACCAATCCACCTCCGATCGCCGGCAAGGGCGCTCGAACGGACGATGCCAACAACATCACCGTGTATGCTGAAGATCGCGGCGCCAGTGGCGCACGGATCATCTACAACGGCAACGGCGTCAGCCTCACCGGACTCAGGGCGAAAGACGGCTCGGCTCTGCCGTCGTACACGGTAAACGGCGGCAACCTCACGATTACCGACACTGGGGCCGAGGGCACCAGCTACGAGTACCACGTCGTGGCGGGGTCCAAAGAGACAGCGGATCCGCAGATCCACAACGGAGGGGAATAGCCGCCCGCCGCGTTTGCGCTCCCGTCGACACGGCCGTCCTGGGTTTCCGGCTCGGAAATTTCCCCACGCGAAATGGCCGGAGTCTCCCCACGTGTCGGGTGCTGTCGGGCTCGTTCTCTTTCCTCGATGCTGCCCTGGCACCACTCGAGACCCGTCTCCGTCAGGCCAATGAACATGCACGCGCGCGCGACCTCGGTCGTCATCGTCCTGGCCCCGATCGCGGCTGCGGCCGTCGTGGGCCCCCTTTCTTCTCTCGGCGCTCAGGAAGCCGAAGACCGAACGCTGCTCTCCCACGAGGAGATGACGGCGATCATCAACGAGGTCTCGGGCGAGCGGGCCATGCACCACGTCTTGGAGCTCGTCCCGTACCAGCGGATCAGGCCGCCGTCGGAGTACTCGGGGCCATTTCGTGAAAGCCGCGTCGTAGCCGACTTCGCCGAGGCCTACGGCTACGACAACGTGACGATCGAGGTCTTCCGCGAGGGTGGCACGGCGTGGCAGCCCACGCGTGGCGAGCTCTGGATGACCACACCCCAGAGCGTGAAGCTCTTCGACATCCACGATATCGCGCTGTCGCTGGCATCGAGGAACGTGAACGCCGATATCACCGCCGACCTGGTCGACGTCGGAACGGGCCGCCCGGAGGACTTCGCCGGCACGGACGTCCGAGGGAAGTTCGTCTTGTCGTCGGGCTCCATCCGCAGCGTCTACGGTACGGCGATCGAGCGCGGTGCCGTCGGTGCCCTCGGCATCAGCGTCATCGGCCCGGAGCGGGCCATCGACTTTCCGGACCAGATCGTCTCCACGAGCGTGACGGCGGAGCCGGGAACCGTGGCCTGGGCCATCACCCCCGAGGTCCAGGGCCGCCTGTCCGCGCTCCTGCTCAGAGGCGAGCCGGTGACGATCCGGTCGGTCTCCGAGACCGTCGAGGTCCCGTCGAAGTCCGAGTACGTCTTCGCTCAGATCCTGGGGGACGGGAGCACGGACCAGGAAGTGGCGATCAGCGGTCACCTCTACGAGGGCGTGATCAAGCAGGGCGCCAACGACGACAACTCGGGTGTGGCGCTCACGCTCGAGATCGGGCGGGCCTACATCAAGCTCATTCGCGAAGGACGGCTTCCACGGCCCAAGCGCACCATCAACTTCCTGTGGGTACCGGAGTTCTCGGGCACGAACGCCTGGCTCGATGCCAACCCCGAGCAGGCCGCGAACATCATCGGGAACCTGAACTTCGACATGGAGGGGATCCGTATTGCGGACAGCCGCAGCTACTGGGTCCTGCAGCGCACGCCCGACACCTTTCCGTCGTATCTCAACGACATCCCGCAGAGCATGATGGAGTACGTGTCCGACATCACGCGGGAGCGGGTGCGGTTCCGGCGATCGCTCAACGGCTACGCGCCGTCCCAGGCGGTACACGCGCGTCGGGGCAGCAAAGACGCATTCTACATCAAGATCGACCAACATTACGGTTCGAGTGACCATGTGGCGTATATGGCGCACGGGATCCCCGCCGTGATGCTCATCACCTGGCCCGACATGTGGTATCACTCCTCGGAAGACACGCCCGACAAGCAGGATCCGACCCAGTTCAAGCGGGCCGCCGCGGTGGGGCTCGGCTCGCTGGCGGTCCTCGCGACCGGCTCGGACGAGATGGCCGCCCGGGTCTTGAACGAGAACATGGGACGCGGCCTCGCCCGCTTGGGGGACTCCCACACGAAGGGCCTGGGCTATCTGGCCGACGCGACCGGCGAGGCAGAGCTCAACCGGGCCCACCGCGAGGCGCTCGTCGCGATCCGTCATCAGATCGGTGTGGAGCAGGAGGTGGTGCGGTCCGCCAAGGTCATGTGGACCGACCCGCGGCGCGGGGCCGAGAGCACGGAGGCATTCGTGCCACTGATCGCACGCCGTGCCGAGCCCCTCTTGGACGAGGTCCGGACTGCGTACGAGCTGCAGGCTCGCCAGCGCGGCTTCCGCCCACGGCCTCCGGATCTGACCGCCGCCCAGCGTGAGGCCGCGGCACTGGTCGTCGAGCGGGCGGACGGGGGCGCGCGCCCGAGCGGAGGCCCATCACTTCCGGACGAATTCAACGCGGAGTTCCAGAACCTGCTGGGGGAGGGCATGACGGCGTTGGAGATCCGGGACTTCCTGTCCGGTCAGTTCACCCCGCTGCCGCTGGAAGATCTCATGTCCGTGCTGCGCGCGTACGAGGAGTCCGGAGCCATTCGGCTGACGCGACGATGAGACTCCGAGGGGGGCCGCCTCTGCTCTCAGCGTAGCGCGTGCCGCCCCCGCAGGTCTCGTGTACGTTGGCCCCCTGACACTCATCTCGCGGAGCCGCGTTCATGCTTCAAGGCCGTCGCATCACCCTCGCCGGCGCACTCTTCCTGCTCACCGCGGTCCCCCTCGGTGCCCAGGAGGCCGACGCCGAAGCCCGCTGTGACTCTCTCTGCATCGTGCCCACGCGCACGATCTCGTTCGAGACGACTCAGGGCACGCAGATGAACGTCGACGTGTCGCCCGACGGTCAGACGATCCTCTTCGACCTCCTCGGGGATCTCTACACGGTCGGCCGCAGCGGCGGACAAGCGACGCGACTCACCAGCGGCCCGGCCCTCGATCTACAGCCGGTGTTTTCACCCGATGGCGGGCGGATTCTCTTCGTGAGCGATCGGAGCGGGAACGAGAACCTCTGGATCGTCGATGCCGACGGCTCGGACCCCCGCCCAATTACGACGGAGCGCGGGAACTTCCACTTCGATGATCCGGAGTGGTCCACCGACGGGGAGTACATTCTCGTCCGGCGCAACGAAGCGGGCAGCCCGAACGCAGGCCGAGCGCCGTGGCTGATCCACGTCGACGGGGGCCCCGGCGTGGAGCTGGACGAAGAGGCGAGGGGACTCGGCTTTCGCTGGAGCCCCGACGAGCGGTACGTCTACTTCCGTGGCGTGGCGGGCGCCGATGCGACGTCGCTGCGCGGCAACGGGCTGCCCGAGCCCGCCCAGATCATGCGGCTCGACCGACGCACCGGCGACATCGCTCCCATTACCCGCGTGCCGTCGGGCGCCGCCCGGCCCGCCATCTCGCCGGACGGCCGGATGATGGTGTACGTCGCCGACATCGACGCGATGAGTGGTCTGCGTCTGCGCGATCTCGAGACCGACGAGGACGACTGGCTCGCGTTTCCCATCGACAGGGAGCACCTCAATCAGCGTACCCGCTTCGCCTTCACGCCCGACGGCTCGGCGGTCGTCTTCGTGAAGGACGGGACGTTTCACGAGGTCGATCTGGCGTCGGGCGAGGTGTCGGAGATCTCGTTCACCGCGCAGGTCGAGCAGCAGCTCGGTCCCCGCGTCTTCCACGAGATGCCGTACGAGGACGAGTCGTTCGTCGTGAAGAACGTCCGGTACGCTGAGATGAGCCCCGACGGCTCGAGTCTGGTCTTCGGCTCGCTGAACCAGCTCTGGGTCATGGACCTGCCCGACGGCGAGCCGAGACCGCTCGTCGCCGATGGCGACGGACAGTACCAGCCCACCTTCTCGCCCGATGGTCGCAGCATCGCGTTCGTGAGCTGGCACGCCACCGACGGCGGTCATGTTTGGCGGGCATCGGCGGACGGCGGGCGCCCCCAGCGGCTGACGACGCACCCGGCGTATTACGCCAACCCGGCCTGGTCGCCCGACGGGAGCAAGATCGTGTACGTGCGCGAGGACCCGGCCGCGACCCGGAATCGCAACACGAACAACCGCGGCTTCATCGAGTGGATCCCGAGCACGGGCGGCCAGCCGCAGCCGGTCGTCTCGGCACCGTCGGACAATGTTCTGACCTTCACCGCGGACGGCTCCCGGATCACCTTCGCCGAGCGGGGGACGTTGGTCTCGGTCCGCCTCGACGGTACGGAGCGCCGGGAGGTGGCGACCGTCGAAGACGCAGAGGAGATGGTGCCTTCGCCCGATGGACGGTGGCTGGCGTTCACACTCCGCGAAGAGGTGTACGTCGCGGCGCTGCCACCATCCCTCGAGACCGTGACGCTGAGCGAACGATCCGCTCCCGGGCCGCTGCAGCGCGTGACCCGCGACGGGGGTCAGGATCTCAAGTGGCGCCCCGGCGGGGGCGGCCTGACGTGGGTCTTCGCCAACGTCTTTTCGCACCTCGACCTCGACGAAGTCTTCGGCGCGGATGCGCCCGAGGAGGGACTCGATCGGCGGGCCGAGACCGTGGCCATCCGTCTCGTCGCGTCCATGCCGAAGCCCGAAGGCACGGTGGCGCTGACCGGTGCGACCGTCGTGACGATGCGCGGCGACGAGGTCATCGAGGACGCGACCGTCGTGGTGACCGACGATCGGATCCGCGCCATCGGTCCGGCGGCGTCGATTCAGATCCCCGCGGACGCCCGGGTCATCGACGTGACCGGACTGACGATCGTCCCCGGGCTCATCGACGCGCACGCGCACATCCGGGGCATGCCGCGTGACGTGCTCGTCGACATCGCTCCCGAGCCGCTCGTCAACTTGGCGTTCGGCGTCACGATGGCCCGAGACGTGAACGCCTCCACCGATCAGTTCCACTACCGCGAGATCATCGCCGCGGGTCGGATGCTCGGTCCACGCATCTTCATGACCGGTCCGTCCCAGACGTCCGGCGCCGTGAGGATCGACAGCTACGAAGACGCCTTCGCGGGGGTGAAACGCTACGCGGATCGCGGTTCCATCTCGACCAAGCAGTACATGCAGCCGCAGCGACGGCAGATCCAGTGGATGCTCCAGGCAGGTGACGAGCTGGGGATCAACACGACCGCCGAAGGCGGCGGCGTCATGCGCCAGGTGGCGATGATTCTGGACGGGTACACGGCCATCGAGCATGCGCCCACGGACTGGGTGAACATGTACGACGACTTCGTCCAGCTCTACGCCCGCTCGGGCACGATGTACGTCCCGA
>Ga0224512_10002054_pt1 | contig 18734 bp, 13 predicted proteins | sample SF_May12_sed_USG_4_FD_169103 | JGI IMG/M metagenome (GOLD analysis project Ga0224512, IMG submission 169103) | Sediment microbial communities from San Francisco Bay, California, United States - SF_May12_sed_USGS_13 | ecosystem: Environmental > Aquatic > Marine > Sediment | place: USA... | reverse complement strand
TCCCTAACCATGGGAGTGTCCGTAATGAATAATTCCATCAAAACGATCACACTTCAGTCACTGGCCGTTGCCGTGATCGCGGCCTGTTCGTCGCCATCGGATGACCGGGGGGTGACTGCCGGCGCAGAGTCTGCTGCACCAGATGTGGACCAGTCGACCGCGGTCGCGGTTGCAGAGGACGCCACCAGAGAGAAATGTATGGGCATCGCCAGGGCTGGATTGAACGATTGCGGCACGAGCACTCACAGCTGCGCGGGTCAGGCCAAAGCTGATAATGACCCTGAAGAATGGATCTATCTGCCTAAGGGGACCTGCGAAAAAATCGCTGGAGCATCATTGAAAACATGATGATTTGATCTGCAGAAAAGCGATCGCATCAATTCTGCGGGGCGTCGTGCAGATGCAGCGACCCTTAGGTTGGGCGTTGCGTCAACGGCTACCCTAAATTGAGTACCCCAATTTTGGGGTATTGATTTGTCTTGATTGCGTTGCGGAGCAGTTAGACAACGCGTATCTTCCCATAACAAGATTCCTTCGACGATACATAATAATAAGAAGCCTGGAATCTGCGTCGCTCGCCAAGAGCCTTGACTTTGAATGTCTCTTTCCGTGCAAGCGATTCCGATAACCGGGAGTCACTTCATTATCTTGTTCGACGAAGGTGATAAGAATAGCGTCGATTCGTCGGGCATGGTTGCGCTCGTCACAGAATAATTAATTTGATCGGCGCTTGAATCGCGAATCTCGCTGCCGCGGGCATGTAACGTTTGCCGCACTCACGATTCGCAGGATTAAGGCGTTGTGGATAAGCTGAAGCGCAGGACGTTTCCATTCGGAGTGTACCTTCTGACTGGCGTGATGCTGGCCGCGTGTGGCGGTGGCGGCGGCGGAGGCGACTCGTCCGGAGAGTCGCGCGCGTCCTCTGTCCAGGGTACCGGAGACAAAGAGCTGAGCTCTGGCGGCGGTGAAGCACAGCCTGGTGACGACCCGCCCAACGTGATCGGCGGTGACGCCGAGCCTGGCGATGATTCGTCGAACATTATTGGCGGTGGAGCAGAGCCTGTTGACGACGAACCGGATACGAGCGGGGATGTGGCTGAGTCAGGCGACGATGAACCGGATAAGAGCGGGGATGTGGCTGAGTCAGGCGACGATGAACCGGATCCCGACGCCGACGATAGCGAAAACTCGGCACCATCCATCTCGGGTACTCCAGCTACATCTATAGTCCAGAATTCCGCATACCAGTTTGTGCCATTGGCCAGCGACCCGGACGGTGATCCACTGACATTCAGTATTATTTATGAGCATGAGCCTAAGCCTGGTTGGACGAGTTTCGATCCCGTTACGGGTATTCTGACTGGGACTCCCACTGCTGCAGACGTTGGGACTACTGACGGTATCGTAATCAGTGTCACCGACGGCACATCGACGGCGTCCCTGCCCCCATTCGGCATCACTGTAGATGCGATTGGCCCGGTGTCCGTGACCTTGTCCTGGACCATACCCACCACAAACGAGGATGGAACGCCGTTGACGGATCTGGCCGGCTTCAAGATTTACTACCGCACGATAACCGGCACTTATTCAGACCCAACAATCGTTGATAATCCGGGCGTCTCCTCATTCGTTATTGAAAATTTATCCGCAGAAAGTGCCTATTTCTTTGCCGCAAAAGCGTTCGACACATCGGGCAACGACAGTGACTTCTCCAACGAAGTTGAGGCTCCATAACATTCGTTTGGCTTAACGCTGATTGGATATGTCATGGCACTGCTATTGGTGAAGTGATCAGCCCGGCAATGGAGTGCGCTAGAGCAGATTCATCCTCAAATCGGGCATTGATGAGTCGCGATTCACTTCAATTGTTCGATGGCCGCGACGATCTCGTCGACTCCCTCGGCAGAAACTTCGCCCTTGAAGAACTTGAGCGGTTTTACATCGGCGGTGGCAATTACGATCGTGCCCCGCTCATCGAGCGCGAGCCCGGCAGAATCGGCGAATGAAGTCAGATCCTTTATAAAAAGCACGCTGGCCTGGTCGAGGGGCACCTTGCCATCATAGGAATCCCGCATCGCGCCGATAATCATGCCCTTGACGAAAAACGGCACGCCCGCAAGCACCGGGAAGTGATAAGCCATGACGGCGTCTGAGAACACGCCGCGCTCGGCCAGCGCTTCGTGCCATTCGAGCAGCTCGAGCTGCTGCGCTTCGCCGTTTTCGCGGTCGGCACTCATCGCCAGAAATAAAATGTTGAGCTGAGTGCCGCGAACGTCGTCCGGAAATATGAATTTTTCCTTGGCGAAAGTCTTTGCCTTGACCTTTTCGAAAGAACCCAAGCTGGTCTGCTGGCCGAATGCGGCTAAATTGCCGAGCATGGAACCGGCGATGATGATCGATAACAAAATTCTCGGTAGGGTCATGTCTCGTAATAATCTCGATGGGGAAAACCGTGATTCCAAATTATACGTCTTTAGACGGTGTATGCGTGGACACCAATAATGGCGTTGATCAGCACCCGACGCGCGACGGCTCGGATGCCTGCAATCTGCGAGCGCGATGGATAGGCAAAATTCAAATACGATGGGTAAATGAATTGAATAAGTTCCAAACCGGCCTTGGCGCGGCCCTTGCGCCGGGTTTTTCTATTTGCTCTTTCAGTCAAATCACCCGTCGGTATGCCTGGCCTCTTCGGCAAGCCGCTCGAGTTCCGCGGCGAGGGGATGACGCAACGAAAATCGAAACCAGTGACTTGGCGGAAAGAACGTGATGCTATCACCGAACTTTGTCGGCCGGCTGAATCGGACTCGCACGCGATCCGGCTTTATGAATCTCGTCGTCTCCGCGCTCTTGATGTCGCTGAGATTGACTCGAATCTCCGTGCGGTGATCTGCAACAATCAGCGTCTCTCCATCAATCCAGACCGTTTTGCCTTTGTCGAGCACCCGCGCCACGAAGATCAATCCCGCCGCTATCGCTACCGCCAGTATCACTGCTGCGACATCCGGCCGGCCCGGCATGCCGACGCGACCCAGCCTCCAGATGACAAGGACCGCAGCAATGGTCAGTATCGATGGGATCACCCAGCGGTAAAGCGGTGTGATTCTAGATGACAGTTCGCGACGCATAATGACGAGCAAGCCTCATCGGTTGGTCGACAGATTTATCGATTACATATAAACATATGCCGGGCCAACAGATAACTATTCAAGCGTTCTGCGGCAAATTATCACGCCGTTATCCAGGCCTTTGCTTTCTCGAGCTCACTATTCGCAAAGGTGCGCAGATCCATTGGCATCGCCCGTCCGATTCCCCTGGCCATTGTGCGTATCCATGCCACGTCTGATACGACTGCAACTCGTTCGAAACCTTGCAGATGATGGAAACCTATTTTCGCGTCGTCCCAAAGGGCCGTTGTCGTAAATTTCTTAAAGTCTGCGCCCAAATGGTAAAGCAGCCTGATCTTTTCGTACTGGCGTATTTTTTCATCAACTAACGGAATGATGACGTTTTTGTAATCATCACCGGTTACCTGGCCCGATGCCGTCAAAGCGACGACGTTCGGCGGCATATCAGGAATCTGTTTGATCACGTTCGGTTTTGTTATATCGCTGCAAACACGAGCTCGATGCGCAGACCGGGTTCATTGTCTTCCAGCACCAATTTTGCCTGGTGACGCAAAGCGATGGCCTGCACCAGGCTCAGCCCGAGTCCGGCGCCCGGTTTCGAACGGCTCTTATCGAGCCGAAACAGACGTTGCAGGACCTTTTCACGCATCTCTTCCGGAATGCCGGGGCCGGAGTCGGTGACCGTCAGTATCACGTTTGCGGGTGTCTTTGCTACGGTAATGCCGACCGCACCGCCTTGCGGCGTGTACTTGATCGCATTGTCCAAAAGATTAGTCAAAGCCTGAAAGATCAGGTTTCTGTCGCCACGGACCTCATGCACGCCGGGTGCATCACAGCTCAGTATGATCGACTTCTCATCTGCCAAGGCTTTATACAGCTCGTAAGCATCGCGCGCGCTTTTTCCGAGATCCACCGGAGCCCGGTTTGATTCATAAGTGCCCGACTCGATTCTTGCAATACGCAGTAGTGAGTTGAACGTCGACAGCAGGTCATCCGCATCATCGAGGCACGCGTCTATTTCTGCCTGTTCATCTGCATCAGTGGCATCGTGGCGGAGATCTTCGAGCCGATTGCGCAGGCGCGTCAGCGGCGTGCGCAAATCATGAGCGATATTATCGGAAATATGCTGAATACTGCCCATCAATGATTCGATTTGATCCAGCATCGCGTTCAGGTTGCGCGCCAGCTCATCGAATTCATCTCTGGTACCGCTGCTTTTTATCCGCTGGGCTAAATCCCCCTGCATGATTTGCCGGCTGGTTGCATTTATCTCATTGACCCGCCGCAGAACATTACCACTCATAAACAGACCGCCAATGAATGCCAGCGCCATGGTAACGCCAAGGGCCCAGAACAGCGTTCGGTCAAAAAGGCGGCCGAGCTGATCCAGCGCCCGGACATTTCTGCCGACCAGTAGACGCAGGTTGCTATTCGGCATGAAAAGCTGGGCTCGCGCCGGAATTGTTTCGCCGTTCGCGTCGATATTGTCGAAGGTAACGACGCTTTCGCCGGCGGCAGTCAGCTGCGGCCAAAGGTCCAGGTTGCCGATTATTTTTCGCAATTCTGCGTCGGCCAGCAGATAAATCGCATCGCCTTCGGGATTTGCGCGGATCCTGGCATCGATAATCTGCGCCAGGCGTTCCGGCCCGCGTTCATTGAACTGCTCGCGCAGTCCGCGGACTTCTGCCCGAATCGTCGCATCGGCTTCCTGTTCGAAGTAACCGACGGCTGACCAGTTGATCACGCCGACCACGATCGAGACGGATACGAATAGCAACACCATGTACCGCAGTGTCAGCAGGAATGTGGTGGTTCGAAGCTGTTCAGCCAGACGCATCGATTTTGTACCCGGCGCCGCGTATCGTGTGGATCAGGGGCGCGTCGAAGCCTTTGTCGATTTTGGCGCGCAAACGGCTGATGTGTACATCGATGACATTGGTTTGCGGGTCGAAATGATAATCCCAGACGTGCTCGAGCAACATGGTTCGGGTAACCACTTGTCCGGCGTGGCGCATCAGAAATTCCAGTAGTTGAAAGTCACGCGGTTGTAAATCGATTGTCGTTCCGGCGCGACACACGGTCCGTGCCAGCAAGTCCATTTCAAGATCGGCAATCGTCAACGTCGTTTCGGTGGCCGCCTTGCCCTGGGAACGCCGCGACAACGCTTCGATTCTCGCCTCGAGTTCGCTGAACGCGAACGGTTTGACGAGATAATCGTCCGCGCCGGCTTGCAGCCCTTTAACCCGGTCGTCCACCTGTCCGAGCGCGCTGAGGATCAGAACCGGCGTGTTGTTGTCGGACGCGCGCAAGGTCCGGGTAATCGCCAATCCATCCACGCCCGGTAACATTCGGTCAACGATCATCACATCGTAGGATTCGGTGGTGGCGAGAAACAGCCCGTCTTTGCCGTTATCGGCATGGTCTATGGTATGACCAGCCTCGCGGAACCCCCGCAGAATAAAGTCCGCGACACTGTGGTCGTCTTCGATCAAAAGAATGCGCATGGATAATCGCTATAGTTGGCCAGAGCAGTAGCCTACCAGACCTTAGAAACGCACTGCATTATGTTAAATCGATTGCGACCCGGCGCGTATCCGCAGGATTGATGTACTCGTAACTTCTTGTTTTTAATATATTTATAGAGATCTGTCAAGCGTTACAAAGTGTTAATGGTTCGGCAATCGCGGGGTAAGGCGGTGTCCCGTAATCTACGCTTCATCGATCGCAGCAGCAGATTTCGAGCAACACCAAAAAACAGTGATGAGGGTCCCCCTACCAGCGTCACCCGGTGTTGCCAGAAACACGGAAACTTTGTCGCGATTGCAGTTACTTTGCTAGCCTCCAAGCAACAAGCATAGAGCCCGGATACTCTCCGGGCTTTTTTTTGCCGGGCTTTTTCATGCTATGTATCCGGGTGCGCCTTAGTGGTGACACCGGGAGGTGGATAGCCAGGCGTATCATCCGGATTCTTATTGCCGATCCCGATTTCCGCAGGGCAGCGACTCGCCGGTATTTTTCTGCCGATTCTTCTGTATATTGGCCCCACTGTGGCTCGGACGATTCTTGTAGAGGCGATACGAGGCGTGAACCAGTTGTCCCCGGCTAAATTCGTGACCGCAATCCTCCTGATACTTTCGGCAGCCGCCTGCGTTGACGAACCCGGGCCGGACGAGACAGAAGTTTCTGCGGTGACGCCGAAAACCGCCCAGTATGTTGGCGCCGAGACCTGTGCCAGATGTCATGCCGAGCAAACGCAGCTTTGGTCCGGTTCTCATCATGACCTGGCCATGCAGCCGGCTGTCGATGAATTCGTCATCGGTGATTTTGCCGATACAGAATTTGTTCAGCATGGCCAGGCGACGAAATTTTATCGGCGCGACGGCCAATTCTATACGCGCACCGATGGGGCCGACGGCGAGATGGCGGATTTTCCGGTGCGCTATACCTTTGGCGTTTACCCGCTTCAGCAATACCTCGTGGAACTGCCGGACAAAAAATTACAGGCGCTCAGCGTAGCCTGGGACAGCCGGCCGGCAGAGCAGGGCGGGCAGCGCTGGTTCCATCTGTATGGTGATGAACGAATCGATCACACCGATGTGTTGCACTGGACGCAGCCGAGTCAAAACTGGGACACGATGTGCGCAGATTGTCATTCGACCGGCCTGGTCAAGAACTACGACCTGGCAAGCGATCAATTCGACACGCGCTGGGCGGAGATCAATGTCGCCTGTGAGGCCTGCCATGGACCCGCGAGCCAGCACCTGAGTTGGGCCGAGTCGCCGGATGAATCGCCGGGCAAAGGACTGCCTGCGGTATTCCCTGAACGGCGTGACGTCAACTGGGTGCTCGATGCGGAGACCGGCAACAGCAAACGCAGCGTCCCGCGCACCAGTGATCTCGAGATCAATGCCTGCGCGCCCTGTCACTCGAGGCGCACGCGCATTGCCGCGGCATCTGAGCCCGGTGCGGAATTCCTTGATGCGTATCTGCCGCACCTCTTGGAGCCACCGTTGTATCACCTCGATGGCCAGATACGCGATGAGGTCTACGTGTATGGTTCCTTCCTGCAGAGCCGCATGTATCAAAACGGTGTCACCTGCAGTGATTGTCATGAGCCACACAGCCTGGAGTTGCGAGCGCCAGGCTCAAAGGTCTGCATGCAATGCCACCTGGCTGAAAAATATGCGGCGCAGGATCATCATCTGCATGCCGTCGACTCTGCAGGTTCTGATTGCATCGAATGTCATATGCCGGCGACGACCTATATGCAGGTCGATGACCGCCACGATCACAGCTTCAGAATCCCGCGCCCGGACCTAAGCCAGAAATTTGGCACGCCCAATGCCTGCACGAACTGTCACGATGACCGCGATGCCGAATGGGCAGCGGATAGTCTGCGGGCCGGCAAACCGGAGGGCATCGCGCCGGCTCAGCGTTGGTCGGAAATTCTTGCCCAGGCGCGCGTCGCCCCGTTTGCTGCCCGAGATCTGTTATTGGGGCTCGCCACCGATATGTTCGTCCCGGGTATTGTTCGCGCGACGGCGATCGCTGCTATGCAGTTGGAGGGCGACGCGGTTTCGGCTGAGCTGGTCGGCGACCGCGCCGCGAGTTCCGATCCGATGATTCGCTGGGCAGTGGCCCGGGCGCTCGAAACCGCTGAACCCGGCGTCCGTGCCCGGCATAGCCAGGCCTTGTTGCAGGATCCGGTTCTGGCGGTCCGCATTGCCATGGCCAATACCCTGGCGCCGCTGGATCTGGAGATTTTACCCGTCGAGACCTATCCGCTGCTGGACGCGGCGCTCGAGGCGTATGTCGCGGCGCAGCTGGTTAATGCCGAGCGTGCCGAATCGCATGTGAATATTGCGAACCTGCAGCGCGACCAGAATCGACTGGAAAAATCCGAACAGGCCTATCAGACGGCCTTGCGCCTGAGCCCGTTTTTCGTGCCGGCTTACGTCAACCTGGCTGATCTGTATCGCGCCCAGGGCCGGGAAGCGGAGGGTGAACAGTTGTTGCGGACGGCGCTGCTGAAACTTCCCGGCCAGTCGGCTCTGCATCATTCGCTCGGTTTGTTTCTGATTCGTCAGGACCGTATGGCCGAAGCCGCACCGGAATTACGAACGGCCGCCGAATCAGAGGATGCAATCTCGCGTTATGCCCTGGCATACGCCCTGGCCATCGATGCCCAGGGGCAAAGCGCCGAAGCGGCCGCGTATCTAGAGAATGCCCGCAGCCGTTTTCCAGCCGACCAGACCCTGATCGCCGCGCTGGCGAACATCTACATGCGCATCGGCGACGAGAAAGCCGCCCAAAAATTAGCCGAGCAACTACAGAATCGCTAGGGACTGGCTCCTTTTTCAGAGTTGCACAAAAACGTTCCATCATTGGTGAGGAAAAAGGTGCCTGTCCCCTTATAGCAACGCACCACTATTGCCGGGCAAAAAGGTGCCTGTCCCTTTTCCCCGATGCCGGCCCCGCGTGCAATAGCAGTGCTAAGGCTATTGCCCCACCGGAGCAGCCTGACCCGCCCGATACGGATAGTCCCGAAACAGCTCCGCAATGGCTTCGTTAACTCTCGGCTCGAGATTTTCCCGTAAGTCCTTGGAAACCCTGCCGACCATTGCGGCTTCCCAGACCAGTTGATCACGCCGGTTGTCGATGAGGTCAACATTAAGCGTGCCTTCGGTGTATTGGGTGACCCGGGTTTCGTAACCGACGCCGCCGTAACCGCCCCAGGTCCCGTATCGACCGCCGCGGTAACCGTAATAGGTGCTGCTGGTCGGCGTCTGCGTGGTTTTGATCTTGTCTTGAGTGTGAACGTAAAAATTCACCTCGAGGTCAGGATTGGCAGACTGGGCATATCCCCGCGCATCCATTTCCCGGCTCACGGCCGTTTTGAGGTACTGGCTCAGTAGCGAACTATAGCCTCCCGCCTTGTCTGTGCCGAGCGCGGCCGGAAATCCATAAGTCTCGTAGTCGCCAAAATTCGCCGCCGGATCCTGGTTCGTGAATATTTCTGGTCCGCTCGCACACCCTGACATAAAGAAAGCTGTTACCGCCAGGATCACAAGTGCCGAAGCGGTCTTGAGCTGTGGGCCGATCATAGTGGTCTCCATTATTAATGCTTAGTCTTTCTGGTTGCTGGTCACACGCCGGTTGAACCTTCCCGGACCACCAGGTCTTTAATTCGCAAGGTCACCTTGCCGGCAATTTTGACTCGTCCGTTCAGCTGCAGCGGGGCGCGGGTCTTCGGATCCATATACATCACGATATCGCCGCGCAGACCCAGCAGTTCAAATTCATCTTTGTCGTCTCCATCATCCAGTCCTTCGCCACGAATCAGTAAGGTCATGACCTGCTGTTTGCCTTTCCGCTCGACCGAACGTTCGCCATCACGTTCCTGGTAGTTAACCCTGATTGATTCAGGCGTTGCAACTTCGACCTGTGCCCGATGCACATGCCCACGTGCATAGGTCAGGATCTCCATTTTATCGCCAGGCTCATTCAAGTCCGCCGCGGAGATAATATACAGCAGCCCACCCGGATCGGTGACGACATTTTCGACAGCACTCGCCGGGTATGCCCGCAAATCCTCGGCGGCTTCCGACCATTCCGGCCATCTTTCGGCCGGCAGTTTTTCCTCGACTTCGCCGACCGGCCAGCGCGTTCGCTGGTAGGCCCCGATGTCAGTGAAGCGATAGATACGGTGTCGAAAACGCTTGCGTGAATTGTGTGAAGTCCGTTGCAAGGCTGCGCCGGTACCGGCGTTAATCAAAATATCCGAGGTCGTATGGCGGCCGAAGAAATCCGTCGTGAGAATCAGTTGCTGCACGCGATCGTCTGGCGCAACTGCGACGCCTTCGCCGGGCTCCATCAATTGCTCGGTGATGTCAGCTGCGGTCCAGCTGTTCAGGACAATATTGGCATCCACCGAAAAAAACAGCACGGCGGCTTCGAATTGCAGTTCTGACCAACCCACACGGTTTGGGTCAAATCCGTTATTAGCCGCATTCGCAGGCGAATAGCCTGTAGCAGTTAAGAGCATAATGATGACGACCAAATAGCGTTTCATGTGATTACGTGATGATTTGATTCGCGCCGCAAGGAAGTCTTGCGCGCTGATCTTTGTGCTGAAGGGGTGTGCAGTTTACCAAATCAAACCTGAACGGGTCGTTAACGAGCCTGATCGTCTGATAATGGGGACATTCCTCATTTTTCAGGAGCATACGTCGGTATCTCGTCAGTCTCGTGAAAAAATGAGGAATTCCGACAATGGGGACAGTCCCCATTGTCAGAATGAAACAAGACAACAATGGGGACTGTCCCCATTATCTGGGCGGTTAACAGGCTTGCTCGTATCCCTGGTTCGACAGCGTTGCCGACGGTAAATTCTAGGCTATTTTGTCTCGCGTTTACCTGCTTCGGCCATCGCTGCACCGCACGGATCCTTTTCGCGGAAGGCCCTGTCCCATGCGGTCTTGGCAAGTATCGATAGACCCAGCGTGATAACGGCCGCACCGCCTGAGACGAGCGTCCCTTTAGGGTCGAGCTGGAGTTTCGGGTCGGCCATCGTGCCGGCGATCCTGATAAACGGGTTAATGACCTGTCCGGCACTCAAACCGATTCGCCCTCTCGACGCAGTCTTGAAATTCAGGTCGAGTCTCTCAGTCACCAGATCAATTGTTCCAATGCTGGCGATATTCATCTTATGGGTTTGTATGACGATACCGGGATTTGCCGTCAACAGCCCGTCGACGACGTCGAGGAGGATCGCGTAACAGACGATGTTTGTATAGGGCTCTTGTTTTGCAAACGGGTTGACGGTCGTGAACAATTCGGCGAAAAAGTCGCCGTACAAGATCGATCCGGCGCGATTCGTATTATTCGGGATTCGACCTCCTTTGCTGATCACTCGTACTTGTGCATTGAGCGTGGTTGCAAGCTCACGCAAGGTTTGTCCGGTGCCCGTTAAATCGATGTCCACATCTGATCTCGGCGAGTCGGCAAGCTCTTTGCCGGATGGCCCGAACAGGCCGAGCCTGAGGCCTGTGCCGTGCAGGGAACCGGTGATTCTGGACGAGTCATTATCAGGCAATATAGCGAACGCCGCCGCAAGCGTTGCTTCCTCTTCGGTTACTTCGGCTCGCCGCACATTCAGTGCGCCATCCCTGAGATCTGCATAAAGCGTAAGGTCCCGTAATTGCCTTTGCCGGAATAAGGCCCGCTTCGCTTCGATGGCCAGGCGGGCATTGAACTTACGCAACACATCCAATGGCAGTTCCCAGTCGGGAATCAGCAGGCCGTCGTCAGGTTCTTCAGTTGCTGGTTCCTCCTCTGCGTCGTCTTGCTTATCTTCGTTGGCAAATGCGTCGAGGTCTAACAGGTTTGAATCAATCCTGACATCGACATCCGGAATCTCTTCCTGTAATGACAGTGCCAGCTGCCCGGAAAAATCGCTGTCGCCGAGCCGCGCGGTAAGCTTATCCATCTCGAAGATGCCGGGTGCGCCGGTGAAATGCGTGTCCAGTTCGAGTGGCACATCGGGTAATCTTCGGCCGTTGATCAGGCCCAGCCTGGCGAGGCTGTCAATTTGCGCATCCAGTATCAGTTCGGTCGCCGACCAGTCCGGAGGTTGGTCCAGTTGGCCCTCAAAGCGAAGCCGTGCATCGTTCAGTGTGATGCTGACAGCATCGAAGGTCCAGCGGCCTTTGTCCCGTTTTCCCGTAGCCTGTATTGAAAACTCTGACGCATCATCGGGCCGGTAAAAATCAAATTCCGGCAAAATGGCTCTCAAGTCCGGGCCCGATGCACTCACCACAAACTGTTCGCTCGAGGCCCCGAAGTCCGACCAGCCCAGCGGGAACATGATTTTACTGTCGACGCGCAATTCAGCGCCGGCCACATCGACCTCGAGGTTCTCTATGTCAATGTCGTCGGCACCCAAACGGAAATTTCCAGAGGCACGGAACGGGCCGGGCGGAATATCGAAGCCTTCAGTGTCGGCCAGTAATGCCTCGAGATCGGGACCCGCAGCCATGAACTTAGCAGCAGATCCGGCAAAGTCCGGATTTCGGCTGACTAAACCATCGAGACTGATTTTTGCCTCGCCGATCGTCGCGTCAAAATCCTCGACCCGGTAGCCGTCAGGTATCACCTGCAGGCGTCCGCGTGCGGTGAAAGGCTCGGCCGGCGCGCCCTCATTGATATTTGCCATGACGGCGATGCGGCTCAGGTCCGGTCCCGACGCCTTCAGGCGAATATCGGTATCACGTGTAGTCGGAGCAAACCCGACCGTGCCGTCGACTTCCAGCGCATTACCCGCGACGCTAAACCGGAGTGTTTCGCGCGTGATAAATTTTTGCTGTTGCACCTCGATTTTGCCGGCCAGCTCGAAGGGCCCGGCAATCAGGAACGGTATCCCGGCGGCTTGACCTAAATCCTGCAGATCGTTGCCGTTTAGTTCGATGGCCAGCTTGGTGCCAACGAATTCCGGCGGGTTGCCAAGCGTGCCGCTTAGTTTCGCCCGCCCGAGTTCAGTGCGTATTTGTACATCGAATACCTCCGCCCCGTCCGCGGCAATCTGCAGTTTTGCGTTCGCATCAAACGGCCCCGTGGCCACACCGGGTAAACCGAGAAGTTCGCGGAAACGCGCGATATCGGATCCCGTGATGTTCAGGTCGGCCTTCGCGCCGCTGACTTTTGGAAATCGGCTCATCGAGCCGCTCAGATCAAAATGCGCGCCGCCGATGTTAAGGCCGAGTTTTTCAATCGTGAGAATTCTCCCTGACCGGGTAATATTTCCTGCCAGGTCAAACGGATCATCGGGTAGGCCCGCAAAGCCGAACAGACGAACGGCCTGGCCGAGATTCGGACCACTGGCGGTGATCGTCAGCCCTGCTTCGCGCAGCTCGGTCAAGGCGGTGGCGTAACCATCCGCATCGATCAGGTATTCGCCGAGATTGCCGTGGATCTTTGTCTCGAGACCATCGTCCCGTCGGACCAACGCAGCATCCATATCCATGTTGCCCGAGCCGAGGTCCGTCAGGCCGAGCATCCGGGTGACATGATCGATGTCGGGGCCTTTGATGGACAGCGTGAGTTCGGGATGGGTCGGGTCCAGCAGGTCGTCGATCTGCCCGGCGCTGGTGATCGTCAATGTATCGAATGTACCGGCTATCCGGTATTCGACGTCACGGCCAGCCAGCAGCTTATCGAGTGGCCCGTATTGGCCGCTGACATTCACATCCCTCGCATTGATCGAGCCTTGCAGCGATGTCTCGAGCAGCCCGTTGTCGAGCTGTTTTTGTTCGAACGAGGCCACCTGAACCTTGAGCGGGGCGTCGAGATCGGGATCGAGATACGTTAATTGAAACGCATCGACGCGCGCGAGTTGCAGAATCAACGGCAGCGGTTTCGACCTTGGTTTTGTATCGGTCGGTGCTTCGTCACCGAACGTCCAGTTGTTAGTGCCGTCTGGTTGCCTTTCCAGATGGACTTCGGTGCCGCTGAGTTCGAGCAGTTCGATGACCAGCGGCGCGTCGACCAGTGACCACAACTCGACGACGACCGTCAGATGATCCACCTGCACCATCTCATCCGAGGCCGCCCATTCCGGATTACCCAGATGCACGCCGTCGACAGTCAGACGCGTGTGGCGTCCGAAGTCGATATCGAATGCGCCCTGGATTTCGAAACGTCGACCGGTCTGGTCTGCAACGTAGTGTTCGAGTGCGGTCTTGAACCGGTTTGCGTCGAGATTGACGAGCACGACCAAGGCCACCACGATCAGCAGCGCAACCGCAAGCAAAGTCAGGCTAATCAGACGGATCCAGCGCATGTTGTGGTTATTGGTGTGCGGCGTAGGGGATTGCTGCTATTCGTTGCGCGATAGTAGCAAATCACCGCGCAGAAATTACGCGCGGCCGCTCGCGCAGCAAGCTGCCATCGACGCCGGATGAACTTCGTTCAGGCCTGCAAGGGCCTTGCTTGCGAGGCGTTAGACCGGGCGCAGTTCGTCCTTGATCGCGACGCGATGATTGAGCCGGTACGACGGCTGAAAATCCGGAATCACCATATGCTGGGTGGCCCGGTTATCCCAGACCACCAGCGTGCCATCCGTCCAGTGCAGTCGACACTGAAATTGCTGCTTTTTCAGGTGGCCGATCAGAAATTGCAGAATTACCTCGCTCTCATCCGGGTCGAGACCGACGATACGCGTCGTGACCATCTCGTTGACGAAGATGCACTTCCGGCCCGACACGGGATGCGTGCGAATGACCGGATGCTCGACGGGTGGATATTTCTCATACAGCCGTACTTTCATCTCCGGGTTTTCGACCCCGGGCGCGAAGTTGCCGAAGTTGGCGGGCAGGTCATGCACGGCGCTCAGTGGTTCCAGAAAGTCTTTCATCGGCTCGGACAGCGCATCATACGCCGCCTCGCAATTGACCCAGATCGTGTCGCCGCCGGCCTCGGGCATTTTCAATCCGTACAATATGGAACAGCGCGAGGGTATCTCGACGAATGAATCGTCACAGTGCATGTTCACATCGCCGGAAACATTGGATTCCTGTGTGTATTCCTGCTTTTTGATTTCCGGCTGGTCCTCGAGCCGTGGAATCGCGCCACCCATTTGCACGTCGCCGAAAATTTTCGCGAATGCGACGTGTTGCTCGGGTGTAAGGTCCTGGTCGCGGAAAAAAATCACCATGTAATGCACCAGCGCCTGGCGCACTTCTTCGGCGGCTTCTTCGCTGAGCGGCTCAGACAAATCGAGGCCGCTCAGGAACGCGCCAATTGCGCCACTGGCCGGCGTCGCCGTGAAATACTCGAACTCGGGTTCTTCCCTTAAAGCGTGGATTTCATAGGGCATGTTGCTTTTCTCCTCGACTGAGCCTCGGCCTGCGCACAGCAGGCTAGAAGTATCCGGCAATGATCAAATTAAGGCAAATGCTTTAATTATTTTCAACTGTGCTGCCACTGATGTTGCGCGAACAACCGATGCGCGCGTTTGATTTTCGTGCCGAGGAACAGATTTACATAGAGCCGGTCGAGAACGCGTGGAAACTGACCGGCCTGAAGATCCAGGAAGAAGTGCGTTTGTAAGATAATGGAGATAATGGGGACTGTCCCCATTATCGCCATTCACGGGCTGTGCGCTTCCGGGCCGGCCGGGTTTGGCGGAGGGATGAAGAACGCGTAAATGCTGATAAAGATAAATAGCGTCGCGCCGAACAGCATCGGCGCATTTGGCGCGATCTTGTAGATGCTCGTGCCCAGGGTGGGTCCGAGGATGGCGCCAACGGTATTCGCCGCGGCAAGATAGCCGGCCGCGATGCCTTGCTCTTCGGGTTTCATCTTGAGGCTGGCGCTGCCGTTGATACCGGGCGTCGCACAGGCAAAAGACACGCCGAGGACGGAAAAGCCGAGCATCAGGAATAGCGGCGATGGTGCAAATGCCATGATTAGCAGCGCGCTCGTAAATGCCGGACCGCAGATCCGTAGCAAGACATGTGGAGAAATGCGAATCATCTGGAACAGGACGCCCTGAACGAGGGTGATGACAATCGCCATGCAGGCCAGGCAGATACTCGCTGTGCGCATCACGTTGGCTATCTCGGTAATGCCAAATTTGTCCTGTATATAAAAAGCCGTGACGAAATTCAGCGAGATGAAGATTGCAAAAAAAGTGGCCCACATAATCATGTAAGGTCGCAGACGTTTGTCCGTTATTTTTAGCGTCGAAGCCGGCCGGTCTTTCTGCTTTTGCCGCTGTTTTTGCTTCTCCGGTTCCTTTAGCCAGGCGATCGCCGCAAACGCACCGGCGAATGAAATGGCCGCGGCCGCGTACATCGGAAATAATGCGCCGAGAAATGCCAGGCCACCGCCAATCGCCGGACCGAGGATCGAACCCAGGCTGTTGGCGCCGCCGATCAACGCCATGCCCTTGGCGCGGTTTGCCCAGTCGGTCACATCGGCCATATATGCGGCTGCCGAAGGATAGATTGCCGACGAGGTCAGGCCATACACACCGCGGGAGATGATCAGCAACACGATCAGCCAACCAGTCGTAAGCGCGCCGGTAAAACCAATTCGCAACGTCATCGCCATCAAAATCGTGCCTATGGCGCTGCCGAACAGCCCGATTATAAAAACCGGCCTGCGTCCGATCGCATCGCTTTTCTTGCCCCAGTATGGCGATGCAAAAATCAGTGACAGGTTCGCAAACGAGAAAGCCAATCCGAACTGTAACTCTGTCAGCCCCATTGAACGCGCCATCGGCGCAACGATGATAAACAGCAGCGACTGCCCGATAGCAAAAATGACGACGCCGCCGGCGAGAATTAATTTCCCGCTGCTATACGCCGCTTTGTCTTCCGCTACGCCCATTGTTATGTGAGTACCGTCACGCGACGAGCATCGTCGCATGCAGGATTAGCAGGTGCATCCGTGATCTTTTGGCGTGACCATTATCGAGACCGTTCTTAACGCCAGAAGCGAAATAATCTCCGGTTTACGGAGTTCGGCGTCAATCGTTGACGGGCAGGGCGAAAGCCGTCAGATAGTCACCCGGAAACTGGTAAACAAAAGGATGACCACCCGAAGCAATGACGACATATTGGCGACCAGCGACCTCATAAGTCATCGGCATCGCAAACGAGCCGGTCGGCAGTTTGACGGTCCAGAGTTCTTCTCCCGTCTCGAGACTAAACGCGCGGAAACGATCATCCTGGGTCGCGCCGATGAACAGCAGTCCACCGGCGGTAATGATCGGGCCGCTAAACGACGCCGTGCCCCATTTCAGCGGGATCGGCACCGGCATCAGGGTATCCAGCGTGCCGAGCGTGCTTTGCCAGAGTATTTCACCAGCCTGCAGGTCAACGGCCATAACTGCGGCCCAGGGCGGCGCAGTGCACGGCGTGAACATCGGTGATACCACCGGTCCCTGCTTCAAGGCGTAGGGTGTGCCCAGCAGTGGCGCCGCTGTCCCCATCATGTTTTCGGCGCTGGAGGTGGCAGGGCCTTCCAGTTCCTCGATTGGAATAAGCTGCACGAAATGCGCCATGCGCAGCACCTTCGTATACAGAATCTTCGCCACCGGATCGACGGCGACGCCGCCCCAGTTTATGCCGCCGGCCGTGCCGGGGACGACGATGGTTCCCTCAACCGAGGGCGGCGTATAGATCGGACCGGTTTTGGCGTTGCCATATTTTCCCCGGCATTGGCCGCGATCGATAAACGTCATCCCCCAGAATTCGTCAGGGCCAAACGTGTGCGGCACCAGCGGCGGTGGCCTGGTCGGAAACGGCTGGGTTGGCGACAGAACTTCCCCGGGGACACCGTCTTGCGGCACCGTGCGTTCTTCGATCGGGAAAAAAGGTTCGCCGGTCTCGCGGTGAAAAATAAACAGCATGCCGGTTTTGGTTGCCAGGATAACCGCCGGAAAAGGCTTGCCATCTTTTTCCAACTCGACCAGCGTCGGCTGGGCCGCATTGTCATAGTCCCAGACATCGTGATGTATGGTCTGGAAATGCCAGACGACCTCGCCGGTTGAGCCGCGCAATGCGACGATGGAGTCGGCGTAGCGGTTGTCACCGGGACGCGTGCCACCATAAAAGTCCGGTGAAGGTTCGGACGTTGGCAAGAATATAAGGTCCCGCGCCTGATCGACGCTCATCAACCCCCAGACATTGCCGCCGCCCGTGTTGCGGGCTGCTTCAGGTGTCCATTCCCGGTAAACCGGGTCGGTTGGATCACGCGGGATCGGGTCAAATGTCCAAACGGCTGCGCCGGTTCGCGCATCGAATGCACGCACGGCCCCACTCGGCGCATTCCAGCGGTGATTGTCGCGCACGGTCGAGCCGATGACGATCACATCGTTCACGATGAATGGCGGCGAAGGAAACTTGACTTCACCGATGACGGCGGGGGGCTGAGCGTTTAAGACCGCAGGCTCAACGTCAACGATGCCGTCGTCGCCAAAATTCGCGCACAACTGCCCATCGCGGGCATCCAGTGCAATCAAACGCAGATCGTGGGTTGCCATCAGTATGCGGTGACGACAAGTCGCGTCGCGGTTGGCGGCAGTATCTTCCCAGTAACTGACGCCGCGGCAGTTGGAGAAGGGCGCGCTGCTCAATCCCTCGGGGTCATCCGGAGTCGCATAGCCAGCGATCCTGATCGCCGGTTCGAAAAACCATCGTTCTTTGCCGTGCTGCGGATCGAGCGCAATGACTCTATTAAAAGGTGTGCAGATCATCAGGTGCCCACCCGCGGCCTCCGGCAGCAGGATTGGATTGACCTGCACCTTGGCCGTCGCGTTTTGAAAATCAGAGCGCCGCTCAAGTTCACCGGTTCGGTACTGCCAGGCGATTTCAAGATCATCGACGTTATCGACGTTGATTTGCGCCAGCGGTGAGAATTGTTGTCCGCCCGGATCACCCCCGTAATGCGACCACAGCCGTGTTTCGGCATGCAACGAGATGGCGAACAGCATCAGACTGATAGCCGCAAGATAATGGGGACTGTCCCCATTAATATTCCTCTTTTTCCGGATCATTCTTCAGCGTCCTGTGAGTGGAACAATGGGGACTGTCCCCATTTTCC